>Ga0334722_10005277_pt1 | contig 13103 bp, 12 predicted proteins | sample C3_bottom_MG_FD_207210 | JGI IMG/M metagenome (GOLD analysis project Ga0334722, IMG submission 207210) | Sediment microbial communities from Yellowstone Lake, YNP, Wyoming, USA - C3_bottom | ecosystem: Environmental > Aquatic > Freshwater > Lake > Sediment | place: USA: Wyoming | collected...
CTGTGCTTCTTACAATCAATCCACAACCGGCAACTCCTGTTGTGAATGATACGGCAATTTGTTTTGGAAGCACAACGCCTGATCTGATTTTCAATGGAACCAATGTTCAGTGGTATGATACTTCTTTGGCAATTGTGTTCAGCGGAGATACATTCTCCACAGGATTGACTGCCGTTGGATCTTATACATACTATGTAACTCAAACGGCTCCTGTCACCGGATGTAAGAGTTTAAGTGATAGCGTTCTTCTTACTATCAACGCTCTGCCCGCAATTCCTGTTGCACTTGACACTACTGTTTGTTCCGCTGCAACAATTCCGAACCTTACTGCGACAGGAACAAATGTTCAGTGGTTTAATTCTTCTATGGTTCTTGTGGGAACCGGAAATTCATATGCAACAGGACAAACTGCTGCAGGAACATACACGTACTATGTAACCGATTTGAATGCAGCAACGGGATGCGAAAGCAAAACAGATACATCGGTGCTTACTATTCTGCAAACGCCAGCTGTTCCTTTGGTGAACGATACAGCAATCTGCTTTGGCAATCCAACTCCCGATCTGATTGCATCCGGCACCAACATTCAATGGTATGATGCATCATGGACTTTGGCTTTTGTCGGTGACACATTTGCAACAGGGCATACTCTTGTCGGCATTTATACCTATTATGTGACCGATAGTTTGGCTGGTTGCAGGAGCGCAGCAGATACCGTGAAACTCATCATCAATGCAACGCCTGCAAAACCAATTGCGCTTGACACAGCTGTTTGTTCCGCTGCAACAATTCCTAACCTTACTGCAACAGGAACAAATGTTCAGTGGTATGATACTTCCATGACGCTTGTTTCAACCGGCAATTCATTTGCAACCGGACAAACTATTGCAGGCACATACACTTACTATGTAACCGATCTGAATGCAGCTTCCGGCTGTGAAAGCAAAGCAGATACATCCACGCTCACTATCATGATTTCGCCACCAATTCCTGTAGCAAATAATGTTGCAGTATGCTTTGGAAATCCTATTCCTCCGCTCAGTTCAACCGGAACAAATGTGAACTGGTACAGTGATGCCGCTCTCACAACTCTTGTGCATACCGGCAATACGTTCAATACAGGTCAAACGGCAGTAGGAGTTTATACCTATTGGGTGACTGACAGTTTAACAGGTTGTGTAAGCAGCACTGCTGATTCTGTATCGCTCTTAATCAATACACTTCCTGCTAAGCCAACAGCGAACAATGTAACGGTCTGCTATGGAAATCCTGCTGTGATGACTTCTACAGGAGCCAATCCGCAGTGGTACAGCGATGCAACGCTTATCAATATGATTCATGCAGGAAGTCCGTTCAACACAGCAATCACTGCAGTAGGAACATACACGTATTATGTAACTGACTTTGCATCCGGATGCGGTAATTCCGTTTCCGACACTGCAACGCTCACCATCAATCCTGCTCCATTGGTGACTGTGAATACATATACAACTGCAATTACACAAGGTAATTCAACAACGCTCACAGCATATAATGCTTCCACTTATACCTGGGCGCCTCCTGTAAATTTAAGTTCCACCACAGGGGCAACAGTTGTGGCTTCTCCTACAGTTACCACTTCATACTCAGTGACAGGTACAAACCAGTACGGATGCTCCAACAGCGTTACGATACTTGTAATTGTGAATCCTGCAGGTGTATCTGAACTGAGCGCTGTTCAGGATGTGAACCTCTATCCAAATCCTGCAATAGACCATTTCACATTGGAATTCAACAGTACTCTGCAAACTCCTATCGCCATTTATCTGGTGAATGCATTGGGCGAACGAATTGATGTGATACAAACCGAAGCTATGCAAGGTCAAGGTCTGATGAAACATAAATATGACATCAGCACAGCCACACTAAGCGAAGGCGTTTACAATGTGCAGATTGTTACTGAGCAGGGAACTGTGAACCGAAGAGTGGTTCTGTTCAGGTGATTCTGAGAATAAGTGTTAATCATAAATCCCCGATGCAGAAGTGTATCGGGGATTTTTTTTCTATAAGATATAATGCAAACAACACTAACTGCAAACACATCACCACTTTCCTATTCTTCAGAAAATAGTAATGTTCATCAGCCATAAATTGTATTGATTTGTTAAATACATTTGCCCCGATGAAGTCAATCATTACTTTCGTTTTGTTTGTTGTTGTGTGCGGTTCAGTTCATGCTCAGTCAAAAATTAAGTTTCAAAAAAAAGATTCTCTGAAATTAAATTTCTGCAATTGCGATTCCATCTATAAGATGTGGGCTCCAAAATCAAATTCAAAATCTGATGCTCCTGAATTTACCGGAAACGGATGGAACCGGCTATATAATTTTCAGAACCAAATCGGCAATGCGGCTATTTTGAGAAATTCTATTTCATTTACGGATTGCGATTTAAGTATGACGACAACGGAGTTCTGATCAAGATTCAGAAATACCACAACGGAAAATTCATTGGCAATTGTGGAATTAAAAAAAATTAGAAGAAATCTTTCGCTGTTCTTTTTGACTTTTGAATTAAAAACTTGTGACTTGATTTACAGGTACATCACTTCCTTCACCGCCTTAACTACTTTAGCAGCATTCGGGAGTGCGGCTGAAACAAGATTACCGGAATACGAAATAGGAACATCTTCGCAGTTGACTCTGCGCACTGGCGCATCCAGATAATCAAAAGCATTCTTCTGAACGTGGTATGCAATCTCGGTGGAAATATTTCCGAGGGGCAATGCTTCTTCCACCACCACAAGCCGGTTTGTTTTTTTTACCGATTCCACCACCGTTGCATAATCAATCGGACGGATGGAACGCAAATCAATCACTTCGGCAGAAATATTTTCTTTGGCAAGTTCGTCAGCGGCTTTGTAAACTTCTTTTATGATTTTTCCAAAGCCAACAATGGTTACATCATTTCCTTCCCTTTTTACTTCGGCAACGCCAATCGGAATAATATATTCTCCTTCGGGAATTTCGCCTTTGTCTCCATACATCTGTTCGCTCTCCATGAAAATGACCGGGTCGTCATCGCGGATGGCGGATTTTAAAAGTCCTTTGGCATCGGCAGGATTTGAGGGAACAACAACTTTCAGTCCTGCGCAGTTCGCAAACCAGTTATCAAAAGAATTAGAGTGCTGCGCTGCCAATTGTCCGGCAGAACCCGTTGCTCCGCGGAACACGATTGGTACAGGAAACTGTCCGCCACTCATGTTATACATTTTGCTCGCGCTGTTGATTATCTGATCAATGGCAACGAGTGAAAAATTAAAAGTCATGAACTCAATGATAGGGCGCAAGCCGTTCATGGCAGCGCCTACACCGATACCGGTAAAACCAAGTTCAGCAATGGGAGTATCAATCACCCGTCTTGGACCAAATTCTGCCAGCATTCCCTGACTCACTTTGTAAGCCCCATTGTATTCTGCCACTTCTTCTCCCATAAGGAAAACGCGCTCATCTCTGCGCATTTCTTCACTCATGGCTTCACGGAGCGCTTCGCGGAACTGTAAAGTTTTCATAGTAGCGAGGGCAAATGTAGAAAAAAAATTCCCCTTACTGAAGGTGGAAAATTTCGGCTCCTCTGAACAGGGGAATGTTTTTAACTAATGACTAATCACTATTTTCTTTCTCGCAATTCCTTTATCAGTTGTGATCTGAAGAAAATAAATTCCGTTGCTTGTTTCCCGCGTAGCCGCGAAGGTCTTTCCTTTGTGGCTACGTAATCCGTAAGCTACGCTTACTCTCATCGTAAATAATATTGATGCTCTGTTTCATCTGTTTTTCACAGGACTATCTTCACTTGCGCTGCTTAATCGCCAATCCTGTGGTTGATTTACAAAACCTGCTTCTACAGGATTAAAGTGTATGTAATCAATTTGGGTTTCACAAATGGTGTGATGAATAAGAAGTAAAGTATGTAAAGAGCAAACTGGCAATTTTAACGGCAGTAAAAAGAAAAAGGTTTCAAAAAAAATCGTTTTTGTTTTCACAATTTCATTCCTTCTGATTTAACAACTTTTAACAGTCGCGGTTAAAATATATTTTCCCCATGCTTCGTTATAACCGAAAACTTCGGCTCATGATATTCTTTACGCTTAGTATTCACACATGCAAGCGTTTTTCAGTTACAGGGATGCCAAAGGCGAAAATTTTATTCCGCTGTGGGAACTCAGGTATATGGAGGCAGACAGCAACTACACTCTTTTTCACCTGAGAAACAAAGAAAAGAAAACTGCCACCGGCTGCCTTTGCTCGCATTTCAAACAGTTGGAGAACCTTTCCTTCTTTTACCGGATACATAATTCGTATGCCGCGAATCTTCTTTATGTGCAGCGCATTGAAAATACCGGCACAGTAATTCTGACAGACGGAACACAACTTCCTGTTTCGCCTGCTGAAAAAGAAAAACTAAATGAGAAGATGCGTTCGCTCTCCCTGTGCGAAATTTTTCCCTTTCTGGTTTTATTGGCAATGAATCCGCCTCAAGCGCCTTCAACGAAAACGCAGGGAGAAAAATAGCCGTACTCTGCCAACTGCCTGTTTCACTCTTTTAACTCCCACTTTCACTCAAAACCCAAATCCTTTCCTGCTGCTATTGCGTTAGATTGGGTAGAATCAGCAAAAGAAAAAACACAGATAAATGAAAACGCAGGGAACATACAATAAGAACAGGGGAAGCAACTCAAACCCCGGAGAGGTCAATGCAAACTTTGCAAAGGTCAATTCAAACACCGGAAAGGTCAATTCAAACTTCAGAGGGAGCGCTCTGAACTTCAGAGAGGTCAATTACCCTGTCAGAGAGGTCAATGCAAACTTTGAAGAGGTCAATTATCCTGTCAGAAAGGTCAGTGCAAACTTTGAAGAGGTCAATGCAAAGATAGAAGTATGCAAAAATTATAAAAATAATAATCTTTAAACTTTCTTACTATGAAAACAACAAAAAAGGACTACATGCTGACTGGGAACGGACCGTTCTTCAACTGGCAGCACAACTTCATCAAACAAATTCTGATGGCGTATTCAGGCGTGGATGAATCCACCGCCAATGCCATCATTGCCGGCACACAACCTCTTCCTGCGGGACCGCATCCGTGGAATATTCCGCAAAGCGAAATTCAGGATTTGCTCGCTTCGGTGCAGAGCTACGAACCGGCTTACCAGAAAGGAACCGATATAAATAACCGCTCATCCAAAGAGGTGGAAAAAGCCAAACTTGAAAAAGCAAGGCATCGCAAGATTTGCCGGAGTTTTGTAAATTCTGATTTGAGGTACAACAAATTGGTGACGAACGATATCAAGCAGTCACTCAATATCACCGTGCCTAAAACCACACGCACCCGCCACACGGGAAAAATACAGGATGTGCCTGTTACGAATGCACACGGCACAGGCGGAGGCGCGGGGCAATATACCTGCCGCACGCAAGACGATGCGAGTAAGCCCTCCATGCCCGCTGATGCCGACCGCATTGAAGCGCGCGCAAAACTCATCGAGCAGCCGCGCGTTGCCAGTGCAGCAAAGCAAACGCAGCCGCAGCCAGCGCCTGCACCGCTGCCCGTTCCCGTGCCGGCAGATCCTGCCTCTGCGCCACAAAGCGCGGAAGAGTGCCCGCTCTATTTTGATTCTACCAAATCCATTTTTGAGCATGATTTCGGGCAGGAGAACAAAGGCAAACAGGTGGTAACTTTCCTGCGCTATGCCGACAGCAAGCATCCTGAACGTTCCGGCAAATGGAGCGAACCGGTGGTGTTCACGCTGATTTGAAAAAGAGAAACTTCAGAAAAAATCCTTTCTTGCTTCCGGCAGGAGAGGATTTTTTGTTATCAGGGTTTTCTCAGCTTTCATGGTGCAATTATTCTCGGATGACAAGCAAACATCTTTCAATAAAAAAAATAACTGCTTCAGATGAAAACTAATACCTTTGCTCACGATTTTAAAAAAACAACAGGTAGATATTTTATTACATCCATAAAACCAGTATTATGAAAAAAATAAAAATCATTTCTTATCTCGGCTTTGCAGTTATTGCCGGATTGGTTTTACATGCTTGTTCAGAAAATACTCATAACGAAACTGTTTCAACCTCAACAGACGAGGGAAAAGAATCTGATGAAGCAATAGCACAGAGCTATGCAAAGCTGGGAGATGTTGACAGCGTATTGTATAATAAAGGGAAATCTATTTATCACCAAAAATGCACTCACTGCCATGAATGGGAAGTAAAGAAAAAAGGACCTGCGCTGAGCGGGGTTACAAAACGCCATTCTGCAGAATGGATTACCAACCTGCTTATGAACCTGAAAACTTTTGTAAGGGAAGATTCAATAATCACACATGAAACAAAAAAAATTGATTCCCTTAAAACCAACAACGGACAATATCCTGTAGCAGTTCCACTTACCAATGAAGATGAAAGAAGGGCATTGATAGAATTCCTGCGAAAGGAAGGATAAATATTTTTCAGCCCGACTCTTACTTCATTTTATCACTAACACTTTCTGAAAAGTTATTTCTCAAGGATAATTTTTTTAGTAATTGTTGAATCTCCCGTTTTCATTTCACAGAAATAAATTCCATCAGCAAGGTCACTGATATCAAATTTATACAGGTAAGATGAATCAGCAGCCGATTGGTTCTCTATCAATGTTCTTACTTTATTTCCGTTCAAATCAAATAATACAACGCTTTCAGGAACATGGTTCTTAGAGGAATACTTTATGATCATCGTTCCCCTGCTTGGATTCGGATAACAATCCATAGACACATTCAAAGCATCTTCGCTGGCTACAGAATTCTTTTCTTCTTCAGCAGAAAAAAGTTGGTTCGGAATTACAACGTCTTCTGTTCCTTTCGCCTCAAACTCTCCGTCAATTATTAAAGAAGAATCAATTACAAACACTTCTTCCGGATAAGGATTAATCAGCATGCAGCGTATCGGAAATTCCTGCACCATTTCAACATAAGGAACTTCTTCTATGATGTCTTCCAGCATTACAATTGAATCAGCAACCAAATGGTTTTGTATTTGAACAGTGTTTTCAATAATCGTTTTCGGAATTTGTTTTGATGTTTCAGTTTGTGTTAGAATGTCGCTCTTGCTGCACTTCGATACAGGAAGAGGTGCAACAGCAGAATCTTTTTGTGCAGTCGCAGTATCTTTCGCAGGTGGAATCTGTTTCACTTCTCCCCTAACAGGCAATTCACAGGCATGGGTTGATTTCAAACAACAGGTGTAGGGTCTGTCATACAAAGGCAATCGGCAGGTGTAAACAGGTTTTTGATTTTTTCTCTGGGCGGATGCATTGTTTGTGTGCAACAGCCATCCACCGAATAAAAGCGTTAATGCCAGTTTTGAAATGCTGATTGTAAAATTAGTTTTCATCTGAAATTATTATTATTTGTTTAGGACAGATGGAACTCCATGATTTCGAACTACTGAAGGAATTTCATTCCTCTTTGTGATTGTTCGCAATCATGTTCGTTTCATGGGTTTTTGTTTAGGTTTGAGAAGATGATGCAGGTAAAAATAAATTCCATAAAAATTCTCTATCCATAAATAATAATCATAGCTCAGAATGGGGTTTTCTCATACCTGAATCATTCATATATTGTTATATTTGCCTCCCTTTTGAAAAATAATTTTATATGAAATTTCTTGTCTGCATTTCACAGGTTCCGGATACTACCACCAAAATCACTTTCACTCCCGATAAAAAAGCATTTAACCCGCAAGGAGTCCAGTTCATCATCAATCCTTACGATGAAATTGCTCTTACCCGCGCGCTCGAACTGAAAGAAACGCTGGGTGGAACAGTATCGGTTATCAGCGTTGGACCGGTGAATACTGAGCCCAACCTCCGCAAAGCGCTTGCCATTGGCGCTGACGATGCCATCCGCGTGAACGCAGATCCATCAGATGCTTATTTTGTTGCCTTCCAGATTGCGGAAGTGGCAAAGAAAAATTCTTACGATATCATCCTTGCAGGAAAAGAATCTATTGACTATAACGGAGGGCAAATTCCTTCCATGCTCGGAGAATTTTTGAACCTGCCATCTGTTTCAGTGGCAACAAAGCTTGATGTGAACGGAACAACTGCAACACTTGAACGGGAAATTGACGGTGGAAAAGAAGTGGTGGAAACAAAAATTCCTTTTGTAGCTGGCGCACAAAAAGGTATGGCTGAACCAAGAATTCCTAATATGCGCGGAATCATGACCGCACGAACAAAACCCATGGTGATAGTTGAACCTTCTGCCTGCGACAAACTTAGCGGTTCTGTTCTTTTTGAATTGCCACCGGCAAAAGGAGAATGCAAAATGGTTTCGCCTGATAATGTGGGAGAACTTGTGAACTTGTTACATTCTGAAGCGAAAGTGATTTAAGAGCCCTTCCCCAGCCCTTTCCCTAAAGGGAAGGGAGAAAGGAGTGAGCTCAAGAAAAATAATGAAAAACTAAAAATAAATCTTCTCCCCTTTAGGGGAGAAAAAAAGAGGGGCTCTATGTCTGTACTAATCTTCGCAGAAAACTGGGACGGTAAGTTCAAGAAATCAACTTACGAAGCGATTTCTTATGGCGCTGAAATCGCTAAACAAATTGGAGGAACTCCCATAGCAATTGTCATCGGGAATGTGAGTGATGACGATATGAAATCGCTGGGCAAATACGGTGCGCAGAAAGTTTTGTCTGTGAGAAATGACAAACTCGGTTCGCTGAACCCATCGGCTTTCGCTTCTGCCATCGCACAAGCTGCTCAAAAAGAAAATTCTAAAGCGGTAATTATCTCTTACACTTATTCCGGAAAATCAGTTGCCGGGAGAGTGGCTGTGAAACTAAAAGCGGGTCTTGCAGCCGGAGCAACAGCTCTTCCTGCTTCTCTTTCTCCATTCACTATTCGTAAAAAATGTTATTCAGGAAAAGGATTGACGGATGTAGTTCTTTCTTCCGACATAAAAGTCATTGGGCTTACACCAAACTCATTTCACATAAATAGCGGAGATGGCTCTGCTGCAATAGAAAGTTTTTCTCCTTCATTCAGTGATGCAGATTTTAATTCCACTTCTAAAGAAACAAAAAAAACTTCCGGAAAAGTTGTCCTCACTGAAGCAGAAATTATCGTCTCAGGCGGAAGAGGGCTGAAAGGACCGGAAAACTGGGGAATGGTGGAACAACTTGCAGAACTTCTGGGCGCAGCTACTGCCTGTTCCAAACCTGTTGCCGATGTGGGATGGCGTCCGCATCACGAACATGTGGGGCAAACCGGAATCACTGTCGGTCCTAATCTTTATATCGCCATCGGAATTTCAGGAGCAATACAACATCTGGCAGGAGTGAACTCATCAAAAGTTATGGTTGTCATCAATAACGACAAGGAAGCTCCGTTTTTCAAAGCAGCTAACTACGGAATTTGCGGAGATGCTTTTGAGGTTGTTCCGAAATTAATTGAAGAAGTGAAAAAATTCAAAGAACACCATTAAAGAAAATTATTTCGTAAATTCGTAGAGATTCGTTTTTGTAGATTTATGAAAAAGGTCAAGTTAGATATCATCGGACTTTCTTACAGCCAGACACAGGCAGGAGCTTACGCATTGGTGCTTGGTGAAGCTAAAGGCAAAAGACGTCTTCCGATTATCATAGGAGGATTTGAAGCGCAGGCAATTGCCATACAACTTGAAAAAATGACTCCGAGCCGCCCTCTCACCCACGATCTCTTCAAAAATTTTGCAGACACATTCAGTATTAAAATCAAGGAAGTTATTATTTACAATCTGGTGGAAGGAATTTTTTACGCAAAACTGATTTGCGATGATAACGAAAAAGAAATTGAGATTGATGCGCGCACTTCCGATGCCATTGCGCTTGCCGTTCGGTTCGACTGTCCCATTTTCACCTATGAATTTATTCTCTCCGCTGCCGGAATTATTCTGGAAGACCAGCCCAAAGAAGGAGGGCTTGGCGCTGCAGCCATTGAAGAACCTGTGGAGAAGAAACCTGCTGCAAAAGATGATAAAGACCTCACTAAAAAATCCACTGAAGAGCTGAAAGAAATGCTGAAAGGAGCTATTGATGCTGAAAACTACGAGCGCGCTTCCCGCATCCGGGATGAACTGAATAAAAGAAAAAAATCATAAAAGAAGCCCATCCCCTTCCCTTCCCAAAGGGAAGGGAGACCGTACTGAAAGTCCTTCCCTTTGGGAAGGATTTAGGATGGGCTTTTAACTTTCATTATGGATCGTTTCATCGGACTCATTGGCTTAGTTCTGATTTTCGGAATTGCATTTCTTTTTTCCAATAACCGGAAAGCAATTAATCTTCGTCTTGTCATCAGCGGAGTTGCACTGCAGATTCTCATTGCGGTTCTGGTGTTGAAAATTCCTCCCGTCACAAAATTTTTTCAACTGCTGGGAAAAGGAATGGAAAAGATAGAACAGTTCGCCAAAGAGGGCGCTGATTTCGCCTATGGTGGAATTGCTGCGATGGATCACACAGGCAGCGTGCAGAATTATTCTGCGCCACATATTTTTGTTTTTGCATTCAATATTACCGCCACAATTATTTTGGTCTGCATTCTGGTTGCAATTCTCTATCACATCGGTGTTATGCAGCGGGTGGTTTCTGTCATCGCAAAAGCAATGAACTTTGTCATGCGCGTAAGCGGTGCGGAAGCATTGAGCAATGTTGCCAGCGCATTTGTCGGACAAGTGGAAGCGCAGGTAATGATTCGTCCCTATTTGGGTGGAATGACAAAGAGCGAACTGCTTGCTTCCATGAGCGGAAGTTTGGCGTGCATTGCAGGCGGAATTTTAATTGTGTATGCCAACATGGGCGCGAAAGCGGAATATCTCATAGCGGCAAGCTTGATGGCAGCACCGGGCGCGTTAGTGATTTCAAAAATTGTTTTCCCGGAAACGGAAGAATCACAGACAATGGGAAAAGTGAAACTTGAAGTGAAAAGCAGTTACAGCAATGTGATTGACGCCATCACGCACGGAGCTTCTGACGGATTTAAAATTTCAATGAACGTAGTCGCCATGCTCATCGGTTTCATTGCGCTCATCGCTCTCATCAACTGGATTATCGGACACATTCATATAGGCGATACGGTGTTATCCCTCGATTATCTCTTTGGAAAAATATTTTTCCCCATTGCATGGTCTATGGGAATTCCAACTCAGGATATCAATAATGCTGCAGCGCTGCTCGGACAAAAACTTACCATCAATGAATTTGTGGCATTTAAAAATTTAACGAGCGCTTCAGTTCCCATCCTCACAGAAAAAGGAAAACTCATTGTAAGCATTGCCATCTGCGGTTTTGCCAACTTCAGCAGCGTAGGCATGCAGATTGGCGGCATTGGCGCACTCGCTCCCGAACGCAGAGGCGACCTGGCGAAACTCGGATTGAAAGCGCTGCTATGCGGAACATTGGCTTCTTATCTCTCGGCAACGATTGCGGGAATACTTTCTTAAAATTTTAGATTATTAAATTTCAATTTACAAGGATGGAAAAGATCTTTTTAGAAGCTACAACAAATACTTTTCAATAAACTCACGCACACATCCATCACCACCTTTTTTTTCAAGAACAACATTCACAACTGATTTTATTTTATCCATAGCATCAGCGGGGCAGGCAGAGAATCCAACAGCGGAAAGCAATTTCAAATCATTGATGTCATCTGCAACGTGTGCCACTTCGTTAAATCCGATTTTTAATTTCTTGCACCATCTTGTCATCACCTCCAGTTTTTCTTCATCACCTGAGTAAACAAATTTAATTCCGAGCATTTTAGCACGGGCGTTGTGCAGCTTTTTGCTTTTCCCAGCGCTGATGAACCCGACATGAATTCCATTTTTAATTGCAAGGCGGATTCCCACGCCATCTTTCACATTGAATTTTTTTAAAATGTCACCCTTCTCAGTAAGAAAAATTCCGCCATCGGTGAGAACTCCGTCAACATCAAGTGCGAGAAATTTAATTTTCTTATTCATTTCAGATAATATTTTTCTGTCTCTACTGTTATCAGTATGCAAATTAACAACTTTATTGTGATTAAAAGCAGACCCTTTCCATTTTATAGTTGTTTTACTATTCAGTAAATTACTACATTTAAAAACTTTTTTTGACTGATGAATAAGAAAAAAAATAGCAAAATCGAGTTGCTTTCAATAGCGAAAAAGGTTTTTTCAATAGAAGCCAACGCTATCAATAATTTACCTTCACAACTCACAGAAGATTTTATTGGCGCTGTCAATGCTATCCTACAAACAAAAGGAAGAGTGATTGTAACAGGAATGGGAAAATCAGGAATTATCGGAAAAAAAATTTCTGCAACACTTGCAAGCACTGGCACACCTTCACTCTTTGTACATCCTGCAGAAGCCAATCACGGTGATTTGGGAATGATTACTCACAGAGATATTGTTCTTTCTATTTCCTACTCAGGAGAAACTGAAGAAGTAATACAACTTTTACCCTATCTGAAAGAAAAAAATATTATGCTGATTTCAATGACGGGAAATCCCTCATCAACTTTAGCAAAACATGCCGACTATCATTTGAATATCTTCGTAAAACAGGAAGCATGCCCCCTTCATCTTGCCCCCACCTCCTCCACCACCGCCACGCTCGTGATGGGCGATGCACTGGCAGTTGTTTTGATGAAGCAACGAAACTTTCAGCCGGAAGATTTTGCTATGCTGCATCCCGGTGGTTCACTGGGAAAAAGAGTTCTCACAAAAGTGGAACATTTAATGGTGAAAGAAAATTTGCCGATTGTAAATACAATAACCCCCTTATCAAAAGTGATTCCCGTGATGAGTGCAGGAAGATTAGGAATGGCAATTGTATGCGAGAATAAAAAACTGAAAGGAATTATTACGGACGGAGATTTGCGCAGAGCCATCGAAAAACATAAAGAGAAAATTTTTTCCATGCAGGCAAAAGATATCATGACTCATAAACCAAGAACCATTGGTAAAAATTCAAAAGTAATTGAAGCAGAAGAAATTTGCAACCGATATAAAATAACTTCACTTGTTGTAACGGAAAAACGAAATATTGTTGGAGTATTCC
>Ga0334722_10005278_pt1 | contig 13102 bp, 14 predicted proteins | sample C3_bottom_MG_FD_207210 | JGI IMG/M metagenome (GOLD analysis project Ga0334722, IMG submission 207210) | Sediment microbial communities from Yellowstone Lake, YNP, Wyoming, USA - C3_bottom | ecosystem: Environmental > Aquatic > Freshwater > Lake > Sediment | place: USA: Wyoming | collected...
GAGCGCAAGTACAAAAGCAATGCCGAGCACCGTATACGCGAAGAAACCAAACGCTCCTGTGAAATCGGAACGGAACTTCTGTGAAGCACCCGAAGAATGAGGAACGAACGAAGTTGGTATCGTGGGAGGAAGAGCCATTTCATCTTTAGTATACGATACTTATACAAGCATCGTATACCGCATCTGTGCAAAACGTTGGTATTCTCGAGCTCTGTTTAAAATTCTTCGAGTTTCCGGAGTGCGAGGCCGACGGCAACGGCAAACTCGGGACCAATCTCTTCAAGTACCGGACGCATGAAAGCCGGTGCTTCCGTTTTTGAAAAAGGATCTGCGACATGGACGTCAATCGAAAAGATGTTTTTTGCATAGGTACTGAGCTCTTTTGTGACACCTCCACCTCCCGTAAGTATAATCGAGGTAATCGACTTCTTATGTGCGGTCTCGTACTGCATCAATACTCGTCGTGCCTCGGAAAAAATCCGCGAGAACACGAGCTCAGAACTCCCCAGTACGCCCGAACTACTAATGCCTTCTTCCTTTTTTAGAGCTTCAGCACGAGCGATAGACACACCGCCAGATACTGAAATAGCGCGAGTAATATCTTGGCTTCCCACGCTTATGGAATGCGAAAGTGCGACAACACCGTGCTCAATCACATACGTTTTTGTTGAGGCTGCGCCGACGTCAAGTATCATGACCGGCTTTACTTGTTCATTTACGACTGCCCGAATCGTACTAAAAATCTCAATTTCATAGAAACTCGCCGTAAGCCCTGCTCCTGCAACAACTTTCTGAAGGAGAGAAAGCTCGTCGTTATGCACCGCAACAAGAAGCACCTCGATCGTCTCATTTGTGGGAGCAGATTCCGCTGATGCGTTTTCAGAAAACTGTGCGGGTTCTGCTTTCGGTACGACAAACCAATCAAGCTGCACTTCAGTAATCGGTACGGGAATATACTTACGTGCTTCGAGATTGATAACCGTCTTTTGTTCAACGGGATCCTTACGGTACGGAAGATTTACCAGTGTTAAAAGAGAGCGCGCAAAAGGTATTGATACTCCACAATTCTTCGTCGTCACCTTTGCTTCACGCAGAAGGTCTTTCAATGTCTCCGCAATCTGCTCAGCAGGGAGATTTGTCGCTTGTCCTGCCGCAAAACCACTATAGGGACCGAGAGCAAGTTCCCCGTAAGTCTCGAGTACTGCCTGCCCTTTCTCCTTCCGGAGTTGTACTACCTTCAAAGACGAGGATCCGATATCGACGCCGATAACGCTTGTATTCTCTTTTTTAAGAAAATTATCGAAGAAACCCATGCGAGAATAATACCATGCTACATCTTTTCGACTTCCTCTTCCCTCCTCGTGTGGATGAAGTCACTCTGCGCGACGTTTCGCCTGACGACTTTCTTGTACTTGTTGCGCCACGACTTGTGTCGTATACGCGACCGGAAACGGTACTCCTACTTCCCTTTCATGCTGTTCCGGTACGTGCGGCTATTCATGAGGCGAAATACCACGGGAGCGAATACGCTTTCAAACTCCTTGCCACTGCACTCGCCGAATACCTGCGCGATGTCGACGACATCCGTAAACCAGTCATTGTTCCTGTACCGCTCGGCCCTGAACGCCGAAAAGAACGAGGGTTCAATCAGATTGAAAAAGTAGCACGACGGGTCGGAGAAGAACTCGATATTCAGGTTGATGCAACACTTCTTGTTCGTACGCGCGAGACCATCTCGCAAGTCTCACTTCCCCGCCATGAACGCGAGAGAAATATGCGCGGCGCATTCCGAGCAACACGTCCTACCGACCCCCTTTGTACGTACGTCGTCATCGATGACGTCATCACCACGGGTGCCACACTCGGTGCCGCAATCAATGCACTCCAAGAAGCGGGGGCCGCACATATCATTCCGCTCGCTCTCGCGCACTAAATTTGATATTGTGACGCAACACGGAGGGGTCGCATAGAGGCCTAGTGCGGCGGGTTGCTAACTCGCTATACGAGTAAAATCGTATCGAGGGTTCGAATCCCTCCCCCTCCGCAAAACAAAAGAGCGCCAGAAATATCTAGGCGCCCTTCTTGGAAAAACATCCGCGTGGTTTAGAGCCACTTGGCCTCTGCTACTGAAATGGGATCTTCGATGACAATGGTATCTTCAGCACAAAGGCAATCGTTGCATTCAGTGGACGGTGCCGAACACGGACACATTGACGCAAGACCCTCACTTGGATTCACAACGACATCGTTGTGTGCCGCGGCGAAAGTGTCTATCGCTTCAATCGGATCCACCGGCTCGTCAGCGTCTGCATGCCACGGCACGACTTGCTTCCACCGCTTACCGCAGTTCCTCGCCTCTTCTGCATTCCTTTTTGCTACTAAACTCGTCTTACTCACTTTCTTCTCCTTTTTTCCACTATTGCGAAAGGACATCTCCCGCTGAAGAAAAAACATCTTCAACATCGCGATGCTACCACTCGCCGGACATTCGTCAATAGAACCGCTGTGTTCAGTAAAACGAGAACCGCCGGCGCGCTGCGCCGGCGGTTCTTAATTTTTGCCTTGTGACTTACTACCAAACGAGCGAGGAAGATAATGAGATTCTTATTTCATTATTTCCGAGCGAGTTTAGGTAGAAAACTCTGTCTTCAGAGTTTATTGCATCCCCATGCCTGGAGTACTATTTCCACCTCCACAGGCGCGGCAATCTCCTTTATGAGTGAAGAGAAGTGAGAGTGCTGAGAGACCGACGAGCAGGTAAACAAGATTTTCGACCATTGGCCACGAGCCGAGGAGAAGCTTCACAACATTCCAGTCGCCGCCCATCCACGTACCGAGCGCAACGAGACCCCAGTTGAGTCCGCCGACGACGGTGAGAATGAACGTTGTACCATGTAGTGCTTTCATGTGGGTTATGAGAGTGATTAAAGCGGGGGTTGGTGATCCGCTCCTCTTAGTATGACTCTTCTTAGACCCTCTGGGAGACCCCCTGTGTAGAACGTCAGAGCGCACCGATTTCTTTTGCAATCTTGAAACCGGCCCAAATACCGATCACTCCTCCAATTGCGCCCCAGAGAGAATACGCAATAAAATCCCCATTCCAGAGATACGGCACGAAACTACCTATCGTAGAGCCGATAAACATGCCGCCCCAGATAAGTGATTTACCGCTCATTTATTCATATCGTAACGCATCAATAGGATTTTTCTTTCCAGCTTTACGTGCAGGATAGATACCGAAAACGATACCGGCGATGCCCGAGACTAAAAGTCCAAGGATGACTGATGAGAGAGGAAAAGCGAAGACCCAGCCGAGTGTAGGATTGAAGGTATTGATACCGAAATATATCGCTCCGACGATCACCGCACCAAACGCGATGCCTATCACGCCACCTGCGAAGGTTAACAAGACAGATTCTATAAGGAATTGCTGGAGAATATCGTTGTCGGTCGCGCCAACCGCTTTGCGTAATCCGATTTCGCGCGTCCGCTCCGTGACCGTGACCAGCATGATGTTCATAATGCCGATACCGCCGACAATGAGCGAGATAGAAGCGATTGCCGCCAAGAAGAGAGTAAGTATCGAAGTGATGTTCCCGAGAATGGAGAGAATGTCCGCCTGTGTCTGAATATTGAAATCGTCTTTCGCCGGGTCGGTGATGCCGTGATTCTGACGCAGGGCGAATGTGATACGCGATTTCGCAAAGTTGATATCATAGCTCGGACTCGCTTCCGCGATAATAGTATTGAAATGAGAAATGCCGAGTAATTGCTTCTGAGCAATGGTGAGAGGTATGAGCACAAGATTCCCCTGATCAACGCCGAAAGGTCCGGCTCCTCCCTTGCTCAACACGCCAATAACGCGGAACGAAACATTTTTCAGACGTATCGTTTTATTAATAGGACTAAGCGCAGAACCAAAAAGAGTTTTCGCAAGATCAGGTCCTATGACGGCGACATGGTTCGCAGAATCCACGTCTCCTTTGGTGAAAGCAAATCCTTCTCCAATAGTAAGATTTCTGATCGGGAACATATCAGCGGTCACTCCTTGATAACTTACCGTCTTATTATTATTTCCATACACCACTTCAGCTTGCCCGCTCGTGAGTGGCGCAACCGCGGTTATGGAAGGTTCACGCTGTAGTGCATCAACATCTTGTTGTCTCAGACTCGTAATCACTATCCCCTGTACCGAAGCGGGAGGTGAAAATCCTTTTCCACTTGGCGCGCCAGGCGTAATGAAAATCAGGTTTGAACCGACACTCTGCACTTGGCTCAAGATGAGATTTTGGGCTGACTGTCCGATTGACATAAGAATAATCACGGAAGAGATGCCGATAACGACGCCAAGCATTGTCAGCACCGAACGCATCTTGCCGTGTGTAAGACTGCGCGTGGCGGTTTTGAATGCATCTCGTAAAAGCATATTATTTTAGATTATCGCGCACACGGTCCACGGCGATTGCTTTATCGCTCTCTAGCATTCCGTCTTTCATCCTGATGATGCGATCGGCAAATTCGGCAGTCTGAGTCTCGTGCGTCACCAATATCACGGTACGACCTTTGTTGTGGAGAGACTCCAATATTTCCATGATTTGCAAACCGGATTGCGAATCGAGGTTACCGGTCGGCTCATCAGCGAAGATAACATTCGGATCAGTCACGAGTGCGCGAGCAATAGCGACGCGTTGCTTTTGTCCGCCGGAGAGTTTACCGGCTTCGGTATGCAATTTCTCTTCAAGTCCAACCGATCGAACGGCTTCTTCTACGAGCGTTCGGCGTTTCGCAGGAAGGACATCAGAATAGAGAAGTGGTATCTCGACGTTATCGTAGACCGTCAACCGCGAAAGTAGATTGAACGACTGGAATACGAAACCCATATCCTTGTTGCGTACATGAGCAAGTTCCTGATCAGTCATATCATCAATGCTTTTACCTTGAAATTTATACGACCCTCCGGTTGGTCGATCGAGAAAGCTTAGTATCTGCAGGAGTGTGGACTTACCGCTTCCGGACGGGCCCATGATAGAAATGAATTCACCTTTTTCGATAGTGAAGGTCACCCCACGGAGCGCTCGGGTTGTCGTTTCTTCCTCTACATATTCCTTTTGTAAATCGTGTATCTCAATCATTGCTTTTTGAGTCCGATGTTAATCACTTGTTCTCCGAGCGTGACACCAGAAAGAATTTCAACATTCCCCTTCTGATCTTGGACACCCAGCGTCACTGGACTGGTTGTCACCGTCTTCCCTGCGAGCGTTTCAACAAATGTACCGCTATCATTTTGTAGAATCGCGTACTGCGGAAGAATCAACACATTGTCCTTATTCTTTGTTTGTATATCAATGTTTGCCGTGAGACCACTCTTTAATCTTGGATCAACCTTGTCGAAGGAAATCTTTATCTGATAGCTGATGACACCTTGAGTGTTCGTTTGCGCTGGTGCGATATAAAACACTGTTCCTACGAAGGTTTCGTTCTGAAAGGCGTCGAGAGTCATCTCGACTTTATTCCCCACCGTTAATTTCCCAACATCAGTCTCCGATACTCCGGCATCCACTTCGAACCCACTGTTACCGATGATAGAGACGAGCGACATACCCGGAGATGCTAACTGCCCGAGCTTTGCATCTTGTTGCGTTATCACGCCACTAATTGGAGCGATTATTTTTGCTCCTGAGAGATTCGCCTCGGCATTCAAAACACCGGCTTGTGCTTGCTTCACCTGTGCCTGCCCTGCGGCGATACTCTGTGCGGTCGACCCCGCCTGTGCGAGCGTGAGCACACCTTGTGCGCTCATGAGTGCCGTCTTCGCACTCGTAAGCGTGGTGAGAGCATTTGCGACGCTCGTACGAGCACTCGCGATGCTCGACTGATAGGTGCTCAAGGTTGTGGCCGATACACTTCCTGACGACTGAGCCTTAGAAAGTGCCGCCGCCACGTCGTTGAGAAACACGTTCACTTGAGTGAGATCCTGTACCGCCTGTGTTGCGGCTGCCATAGGGTCGCTTGCACCGAAGGACGGTGAAGATATGTGCGCACTCCAGGCGACGAGTATTGGTTCGAGAGCGATACGCTCCTGTACAACGGTATTGACGAGCATCGCATCAGGCAAAATAAAAGTAAGTGTCGCACTCGAGTTGCGCGAATTGATGAAGAACTGGTCTGCGTTCGTATGCACTGCACCATCTGCAACGGCATACGCACTCGCTATTGCATTTGCAAGCACAGCTTGATTCTGTGTGACGGCATTCTGATCTATCGCGAGCTGCTCAGGGCGCGTACCAGCCGTAAGTGCAGCAAGATTTGCCTCGGCAATGGCGAGATTTGCTTGAGCTTGCCCTAACGCGGCAGAAAGATTCGCCGTATTGAGTTCTGCGACAATCTCTCCTGCACCCACTTGGTCGCCTAGAGTATGGTACAGGTGCGCAATCGTACCTGAATTTTGAAATCCAAGGGAGACACTCTTTGTGGGTGTCGTGTTGCCCGTAACAGAAACAGTCTCAGTAATAGAACCTCGCGTAACGGTTACAAGTTGGTACGACGTGGCACTGCCCCGTACGAAGAACCAATACACACCGAAAATGAGCACACACACGATGATGCTCGTAATACCCCACCGAGAGATGAGGATTTTCTTCAATTGATTCAGACGAGTACTCGTTGGTGGCATGGAAGGTTATTTAGACTTTTTAATAAAAGCTTGGAGTGCACTAAAATGATTCGCCATACTCTCGAGAGCGGCAGGTCGCATGAGAAAAACGCCATTATTATGCGCAACAACCATAAGCTTCGTACCCTTCCCGAGTTTAAACGTTGCGCGTATATCGGCTGGGATAACGATTTGCCCTTTCTCGCCAACGGTAGTGACACCAATGAGCGATTCCTCTTTTTTATGTTGTGTTGCCATGTAGGAAATATCCTACTCCTCCTATCGCACAATGTCAATGCCGTAATCGTTTATACTGAATACACTATGTCACTCTCACCTTCTCTCATCACCACGCTTACACCGCTCCTGACTCTTCTCCTTCTCTTTGTTGTCGTCGCGCTTTTTCTCTTGCTTATGCGCCCTCGGCGATTCTTCTTCATCCGCCACGGCGAAACACTTTTAAACGCCCAACATATCCGCCAAGATGAAGAGGGTGGGCTTTCCCCTTCTGGCAAGAAACAGGCAGAAAGGCTCGGTGAATATCTAAAGCGTTTTCCTATCGACCGTATTATTTCGAGTACCTACCCACGTGCACGAGAAACATCGGCGATTCTCAATACACACCTGAACGTATCCATCGTCTGTTCTCCACTGCTCGCCGAACGTCGCAACCCGAGTGAGATTGTCGGGAAGCAAACTCACGATCCGGAAGTTATCCGGATCGTCGACCAGATGGATCTTGCGTACCACCCAGACGAGTATCGTTTCTCTGACGAAGAAAATTTCATCGATTTGAAAAAACGTGCGCGCAAATGTCTCAGTCTTCTTGAACGTCAAGGAGCACCCGAGACCGTGGTCGTGACGCATCATGTCATCCTGAAGATGATTATCGCGTACGCGCTCTATCACGAGAGCCTTCACTCCGCTGATTTTGTAAAACTCTCGTTCTTCAACTACTCACAGAATGCAGGTATCACTATTTGTGAATATCACCCATGGAAGATGTTTTCGAAAACTCACGGCTGGGAAGTCATCTCCTTCAACGAACAACCAGAGGAGCCGATTGGGATATCAGAAGAAAAGAAAGGGCTCGTGTTCCACACGCCTGGCGTTTAGTACCCCATTCCACCCATATCGCCTGACGATTCTTTTTTCGGCTCTGGAATGTCAGCAATAGCGGCTTCAGTGGTGAGAAGCATCGCGGCCGCTGAGACGGCGTTCTCGAGCGCCATGCGCGGCATCTTCACAGGGTCGACAATACCCGCCGCGAGCATGTCCTCGACGATTTCGTCGGCGAGTGCGTTGTACCCAGCGTTCGCCTTGCCTCCCTGCACTTTCGAGACGATGACTGAGGCGTCATCTTTCCCCGCGTTAATCGCGATTTGCGCAAGCGGCATCTCAAGTGCGCGCACCACGATGTCGTAGCCGGCCTTTTCATCCACACTCATTTTCCCGTCCTGCGCCGCGAGTTTCTTCGCGACTTTTGCGAGTGCGGTGCCGCCGCCCGCTACTATTCCCTCTTCGATGGACGCTTTCGTCGCTTTGACCGCATCATCGATCTTATCTTTCAAATACTTCATCTCGGTCTCAGTTGCAGCACCGACCGAGATAACCGCGACACCACCCGAGAGCTTCGCGATACGTTCTTCAAATTTCTCCTTCTCAAACTTTGAATCACTATTTTCCAATTGTGCCTTGAGTTGGGTGATGCGAGAAGTGATATCTGCCTTCTTGCCTTTCCCGCCAACGATCGTGGTTGCGTCCTTGGTGGCAACCACACGTGAAGCCTTTCCGAGCATTCCGAGCGTTGCATTCTCAAACGTCATGCCGACTTCGTTTGAAATAACCTGCCCGCCAACGATGGTCGCAATATCGGCAAGCATCTCCTTCTTTCGGTCGCCGTAGCCCGGTGCCTTAATGGCGAGCACCGAGAACGTACCGCGCAATTTGTTTACGATAAAGGTCGAGAGTGCGTCCCCCTCAACATCCTCTGCAATAATCACGAGCTCCTTCTTCCCCGACTGCACAACCTTCTCGAGAAGCGGGAGTATCTCTTGTACATTCCCAATCTTCTTATCAGTGAGAAGCACGAGTGCATCCTTCATTTCAGCTTCCATGCGTTCTGCATTTGTCACCATATAGGCGGACACATAGCCCTTGTCGATCTGGAGTCCCTCGACGATGTCGTAGGAAAGTTCCATCCCCTGTGACTCTTCAACCGTTACCACACCGCTCGCTCCTACCTTCTCGACCGCTTCAGCGATAATAGAGCCGAGCACTTCTGACTCTGCTGAAATAGACGCGACTTGTTTGACCTGTGCCTTACCCGCAACTGGCTTCGCCATTTTTTTTAATTCTGTAACTGCTGCATCGCGAGCTTTCTCCATACCACTGCGAATCCGCATGGCGTTTGCGCCCTTCATGACGTGTGAGAGTCCCTCTTCAACAAGAGCTTCGAGGAGCACCACGGAGGTCGTCGTACCGTCGCCCGCAGTGTCATTCGTCTTGTTCGCTACTTCCTTCACAATCTCAGCACCCATATTTTCAAAACGATCCTTAAATGAAATCTCCTTTGCAATCGACACGCCGTCATTGGTGATGCGTGGAGCGCCATACGACTTTTCGATGACCACATTACGCCCGCGAGGACCCAAGGTCACTTTCACCGCGTGTGCAGCCTGCGCGATACCCTTTGCAATTGTCTTGCGTGCGTCCTCAGAAAAAAGAATTTGTTTTGCCATAGTGTAAAGAGTTAAAAAATTAATTCACAATGCCCAAAATGCTCGACTCGGAGAGGATGTAGTACTCAACTCCCTCTATTTTCACCTCATCGTAGCCGTACTTGCTAAAAAGCACTGTATCGCCGATTTTCACTTGCATCGGGACACGCTTCCCGTCTTCAAACTTACCCGGACCAACGGCTATCACCGTACCTTGCGCTGGTCGCTCTTTATCAACAGTCTCGGGAATGATAATGCCCGAAGCAAGCTTCTTTTCCCCTTCCTTTTCGGCAGGCTGTACCAGAATACGGTCTCCAAGCGGCTTCAGTGAAAGCTTTTTTGCCATGATGTTCTATATAAATGAATAATCGCGCACGTTCTCTTGTGTTCGGAGTATAGAGAAACTGCAGTTCACACGCAAGTTGCACTCTCGTGTTTGCTCGTGGTATCATGCTCCCCAAGATGGAGGCACTCGTATCGGCACTGCCGTACGCGGAAATCATCCTCTCAATACTCCTCATCGTCGGTATCGTGCTCCAGCAGCGCGGTGCGACCCTCGGCGGAGCTTTCGGAGGCGATAATTTCGCGTCGACGTTTTACAAGCGCAGAGGCGCTGAGAAGTTTCTATTCAATGCGACCGTGGCTATCGCAGTCATTCTCGTTCTCGCGTCGATAGTAAACTTCCTTCTTGTGGGGTCATGAACGACGTAGACGGTTCCAACGAACAGTCCCTTGCGTGGCGAGAACGGCTTCTGCGTTCTCGCTCGGTACTTGCCTTTGAACGTGTCAGCCAGCGTATTCGTTCTTTTTCGCCCAGCGATCGTATTCTCTTCTACATACTCGCAACCCTTGTGGGTATTGCTTCCCTTTCAGGTCTCTATGCACTCGAACAATCAATCTTAATCGAAGTCCCAGCCTATGGAGGAAGTCTGAGCGAAGGAGAAGTTGGAAGTCCGCAGTTTATCAATCCTCTTCTCGCTATCAGCGACGCTGACCGCGATCTCTCCACACTCGTCTACGCAGGGTTGATGGGCCTCTCTGGCTCAGGAGATTTGACGCCCGTACTCGCTGAGCGTTATACCCTGAGCGATGACGGGAGAACGTATATCTTCACGCTCCGCGCGAACGCAAAATTCGCGGACGGTACACCCGTCACTGCAGAAGATATCGCTTTCACGGTAGGAAAGGCTCAAAATGCTGCCTTGAAAAGTCCGAAGTACGCCGACTGGTCTGGCGTAAGTGTGAAAACGATTGACCAGCGCACGGTACGCTTCACGCTTTCGAAGCCCTACGCACCCTTCCTCGGGCTCACAACGCTTGGGATCCTCCCTTCGCGACTCTGGAAGAATATCTCGAATGAAGAATTCCCTTTCTCGACCTTGGAGACAAATCCGGTCGGTGCCGGACCATTCAAGGTTGCAAGTATTTCGCGCGATGCGTCAGGGCTCATCAAGAGTGTATTACTTACTGCGAACTCACAGTACGTGCTCGGTCGGCCGTATCTCGACACTATCCGCTTTAATTTCTATTCGCGAGGAGAAGATCTCGCGAGTGCCCTCCGAAATGGCAATGAAGAAAGTGCTTATGATGTTTCGACAAAAGGAGCACTGACAGCTCCCTACGCGCGTGTCTTCGGTGTGTTCTGGAATCAAAGCGACAAACCGGTGTACGCACGCGCAGAGGTACGAAAAGCGCTCTCTCTTGCACTTGATCGGAAAAACATCGTCGATACGGTACTCGGCGGATATGCAACTCCTATCATGGGTCCCGTACCACCCGGAGAAAATGTGAAGCAAGTACCGATTCCCCAATTAAGTAATCCAATCTCTGCCGCCGCTTCAGTACTCCAAGGAGCTGGATGGGTATATGACGGAACATTGCGTGTCTGGAAGAATGCGGGTGCGAAGCAGACACTCGATCGTATTACTATCCGCACATCAAACGTTCCTGAACTGAAAAATGTTGCGAGTGCCGTGAAAGCAGATTGGGAAGAGCTCGGTATCCCAGTCGATATCGAGCTCTATGAACCAGGTGATTTGTCACAGAACGTCATCCGGCCACGCAAGTATGGAGCGCTTCTCTACGGTATGGTAATCGGTCGTGATCAAGATCTGTACGCGTTCTGGGACTCGCAAGAACGGAACGATCCAGGTCTCAACATCGCGCTCTACGCAAACAAGGCCGTCGATGCCCTCTTAGAGCACGCACGCGGTTCTGTAGATCAAGAAGCACGTGCGGCAGATCTGCAGAAAATCGAAGATCTCGTTGCGGCAGATTATCCTGCGGCATTCATTTATGCACCGGATTTCACCTATGCAGTGCCGAATGATTTGCGTGGAGTGATGCTCCCACAAATCATCACTCCTGCAGATCGTTTCGCGACAGTTGCGTCTTGGTATCGTTCGACTGACGCCGTCTGGCCATTTTTTGCGCATTAGCTCTGTTTTCTATTTTCGTACGGGTCTAAACCATTATTATTTTTACAAGCCCGAATAACATCAACCAATCTATGAATCAAGCACCTGCCCCAGCACCAGCACCAGGACTCCCAAAGGGGAATCCCGCGCAAGCGCCGGCACACCAAGAACACGAAGTATCTCCGAGCCACGCTCGGCCTTCGACCGACACACGTCCTCCACGACGATATGATCGCGGTAGTCGACCTCCAACAGGCGGTCGCGGCGCTCCGCGCCCTGGAGGCGCGACACGTCGCATCCAGAGGATACTGCGTCGCCCGACCAGTAATCCTACGCGAGTCAGCCGCACTGCCGACTACTTCCCCGAGGCTCCTGGACCGACCAGTGTTCGTATCATCCCGCTCGGCGGTGTTGAAGAAGTCGGTCGTAACATGACGGCCATTGAGATAGGCGCGACCGGTGACATTCTCGTTTTCGATGCAGGATTCCAGTTCGTCTCTGAAGACACCTCTCCCGGTGTTGACTACATCCTCCCAAACACCAAGTATCTCGAAAAAAATGCAGCTCGTGTGAAGGGCGTCATTATCACGCACGGTCACCTCGACCATATCGGCGGTATTCCTTTCATCCTCCCGCGTTTCGGGACCCCGCCTATCTACACTCAGAATCTGACCTCAATCATGATTCAACGACGCCAAGAAGAGTATCCTGACGTACCAAAATCAGAAATGATTGTCGTCGAAGTCGGCCAGTCGGTCGTCATCGGGAGCACACGGGTGAAATTCTTCCCTGTCACCCATTCGATTCCCGATTCGATGGGTTGCTCAATCGAGACACCACAAGGCAATGTCGTCATCACTGGCGACTTAAAGCTCGACCACGACGACGGTACTCCCACTGAACGTGAGCAGAAGACCTGGGGAGATCTCGCGAAGGACAAAAATATTTTCTTCATCGCTGATTCAACGAATGCCGAGAAGGACGGTTTCTCTATCCCCGAAAAGCGCGTTATCCAGACACTTGAAGACATCATCAAGACCGTCTCGGGCCGTCTTATTATCGGCACCTTTGCTTCACAGTTCGAACGTATGATTCACATCATCGAGACTGCGGAGAAACTCGGAAAGAAAATTGTCACCGAAGGTCGCTCTATCAAGAACAATCTTGAAATTGCAGAGAAGACTGGGCTCCTCAAAATTAATAAGGAGACGCTCATCCAAGCGCAAGATATCGCAAACTATCCACCGGATAAAATCGTCATCCTCTCAACCGGCGCGCAAGGTGAAGAATTCGCTGCCTTGATGCGCATCGCG
>Ga0334722_10005279_pt1 | contig 13100 bp, 8 predicted proteins | sample C3_bottom_MG_FD_207210 | JGI IMG/M metagenome (GOLD analysis project Ga0334722, IMG submission 207210) | Sediment microbial communities from Yellowstone Lake, YNP, Wyoming, USA - C3_bottom | ecosystem: Environmental > Aquatic > Freshwater > Lake > Sediment | place: USA: Wyoming | collected...
CATCTTTTCGCGCGTAGGGGTCGATCGCAGTGGTTTGCCGCTGCAACGCCGAACATCGCGCGCACGGGATATTGCACCTGCCCCTGGCCGATTGCAACGCCGAATGATGTGGTAGTCGCGAAAGCTAGTCGAAACACCCTGCTCTACAGATGAAAAACCTCGGTCGAGAAACCACCGACCGAGGTTTTTAGAGGTTACTTAGAGGCCATTTCAGAATTACCGAAATGGCCCCTGATATAGGGGAGTATGAGGGGATGCGCCCCGAAGGAAGCCCCCTTGGGGGGTATCCCCTCATTTTGAAACCGACTCTTAGATCGAGAAGTGACAAGCGGAAGATCGCCCTGGTGCAATTTCCCGCAGCAAGGGCGCTTCGCGCGCGCAGCGTTCCTCGGCGCGCGGGCAGCGCGGATGAAAAGGACAGCCTGAGGGCGGGTGGATAGGATTGGGCACATCACCTTCAAGGACGATGCGCCTGCGGCTCGCGTCCGGGTCGGGGACCGGAACCGCCGAGAGCAACGCTTCGGTGTAGGGATGCTTGGGCGCGGTGTAGAGTTCGCGCGCGGCCGCGACTTCGACGATGCGGCCGAGGTACATGACGGCGATGCGCGTGCTGGTATGCTCGACCACCGACAGATCGTGCGCGATAAATAGATACGTCAGGTTGAACTTCTCCTGCAAATCTTCGAGAAGGTTGATGACCTGCGCCTGAATCGAGACGTCGAGCGCCGACACCGGTTCGTCGCACACGATCAGCTTCGGCGACACGGCGAGCGCGCGCGCGATACCGATACGCTGGCGCTGGCCGCCCGAGAACTCGTGCGGGTAACGGCGCCTGTGATCCGGGTGCAGGCCCACGGTCTCGAGCAGTTCTATCACCCTGTCGTCGTACTGCGCTGCGGTGCGCGCGAGCTTGTGGATCGTCAATGCCTCGCCGATGATCGCGCCCACCGTCATGCGCGGATTGAGCGAGGCGTACGGATCCTGGAAGATGATCTGCATGCTGCGGCGTTCGGCTCGCAGTTCGTTCTTGTCGAGGGCCATGACATCCTTGCCGTCGAACCAGATCTCCCCCGAGGTGGGTTCGATGAGCCGCAGGATGCAACGTCCCGTGGTCGTCTTGCCGCAACCGGATTCGCCGACGAGCCCCAGAGTTTCTCCGGCAGCGATCTCGAAGTTCACGCCATCGACCGCATGTACACGGTCGACCTCGCGCGAAAACAGCCCGCCATGAATCGGGAAGTGCTTTACCAGGTCCTTGACGCGTAGCAGCGGCTCAGTCATCGGCCGCACCTACGCGGGCAAGGGAGCACGCAAGCCCGCCGGCTCCGCGAGGATACACGCGACCTTGTGCCCGGGCACGATTTCGCGCAGCGGCGGCGTATCCAGCGTGCACTCCGCGCGCGCGAACGGGCAGCGCGCTGCGAAGCGGCAGCCCGGTGCCGGCTCGAGCAGGCTCGGCACCGTGCCCGCGATCGCCTCGAGCCGCGTCTTCTTGACGGCCGCGGGATCGAAGCGCGGAATCGAGCGTATCAGGCCCTGCGTGTAGGGGTGGCGCGGCGAGCCGAACAACTCGCGCACCGGCGCCTCCTCGACGACCTTGCCCGCGTACATCACGACGACGCGCTGCGCCGTCTCGGCGATCACGCCCATCGCGTGCGTGATCAGCATCACCGCCATGCCCAGCCGCGATTTCAGCTCGCCGAGCAGATCGAGGATCTGCGCCTGGATGGTCACGTCGAGCGCGGTCGTCGGCTCATCTGCAATCAGCAGTTGCGGATTGCACGATAACGCCATCGCGATCATCACGCGCTGGCGCATGCCGCCTGAGAACTGGTGGGGATAATCGTGCACCCTGCGCTCCGGATTCGAAATGTGCACGAGCTTAAGCATATCCACGGTCTTCTCGAGCGCCGCGCGCCGGCTCAAGCCTTCGTGCAGCCGGATGACCTCGGCCACCTGATCGCCGATGGTGTAGACCGGGTTGAGCGAGGTCATCGGCTCCTGGAACACCATCGCGATCTCCTTGGCGCGGATGCGCTTCATCGCATCGGCTTGCAGCCGAATGAGATCCCGGCCCTGCCACAGGATCTCGCCCGCCACGATGCGCGCCGGCGGCATCGCAAGCAGCCGCATGACGCAGAGCGCAGTGACGCTCTTGCCGCAGCCGGATTCCCCGACCACGCCGAGTGTCTCGCCGCGCTCGACGTAGAGATCTACGCCGTCCACGGCATGGATCATGCCTTCGTCCGTGGCAAAGTGTGTCTTCAGCCCCTTGATCTGTAGCAGACGCTCGCCCATGGAAACGCCCTACATCACCTTGCGCGGGTCGAGCGCGTCGCGCAAGCCGTCGCCGATGTAGTTGATCGACAGCACGGTGAGGAAGATGGCAGCGCCCGGGAACAACGCCCAGTGCGGCGCGATATCGAGGTAATCCTTGGCGTCGTAGAGCAGCCGTCCCCAGGTCGGAATGTCGGGCGGAAATCCGAGGCCGAGGAAGGAAAGCGTCGACTCGGCGATGATCGCAGCGGCGACGTCGATCGTGCCCGCGACGATCACCGGTCCGAGCGAATTCGGCAGGATGTGCCGCACCACCTGGCGCAGCGGTGTCGCGCCGAGCGCGCGCGCGGCCTCGACGAATTCCTTCTCCCTGAGGGACAGGAACTGCGCACGCACGAGGCGCGCCACCGGCATCCAGCGAAAACCGCCGATCACGGCGACGATCAAGATGAACATGCCGGCTTCCGTACCGACCAGGGCCTTCAGCGCATCGCGGAAGAGATAGATGATCAAGAGCAGCAGCGGCAGCTGCGGCAGCGACAGGAACAGGTCGGTGAGCCACATCAGCGCCGCATCCACAGCACCGCGCGACATGCCGGAGACGGCGCCGACGATCGTGCCGACCACCACCGCGATCAGCATCGCCGCAAGCCCGACCGCAATCGAGATCCTGCCGCCGTAGAGCATGCGCGCGAGCAGGTCCTGGCCGAGGTCGTCGGTGCCGAACGGATGGTGCCAGGATGCGCTTTGCAGCTTCGCGGCAAAATCGATGTCGTTGATCGGAACCGGCCAGACGAGAGGCCCCAGCGCGACCGCGAGCATCACGAGCGCGAGGATCAGCGCTCCGGCGAGCGCGAGCCGATGGCGGCGAAAACGTCGCCAGGCTTCCGCGCCAAGCGAAATGCGGGCGGTGGCGCGGGGCACGGCGTTACCTGTAGGAGACGCGAGGGTCGAGCCAGCCATAGAGAAGATCGGCGAGCAGATTGAACAGGATCACGAGGCACGAGAACACGAACGTGACCGCCATGATCACGGGCGTGTCGTTGGCGAGGATCGAGCTGATCAAAAGCGAACCGATGCCAGGCACGCGGAAGATCTGCTCGGTGACGATCGCGCCGCCGAATATCGCCGGCAGCTGCAGTGCGACCAGCGTCACCACCGGTGTGAGCGCATTGCGTACCACGTGCTTCACGATGACCGCGCTTTCGTCGAGTCCTTTTGAACGGGCGGTCGTGACGTAGTCGAGCCGGATCACATCGAGCACGGCCGAGCGGATGAAACGGGTCCACGAGGCGCCCTGGAAGAGCCCCAACACGGCGATCGGCATCAGACTCTGCTTGCCCTCTTCCCACCACCAGCGCCACCCGGTCTCGGCGATGTCGGAGCGAAACACGAAAGGCAGCCAGTCGAGATGGATGCTGAATACCAGGATGAACAGGATGCCCGTGAAAAAGGTCGGCAGCGAAAACCCGATGAACGCGAAGGTATTGGCGATCTGGTCGAAGAGCGAATAGGGCCGCGTAGCCGCATAGACGCCGATCGGCAGCGCGATCAAAAGCGCGAGGACCTGCGACAACCCGATCACGACGAGCGTCACCGGCAGCCGCTGCAGGATCAGTTGGTCGACATCGACGCGGCTGACAAAAGAGAAGCCCCAGTCCCCGGCCATCATCGAGGTGAACCAGCGCACGTAGCGCACCGCGACCGGATCGTCGAGCCCGAACTGCGTGCGCAAATTGGCGCGCACCTCGGCCGGCACGTTCGGGTTGGTGGCGAGTTCCTCGAACGGGTCGCCTGGGGCGAACGCGAGCACCGCGAACAGCACCATGCTGATCCCGATGAGGCTCGGGATCGCGATGAGCAGGCGCCTGAGTACGTAGCGGCCCATCGCGTTACGCTTTCACACCTCGCGGTACCAGTCCTTGAGCAGCCAGAAATCGTTGTCCCAGCCCGATACCGGCACGCGCAGCTTATTCGAGACCGCGCCGACGCGCGGCCGGAACACCACCGGTATCACCGCCCGCGCCTCGATCGCAAGGTCGTTCATGCGCATGAATAAGGCCGCGCGCTTGACCGGATCGAGCTCGCCCTCGGCCGCCCGGTAAGCCTTGTCGTATTCTTCGCTCTTCCAGCGCGTGATGTTGCGGCCCTGCCACTTGTTCTCCTTGGTGGCGAGCTGCCAGGAGCAGAACTGATCCATGAACAGCTCGGGGTCGGGCTGCGTCATGGTCGTGTTGTACATCTGCAGGTCGCAGTAGAACTTGGTGTAGGTGTCAGGATTGCCTACGTCGGAGGAGAAGTACACGGAGGCCGCGATCGCCTTGAGTTCCAAGTCGATGCCTGCCTTCTGGCACGCCTGCTTGATGATCGCCTGGGTCTTCTGGCGCGGCGCGTTGATCGAGGTCTGGAAGACGAATTTGAGCTTCTTTCCGTCCTTCGCGCGGATGCCATCCGACCCGCGCTTCCAGCCGGCAGCCTCGAGAACCTGGTTCGCCTTATCGATGCTGAACTCCCATTTGGTGTTCTTCGAGCGAAAGCGTACCGGGTTGTTGAGGAAGTTGCGCGTCGCGACGCCGGTGCGGCCGTAGATGTGATCCTGCACTGCCTGGCGATCGACAAGGAGGTTCAACGCGTCGCGCACCGCGGTGTCGGAGAGCGACGGATGCTTCGTCTTGGCGCTCGAGCGCTCGCCCTCGACCTCGGTCCAGGGATCGGTCAGGTTGAGTTGGATGTGCTCGATATTACCGCCGACCACGATGTTGGCGCGGCCCTTGCCGTCTTTTTCGAGCCGCTGCAGGATTTCGTCCTCGACTTGCACGTTCCAGGCGTAGTCGAACTCGCCGGTCTGCATGACCGCACGAGCGGCCGATACCGCGTCACCGCCCCCCTTCATCTCGATCGAATCGAAATAAGGCCGGTTCGGTTCGTGATAGGCGGCGTTGATCTGACCGCGCACCATGTCGCCCGGCTTGAAATCGACGAACTTGTACGGGCCGGTGCCCACCGGCTTCAGATTGGCCGGCGCCTCGCGCGACTTGGCGCCTTTGTAGGGCTCGAACAGGTGCTTCGGAATGATCATGCCGCGCGTGCCGACGAACGCATCGGCCCAGAACGGCGTCGGTTTCGAAAACAGCACACGTATCGTGAAACTGTCGAGCTTCTCGACTTTGACGTTCTGGTAGCTGCCGATGGTGACGGCGGCGCTCGCCGGGTCGGTGGCGTACTCCCAGTTGAACACCGCGTCGTCCGCGGTGAAGGGCTTGCCGTCGTGCCATTGCACGCCCCTCTTCAACTTCCAGGTCACCGACTTGCCGTCCGCGGCAACGCCGCCGTTGCGCGTGCTCGGGATCTCGGCGGCGAGGATAGGCACCAGCATGCCCTCTCCATCCCACGCGGCGAGCGGCTCGTAGAACATGCGCGCGCCCTCCTGGTCCTTGGTGCCTACGGCGAAGTGGGGGTTCAAGAGCGTCGGACCCTGCCACCACAGCACCTTGAGCGCGCCGCCGCCGCCGCGCTTGGTGGGCTTGTAGACGAATTTCGTCTGCGCTTGCGCGACACCAGAGTAGGCCAGCATCTGGGCTGCGATCGGTGCCGTCAGACCGAGCCCGATCATCTGCTGGATGAATTGCCGCCGGGACATCCGGCCTCGTTTCACTTCGGTGATCAGTTCCCGCAGTCGTTTCTCGTCCATGGGCGACCTCCTTTTTGTCTACCGGATATTACCTGCAATCGAAGCTCGCAGGATAGCAGACCTGCGCGCAGCGCATGACCTTTGCCAGTTACAGCAACGAGCGCCCCGGCAGTGAAGCTCTAGCGGGCAGCCTTGGTAGAACTGCGCAGCCTCGGCACTGTCATGAAATGCGTCTCATCGTCGGGGACCACGCTTAGCGTTTATGACAGCCAACTTCAATTTAGATTCTTCAGCAACAGGTTCCAGAAGCTCAGCCGGCGCGCAAGCGTCGATACGAGAACATATTCGCGCAAGGTATGCGCACCATCGCCGTCCACCCCCAGTCCGTCGAGCGTCGGAATGCCCAGCGCCGCGGTGAAATTGGCATCGCTGCCGCCGCCGGTCATGGGCGCATCCTCCAGCTCGAGGCCGACTTCAGCCGCCCACGCTTGCGCGCGCGCAAGCAACCCAGCGGCTGCATCGGTCTTGACCATCGGTGGGCGATTGAGTTGAACGTCGATATCCAGTGACACATCCGGACCCGCCGGTTTCAGCGCATGCATTTTCGCCAGGATGTCTTCACCAGCCTGCCTGTCGGGCACGCGAAAGTCCACCACGACCTGGCACTGCGACGGCACGGTGTTGGGCACGGTGCCGCCCGCTATCGTACCCACGTTGACCGTGATGCCGCGCGCATAGTCGGTCATCGCCTCGAGCGCCAGCACTTGATGGGCCATCTCACGGATGGCGTTACGGCCTTTTTCATGGTCCACGCCCGCATGGGCGGGCCGGCCTTGAACCTTCAGGCGCAATTGGCCCGTGCCTTTGCGCGCGGTAACGCATCTGCCGCCGTCGGGGCGCGCGGGTTCACAGACGAGCGCATAGCGGGCCTGCCGGGCAAAGCGTTCAATCGCTGCGCGGGAATGGTGACTGCCTGTTTCCTCGTCAGGCACCAGCAATAGATCGACCGGCAATACGGTTGAACCGGCTGCCGCCAATTGGCCCAGCGCGGTGAGCGCGAGGTAAATGCCGCCCTTCATGTCATAGCCGCCGGGACCATACAACCTGTCGCTTTCGATGCGGCACGCGTTTTGTTGCAGAGTGCCAACGGGATGCACGGTATCCAGGTGGCCCAGGACGAGGACGCCGGCGCGGCTATCGCCCGCGGCACGGTTAGTGATGTGCAAGAGCGGACCGGTCGCCTCGCCGAGCGAACTCACGTGCGCAGCCAGCCCTTTAGCCTTGGCCTGCTGCTCCACCATGGAAACCATCGCGGCAATACCCTGCGGCGAACTGGAAGGCGATTCGCAGCGTATCCAAGTCTGGATGCCCGCGGCGATTTCGGCTGAGGTAGGTGTAGTCGGCATGGCTTCTTCCTCGATGTATTCTGCAGGGGGCAAGAATACATCAAAGCGAACAGGAGTTTTGCGGAGCAACCGGCGTACATACGAAACGCCGCTGCGGCGCCGCTCAAATGACAACGGCCTGGCGTTTCCCTACGCGCTCGATGTTACTGGCGCTCCTGGCAGGATTCGTATCGGCTTCCCGCGACCAGCGGAAATTGATCGCAAACCTCCTATTGCGCGGCCGTCTCAGAAACTGCAAAGTCGACATTCTCGCGATCGGAATCTGCAACATCGCGTAGATGGGAGTAGTTACATCTTTCAAATCAAGTATTGCACTCGATATCGATTACGTGAATACAGGGTTGTGCCCATTGAATAGGCATTCGCCCATTTAAGTCCGCTGTCTGAGCTTGAACCGCCACTTGCTATACGCCTGTGCTACAAGCTGCCGGAACTGGCAAGGGTGCGGGCGCAATATCCTATGGGCGGGATGCTCGACGGTGATAGTTGGGGCGTAAAAAACTGCTGATCGACCCACCGTACGAAAAGAGGCAGGAATGAATTACCTATCGTTTTGTCCGGAGGTCGCTTCACAATTACGCGCAAGATAGGTGGCGGAATCACGGTGCGCGCGTCGTGTGCCACTTAGAGCGGAGCGTGCATCAAACCTTGTAACGATGGCTCGGAAGCACGCAACGAGAACAGAAGGGCGGGTGCGGACCCGGCCGAAAACGACTACAGATCGATACAGCCCGCCATGGCGGGCTGTTATTAGAAGACTCCCCAAGCGCGCGGCTAGTCCTCATCCCCCCGGATGCCAGCGGCGAACCATGAGCCGAGGGTAACAACGCCGCCAGTGCTTGAGGCATTGCGGATCAATAGCACCGCGCCCGTGCAGGGGTTGGGTGGCGAAGTGTTCAGCAATCCTCCGATGACGAAATTTCCGCCGGTGCTGAGCGGAGCCGCGTCGGAATCAAACCGCTGTGTGCCGCAAAACAGCGACGCCGCGACAGAAGTGACGGGCCCGACTGTGCCGATGCCATTTCCCCCAGCGAGTAGCAGTCCCTCACCTCTCGCTGAAATGCTCCCATCGTCTTTCACGGTGACCTTGAGCTTCTCGATTACCCAGGGACGCCCCCCCGGGGGTACGCCTTGTACATCATTGCGCAAAACATCTGGAAAAGCACCAGCGGCGTTAGGTGTACCGGAAAGCCCCGCCACTGGATGCACGCCTATTCCTTTGTCGAACTTAAGCAGCGTGCCCGCCGCCATCGCCGGCGCCGCAAGAACGCCTGCGCAAATGCCTAACGCCGTTATCAGTGAAGTGGTCTTCATGAGCCATAGTCTCCTGGATGAGTAATATCAGTTTCGGACGCCGACAGTCGCTTTACTGTCTTTGCCCTTCAGTCGCGGCCTGCAGTCCGTTCCATGGTGGAGCAGGTATGGCGTATACATCGCCCAGATGCAAATCATTCCCAGCACGAAAGAATCAAGCTTTTTTGTCCGCAGTGACGGGTTAGAGCAGGCTGTTGAAAAACGCTTCCCGAGCATGAAAATGCATACCATTGTTATGCCCTCTGAGAGGGAAGCGTTATTCAACAGCTCTGGCTTGGGGGATTTAAAAGGGGGCGCTGCCTTTTTTGTCAACACCCTGTTAGCGCGTCAAATCGCCGTGTCAAAAGATGGATTTGGCTTGCTTCTGACTGGCAGGAACTGGCCGGAAGCACTGCATCGCTTATGGCGGCGGATGGCGGACGTTAATTCTGCGCCGGCAGATTAGTTGTCCGCTTAAGGCGATAACACCGAAATGCGTACTATCGGCCAGCAACAGCCTTTCGTGACGACCTACACTCACAAGAGAGCCAGGGCCGGAGCGCTCGTACGTTCGGCAGTGGCTCGGCTGGTCTTGGAATATGATGTCTATTCCTGAGAATCTGTATTGGTGTAGAAGAGACCATGGCACTGATTGAGTGGAACGATGGCCTCAAATTGGGCGTTACTACCATCGATCGGCAGCATCAAAGGTTGATCGGTATTGCGAATCGTCTGGAAGATGCAGTAAAGCAAGGGTTGGGACCCGATGTGATCAGCGAAACAATGGACGATCTGATCATCTATACCGCCTCGCATTTCAGCATGGAAGAAGAATACTTTGCGCTCTTCGACTACGCGGATGCAGAAGAACACAAATTGGAACACGCGGCGCTTATCGAAAAGGTGAAAACCTTTGCCGCGAACTACCACGAAAGTGCCGGGACTAACGGTCCGGCATTTGCGGAGGAAATGCTGCAGTTCCTGGGCATATGGCTCCGTTACCACATGCTAGAGACCGACGCGAAATTCGTCAAATTGTTTAAGGAGCGTGGCTTGGACTAGCAATCCTGCATCCAATAACCGCTCGGGATCGGCAGTACGCGTTTGTCGGATCGGAGAGTTGTCGTTCAGCGCGGTTCGTCTTCGAAGGGCAGCTAAACGAAGCACTGCGGCGCTGGTCCGCCACCGGGATCACGGTCGGCTCTAGCCGACGAGTACTCATTGAGGATAGTTCTTTGAGCGTCGGCTGTCTGGGGTGCTGCTGACGTTCATTTCACTCATCTCAGCGAATTGCGAACGTAGGCGGCTGGCCGCGAGCAGCGTATCCGACGACCGGCTCAAATCAACCCAGGCCGGTCCTACGGTCCGCCGCCGGTCGCGCGTCCGGTTACGCCCAAATCCGCCACTCAGGCCTGACTCCAAGCCAGGGGGCGCGAAGCGCCACTTCCGATGCTCCAGCGGTACCGGAATCGTTAGATGGTATTGGGTATTCGCGCTTGTACGTCAACTGCGCTTAAAAGTGAACGCGCAGCAGGTGCTAATCTGTCCTGGCGACGCGCAGCCCGACGTAAGTGTAGGCCTTGGTCGTGTCGTACCTATTGCGGCTCGCCGCGCGCAAGTCCCTCGGATTGTTGTCCCAAGAACCACCCCGCAAAACGCGCAAGCCGCAATCGCCTGCAACCCATGCGCTGCCATCGCTCGGCGCGCCGTTGTAGTTGTCGTTCCAGCAGTCCTCGGTCCATTCCCAAACATTGCCGTGCATGTCGTGCAATCCGAAATCGTTCGCAGCGTAGCTCCCCACCGGCACCGTCTTGCCCTGATCGCTTGCGGTCGGGCTGCCCGCGTAGGCGACTTTGCTGTCGTAATTCGCTTGCTGCGGCGTAATGCGATTGCCAACAGAAAATGCCGTACTCGTGCCTGCCCGGGCCACATATTCCCACTCCGCTTCGGAGAGCAGGCGATATTTCTTGCCTGTCTTACGCGACAGCCACTCGACGTATTTCTTCGCGTCTTGCCAAGAAACATAGATTGCCGGCCGCCTACCTCGGCCCCAGCTCTTATCGGCCGTGCTCGGACAGGCTCTCGCCCCCACGCACGCATCCCATTCGTCGAAAGTCACTTCGTATTTGCCGGCGGCGAAAGCGCGCACTATCCTCACCTCATGCTGCGGGCCTTCGGCATCACGGCGCTCAAGTTCGCTCGTAGGCGAGCCCATCGTAAAGCTCCCCGCCGGGATCAGCATCATCTCCGGACAGACATCGCAATCGCGAAAGCTGCCGCCAGCGCCCGCAGAGGAAATCGTGCCCGCCGGCCTCGCTTGCTGGATCGCGCCACTGCCCGTGGGCGCAAGCGCCAACTGCATCGGCTCGCCCAGTGTTCTATCAGCCTCTTCGCGCCGCGGCGCTGCTTCGGCCTCGGCAGCTTCATCTGTCCTGGCGACGCGCAGCCCGACGTAAGTGTAGCCGTTGGTCGTGTTGTACCGATTGCGGCTCGCCGCGCGCAAGTCCCTCGGATTGTTGTCCCAAGAACCACCCCGCAAAACGCGCAAGCCGCAATCGCCTGCAACCCATGCGCTGCCATTGCTCGGTGCGCCGTTATAGCTATCGTTCCAGCAGTCCTCGGTCCATTCCCAAACGTTGCCATGCATGTCGTGCAGACCAAAACCGTTCGCAGCATAGCTCCCCACCGGCACCGTCTTGCCCTGATCGCTTGCGGTCGGGCTGCCGGCGTAGGCGACTTTGCTGTCGTAATTCGCTTGCTGCGGCGTAATGCGATTGCCAACAGAAAATGTCGTGCTCGTGCCTGCCCGGGCCACATATTCCCACTCCGCTTCGGAGAGCAGGCGATATTTCTTGCCCGTCCTACGCGACAGCCACTCGACGTATTTCTTCGCGTCTTGCCAGGAAACATAGATTGCCGGCCGCCTGCCTCGGCCCCAGCTCTTATCGGCCGTGCTCGGACAGGCTCTCGCGCCCACGCACGCATCCCATTCGTCGAAAGTCACTTCATATTTGCCGGCGGCGAAAGTGCGCACGATCCTCACCTCATGCTGCGGACCTTCGGCATCACGGCGCTCAAGTTCGCTCGTAGGGGAGCCCATCGTAAAGCTCCCCGCGGGGATCCGCATCATCTCCGGACAGACATCGCAATCGCGAAAGCTCCCGCCAGCGCCCGTCGAGGAAGTCGTGCCCGCCAGCGTCGCTTGCTGGATCGCGCTGCTGCCCGTGGGCGCAAGCGCCAACTGCGTCGGCTCGCCGAGTGTTCTGTCAGCCTCTTCGCGCTGGGGCGCTATTTCGGCCTGAGGGCGCTGACGCGCCGCCGCACGACGTCTATTCTCGGCAACTTGCTTCTGCCTTGCCGACTCGAGCTCGGCGGCTTCTTTGCGCCTGGCTGCTTCGGCGCGCAGTTCCGCGTCCTCGCCGCTGTAGGGATTGTCTTGCGCGTAGCTCGCCAGAAATCGCTCCCACGCCGCCGCCTGCAAATCGGCCGCGGCGTTGAGCGCAAGAACCTTGTCGTAGTCCGCCTTCATCCCCGCCTGCCACGCGTCCCACTGCGCGCGGCTTTCCTGCTGCTTCGCAATATCGTCGAGCGACACGCCGCCGCCGGTCGGCACAGCAGGTAGTGCGGGTGCTGGTACGATGGGGGTGCGTACGCCCTCCGGGAGGGTAGACGCAATAGCCAGTGTGGCGGGTGCCGAGGCTAGCCCCGCGGCAAGACGATTGCGTGCGAGGGGCGCAAAGCGCCCATTCGGATATTGCTCCAAATAGGCCTTGAAATCGTCGAAGTTACGGCTCGCCTTAATCGAATCCCAGAACGCAAGCTCGTAAGCGGCCGCATTTTGATCTACGGGTGGCGCTGCCGTTGCCGATACCGAAGTCGCACACTCGCCAAAACAGAATTCGCCCTCGATGCTGCCTTCCATCCACGGCTCCTGATTGCCGTTTGACGCGGCCTTGACACCAGTTACGACCCGCTTTAGCAACTGTTCAATGGGCTGGCCAGGATTATTCATCTGCTCCAGGAGAGCACCAGTGTAAAGACCATTGCGCCCGCTCCCGTCCGCCGCAACGCTCCCCGGCCGCGTGGCAAAGGAGATGAGCGTTCCCGCAGGCGTTGTCACCCGCGCAAGACCATCGTTGGCCGAGCGGAAGCGTCGTGCGTACGGATTATTGCGACATGCGTCGAGAAATACCAGGTTAAGGCGCGTCTTGACGTCGTCGAGGATTTCCATGATCTGCCGGACGGCTAGACTTTGATTTGGCAAGTCCTCTTCGCCGCCAATCTCCGAATCCACGGCTGGAAGGTAGTTTTCGCCCCGGAACTGAAGGCCATGGCCTGCATAGAAAACAACCGCGACCCCGCCGGGCGCAAGTTTGGAACGAAACTCGCGCAATGTCGCGCCGATTTGCCGTGCGCTGAGATTTGTTCGCTCGACCACCTCGAATCCCAAATCGCGTAACTTCGCCGCCATGTCCTTCGCGTCGTTCACCGGG
>Ga0334722_10005280_pt1 | contig 13096 bp, 18 predicted proteins | sample C3_bottom_MG_FD_207210 | JGI IMG/M metagenome (GOLD analysis project Ga0334722, IMG submission 207210) | Sediment microbial communities from Yellowstone Lake, YNP, Wyoming, USA - C3_bottom | ecosystem: Environmental > Aquatic > Freshwater > Lake > Sediment | place: USA: Wyoming | collected...
GTGATAGAATTCTGCATGACCGGTCCCTCCTGTATTGTGGCTCTGGCCGGGCTCATCCCCGACTAACCCACGTTTTACACGATGGGACCGGTCAACCCATCATGTCTTGACCGTAGCGTTAGGCCTGTGGCCCTGATGAATCTCTTGACGGGCGGTATATATCTGATATATACAGGTGGGTGTGGAGCCCGACGATCTGTTATCGAAATGCACCGGGTTTGAATGGGACCAGGGGAATCTCCCGAAGGATTGTGAGGGGCACGGGGTTAGCGGGTCAGAGTGCGAACAGATATATTTCAATCACCCCCTAATTGTCACTCCCGACGTAAAGCATGCAGAAAAAGAAGATCGATATTATGCTCTTGGCCAAACCGATTCAGGGCGATTATTATTTGTGGTTTTCATGATACGTAAGAACTTGGTACGAATAATTTCGGCGAGGGATATGAGCCGAAAGGAGAGGAAGGTATACGAACAATTATGAAAAAGATACCTAAGTTTTCTAGTGAAGCAGAGGAACGAAAGTTTTGGAAAGAAGCCGATTTAACCGAATACGTTGATTGGAGCAAAGCGAAGCGAGGGATATTTGCTAATTTAAAGCCATCTTTAAGAACCATTTCGATTCGTCTCCCTGAATCGATGATCGAGGAATTGAAAGTTTTAGCGAACAAGCGTGATGTTCCCTACCAATCATTATTAAAGGTATTCCTCGGGGAAAAAATAGAAGAAGAATTAAAGACGTTCTCATTTCGTCGGGCCAAGGCCTAACCACAGGCAGGAGCTGACGGCTGCCCTGCGGGAGATCATGAGGCCCCGCAGCTGAGCGTTAGGCTCGCAAGAATCGACCACCCCTATTGACACGGCGAGTGCTTATACGTATAGTACACGTATACCGACAGGAGGTTCACCATGCAGAAAAAATTGACGATCGCCATCGCAGAGGATGTTTACGAAGGACTCCATAAGGTGATTGGGCCAAGAAAAATCAGTAAATTTGTTGAGGAGCTTGTACGTCCTCATGTCGTTAAGCCTCTTATGGAGGGGGAGTACGCAAGGATGGCAAAGGATACAGCACGAGAGGCCGAGGCATTGGAGTGGACCGAAGCAACCTTTAGGGACATAGCCCATGAATCGCGGTGATGTCTGGTGGGTTAATTTCGAACCTTCTATTGGAGGGGAAATCAGGAAGAAGCGACCAGCAATTATAGTTAGCAACAACGCCTCGAATAAATTTCTAAATCGTGTTCAGGTAATACCTATTACGAGCAATACAGATCGATTATTTCCAAGTGAAGCATACGTTACCATTGCTGGCAAAAAAGGGAAGGCGATGGCTGACCAGTTGGCCACCGTTAGTAAGCAACGTTTATCAAAGTGCATAGGTTCGATTTCTGATGATGAAATGAAGATGGTTGTAGAAGCAATAAAGACACAATTAGATTTATTCTGAGGAGCCTAACAACAGGCTGGAGCTGACGGCTGCCGTGCGGGAGATCATGAGGCCTCGCAGCTCAGCCTGAGCGTTAGGCCCATTTTATGGGGTTGACATCGGAGGCCAAAGTAATTACATTGTGGCTATGGTGTTGGATCGCAATAGGGGGGTACGGATATGAGGGCAAGCATAGTTCGCATCGGCAATTCTCAGGGGATTCGAATCCCGAAAGTCGTATTGGAGCAAACCCAATTAAAGGGGGAGGTAGAACTTGAGGTTAAAGATCACAAAATAGTTATAAGCCAAGTGAGAAAACCCAGGGAAGATTGGGAACGGCAATTCAAACTTATGGCTGAAAGAGGCGACGATAAACTTCTTGATGTTGGGGTGGTTGGCCTTTCCTCCTGGGATGAGGAGGAGTGGGAGTGGTGAAAAGATTCGACGTATATCTTGTAAATTTAGACCCCACAGTCGGACATGAAATAAAGAAAAGCCGACCCTGCCTAATAATTTCTCCAGACGAATTAAACCGGTATATTTCAACCGTAATTGTTGCGCCCATGACCACGAAGGGGCGCACCTATCCAACCCGCATACCCTGTATATTCCAAGATAAAAAAGGGCAAATTATCTTGGACCAGATCTGGACTGTGGACAAGTCTCGTTTGGTGAAACGGCTAGGAAAATTAGATATTGATACACAGAAAGAAGTATTTACAGTGTTGACAAGTCTATTCTCGGAATAAAAGGGCCTAACCAACGGTTGAAGCTGACGGCTCCATCGGTTCACGCTTTTTGCTTTGCCACGGGTGTCGAAAGTCATGGGCCGTGGGCATAAAAACGTGCCCCTCGACCCGCAGCTCAGCCTGAGCGTTGGGCAGACATATGGTGGTGTTGAAAGGCCAAGGGAAGGCTTGAAAACTTCACCGTTATGTGTAGGATGATGTGTAGACGTGCTTGGGAGGGCGAAAATGCCGACGAATCTTCATATTGATACAGGTTTGCTGGAGCAGGCACAACGACTCGGGCGTCATCGTACGAAACGCGAGACGGTGAATGAAGCATTGCGCGAGTACATCCAGTATCGGAAAAGGGTGGAGGCGACAGAGGCCTTCGGGACGATCGATTTCGACCCCGATTACGATTATAAAAAAATGCGGAACGCCCGTTGATCGTTGTCGACACCTCGGTTTGGTCCTTGGCGTTCCGCCGGCGCAGCTGGCCCAATGGAGTCATGCCCGGAGTCGTAAAACTGCTTCAGAAGTTAACCAAGGAGAAGCAGCAGGTTGTGCTGCTTGGTATAGTTCTTCAGGAGTTATTGTCTGGTGTTAAAGACCTTGCACAAGGGGAGCGAATCAAGGAATTGATGGAAGGGTACCCACTAATTTTGGCAACCAAAGAGCAATATATCGAGGCATCCAATATATCGAATGTATGCAGAAAGGCTGGTGTATCAGCCGCGACGATAGATTGTCTTATTGCGGCTCAGTGCCTAATGCTTAATGGGGTACTTCTAACTCTGGATGATGATTTCAAACGAATATCAGGGTATTGCGGATTACGGTTATATCCGATCCCAATCGATTAATTTGGCGCCGCTGATGCGGCGCTTTTTATTTATGCTGCCCAACCACAGGCTGGAGCTGACGGCTGCCCTGCGGGAGCGTTAGATTGCAATACGTGCACTCAATTTCTGCTTGCGAACGAACATGGTATGATATATCGTAATACCATGGAGGTGGACTATGGCGACGAGAGCAAAGGTTGCAATTTCATTGGATGGGCAGACGTTGGGGCGTCTGGATCGGCTCGTGAAGGCGCAAGTGTTCCCGAATCGCAGTCAAGCCATTCAGCTGGCGATCGATGAGAAACTGGCACGCATGGACAAGAGCCGACTTGCGCGTGAATGCGCCAAGGCAAAACCTGCTCATGAAAAAGCGATGGCAGAGGAAGGCCTGTCCTGGGAGCTGGCTGAGTGGCCCGAATACTAAGGGGTGAAATTCGATGGGCGAATTTAAACCCGACGTTGGGGCATGAGCAATCGGGTTTACGACCAGTATTGATATTGAGCAATGATGTTTTTAACGAAAGGATGCAAATCGTTATCGCAATCGCACTTACAAGCAAGCAACCGAGATTTGGTTTCCCTCTGGCACTTGAGATTGATTCTGCTGAACTTCCTGAAAAATCATGGGCATTAATGGGTCAAGTTCGCACCCTATCTGCGGAACGAATCGGGAAAAAGCTTGGATTGGTAGACATAGAGGAATTAGAACAAATAATAGAAGGTCTAAATGAAATTATCGGCACCTAACCACAGGCTGGAGCTGACGGCTGCCCTGCGGGAGATCCTGAGGCCCCGCCGTTCAGCCTGAGCGTTGGCAACTGTTATTCAAATTCAAGGGGACACGATGACGTATCTGGCGTGGCTTATTTTCATTGGTGCGGCAATCCTGGAGGTGGGAGGGGATGCTGTTGTACGAAAAGGACTCCGAGGTAGAAGCATGACTATAATTTTGGTTGGCTGCATCATGTTGGGATTCTATGGAATCGTTGTCAACACCGTGAAATGGGATTTTTCCAAATTATTAGGGGTATATATTTCAATATTTGCGTTGGTGAGTATATTGTTTGGTAAGTTCTTATTTAAGGAAAACATCGGGAATTCGACATGGATAGGACTAGTTATAATTATTATTGGAGGTATGGTTATCCAATTCGGAGAAAAATATATTAATTAATATCAATAAAATAATTATATCAAGGTAAATCAGGGAAACGGGATGAACAAGGACGCCAAGGGCAACTACGCCAACGTGAATGGACTCAGAATTTACTACGAGATTCACGGTGCTGGTGGCACTCCGCTGGTCCTGCTTCACGGCGGCGGGTCGACAATCGACACCTCTTTCGGCAAGGTCCTGGCGTCCTTTGCAAAGACCCGGCAGGTCATCGCCTTCGAGCAACAGGGACACGGGCACACCGCCGACATCGATCGTCCGTTCACCTTCGAGCAATCGGCGGACGACACCGCAGCCCTCCTTCGGCACCTCAAGTTAAAGCATGCCGGCCGAGTTGCGCGAGGCCTACTCGCGGGTTGCGCCTCATCCGGAACAATTGCAGACGTTCCATGATAAGAGTGTTACAAGGATGTCGGAGTTCAAGGACTGGCGACCTGAAGACATTCAATCGATCAATGCACCTACCCTGATCGTGATCGGGGATGCCGATATCGTCCGCCCTGAGCACGGCGTGCGGATGTTCCGCCTACTCCCACACGCCCAGCTCGCGGTGCTCCCAGGCACGGACCATATGATGATTGTGAACCGTGCCGATCTGCCGCTCTCGATCATCCCGCCGTTCCTTGACGCGCCCATGCCAAAGGCCAAGTGATCTGCGATGGCCAGGCGACCGTCGGGAACATGCTGGAATGCAGGATACCCCGCAGTTCACCCAAGCATTGGGAAGATGATTTGCTTGAGGCCTTATATCAAGGCAGGCAAGGGGGGCTCATGGTAAAAAGCAGGGGAGGTGACGTTCTGGTCGAGTTTTCGCAACGCTTCGGAACGATTGCGGTCAACCGAGGCTATGTTACCCCGAAACAACTGAAGGAAGCTCTTGTAGAGCAGGTTGATGACGACCTCGCAAGCAGACCTCATCAGCTCTTGGGGAAGATATTTTACGAGAAAAATCTGATGAACCTGAACCAAATCGACCAGGTATTGGATGATTTAGTCATGGAAAAGATCAAGCATAAAGGCGCCGTTTCAAGAAAGAAGAAAATATAAATATTTCGATGACGCTCATGAGACCCTTCCAGTTCGCAGCCTCGCAGTTTATAAATAGCGTCCGGTAAATATTCTTTGAAAAAGGTAATAATTCGGATAGTAAACAATAAAGCATCCAGGTATTCAGGAATACTGGAGGAGAAATGGACGTAAAAGAGCGCATCGTAGCCCATGAAGAATTAAAAAAGTTACGCAAGCCGATTCACAATGTGAATATAAAGCATAAGGAAAGCTTTAGCTCCTTGGAGAAATTTGCTGTTAAAGTTACGGATCATGTCGGAACGATGGGGTTTTTTATAATCATATTTCTATGGACACTATTATGGCTTGGTTGGAATACGATAGCGCCAAAGAACTTACGGTTTGACCCATATCCTGCATTTGTGTTATGGCTTTTTGTATCCAACATGATCCAGATATTTTTAATGCCTTTAATTATGATTGGCCAAAATCTTCAGGGACGTCATGCTGAAAAAAGAGCCGAGGCTGATTTTGAGGTTAATGTTCGAGCGGAAAAAGAGATCGAGGTAATACTCATGCACCTTGAACATCAAAACGAGCTTATTTTGAGAATCCTGGAAAACATTGATAAAAGTAAGGCAACGTAAGAGGCAAGAAAAGCATTATTTTGTGCCCAACAACATTAACAATGATGGGAGGACTTCCGTAGCCATGGCCAATGAGAAATTGCCCGAGAGCACCCAACAAATTCCGATCATTACAGGTGATGACATGTCCCGGGGTCGTTATAGCAACAACATGCTTGTGAGTCACAGCCCCGAAGAATTCATCATTGACTGGCTATTGAATTCCCCTTCCGGCGCCCACATGGTGTCACGAATCATTGTGAGTCCGGGACATATGAAACGAATTATCGATGCATTATCCGACAACCTGCGAAAGTTCGAGAGCAACTTCGGATCGGTGAGAGTCATAGAAAAGAAGGATCAAGCATTCAATTAATGTCAAACGGTCCGGGCAGGCGAGCCTGGTTGTCAGGCTCCCGACACGATCGTTGAGCCGGCGCACGCATTTCCTTCAGCCGCTGCGATCCTGAATCACTGCGAGCCGGTCTTTCCCTGCAGCCCTTTCAGGCATGCGATCTCGCCGGCGTGGGAGAACGCGTGACCGAGGACGGCAGCGTTGAGCATGAACCCGACCGTGACGCGACCCATCCCGATGGAAGACATGTCCACGAGGCGGGCAAGGTCGGCGTCGAGGAGAGTGGCCAGATAATCATCGGTGGCGGCACGGACGGCATCGGCGTATCTCCGGAGGGCCGTGAGGTCGATCGTGACCCTTCGGCTCCAAGCGGTCCAGTCCGGGAAGCCCGGCTTCGCCGGATCCGGCCCGGGAGGCAGCTCGCTCAACCCGGTCTTTCCCGCCCATCCCGCCGCGAACAGCGGAGCGCCTCCCTTGAGAACCGCATTGACCACGGCATCCACGGCGGTCACTACGTGCGCGTAGACCGCCCCCGCCGGCAGCGCCGTCCCGGGCGGCTGCCAATGCGCCTCCCCAGGCGCCACGTCGGCCATGATCCCTTCGAGGTACTGGATCGCACCCTTGACCTGGTCCCGCAACAGTCCAACGGCCTTGTTCTCCGTAGCGTCCATAGGCCCTCCGGTTCCATGTTTGCTGCTATCATGAGATGCGATTCCATCCTGTGCGATGCGACCCATGGCGGAGAAGGATAGGATGAGACCAAGAGATAGAATAAACAGGCAGAAAAAATTGTATTTAACTTTGGTGGCTATTGGTTTTTCGGCGATGGTCCTGTTGGCGTTTGTCGAGAAATATTTACCGGCTGGACTATTCAAGTCAGTATTATATAGTGCGATTTCGTTGTTCCTTGCCGGGAACATCCTTATGTACATCGGTATCCGGTGCCCAAAGTGTAAAGCGATATTAGGATACATCATCGTGTTTTCCGCCGGTAAAGCCGATCAGTGTCCTCGTTGCAGAATAAATTTCGACGAGGATCTGTTGTAATATCCGGGCTCCCGGTCGTGCTTCCGAACCCGGGTTCCCGCGGCAAGCGCCTTCCTCCCATCTTTTTCTCCTTGACGCGGCCACACAAATCTTGTTAGATATGGTCCTTTGATTTCGAGGGGAAGGTTCGAGCGATGAAAACGACGAAGATGCTGACCAGGGATTCCGACAACCAGACGTGGCACATCGTGGACGCCGAGGGAAAGGTGCTCGGCCGAATGGCGACGAAAATCGCCGACGTCCTGCGCGGCAAGCACAAGCCGACGTTCACGCCCAACTCCGACATGGGCGATTTCGTCATCGTGGTGAACGCCGACAAGGTGAAGCTCACCGGGAAGAAGATGACGGGGAAAGTATACTACAGCCACTCCGGATACATGGGCGGCCTCAAGTCCACCACCCCCGAGAAAGTGCTCGGGAGCGCGCACCCGGAACGGATCGTGGAATGGGCGGTCCGCGGGATGCTCCCGAAAACGCGCCTGGGCGACCGTCTCTTCACCAAGCTCAAGGTCTATGTGGGGCCGGAACACCCGCACAAGGCGCAGCAGCCAAGGGTTTTGGCCGTCAACGAATAGGAGGAACCACCGCACCATGGCTCAAGCGAAAATTTACGCCACGGGGAAACGGAAGACCGCGGTCGCCCGCGTCTACATCAAGGCAGGGGCGGGCCGCATCACCGTCAACGGCCGGGAGTTCGAGGAGTACTTCCCGGTGCTGGCGCTTCGGGCGGTCGCGACGCAGCCCCTGGTCCTGGTCGGCAAGCGCACGAGCATCGACGTCGACGTGAACATCGGCGGCGGCGGCCCCATGTCCCAGGCCGAGTCGGTCAAATTCGGCATCGCGAAGGCGCTCCAGATCGAGAACCCCGAGCTGCGGACGCAGCTGAAGCGCGCGGGGTTCCTGACCCGCGACGCGCGGATCAAGGAGCGGAAAAAGTACGGCCAGCCGGGCGCGCGGAAACGGTTCCAGTTCTCCAAGCGGTAAGCCGCGGAAGGGGCGAAGACGCCCCGAATCGGACGATCTCCCGAAGGGGAAGGCCGGGCAACCCGCCTTCCTCTTCTTTTTTGTCCGGAAGGTGAAGCCGGCGGGCGTTTCTCCCGGCGAAACCTTATACAATGGGAAGGATGGGAAAACCGATGAAGCGCGTGGCGGTCTTCGGGGCGACCGGGTACACCGGTATCGAGCTGATCCGGCTGCTCCTGTCCCACCCGGGGGTGAGGATCGAAGTCCTCACCTCGGAGCAGTACTCCTCGCAGCCCCTCGAGCAGGCGTTCCCTCCGTTCAAGGGGAAGCTCTCCGGCGTCTCCTTCGGGAAGATGGAGCGGCTTCTGTCCGCGGAGTTCGACGTCGCCTTCCTCGCCCTGCCGCACACCTTGTCGTCCTCGGTCGCGGGGCCGCTCCTGTCCAGGGGCATTCCGGTGATCGATCTTTCGGCCGATTTCCGGTTCCGCAGCATCCCGCTGTACGAATCGGTCTACGGCGTCGCCCACAAGAGTCCGGCACTCGCCGCGAAGGCGGTCTACGGCCTGCCCGAGATCCACCGGGCCAGGATCCGGAAGACGCGCCTTGCCGCCGTCCCGGGCTGCTTCCCCACCTCGGTCATCCTGGCCCTTTACCCGCTCCTCGAGGAGGGGCTCGTCGACCGGAAGGGGATCGTGGCGGATTGCAAGACCGGCGTTTCCGGCGGCGGACGGGGACCCACCCTCGGTTTCCATTACCCGGAGGTCGAGGGGGGCGTCCGGCCGTACGGCCTTCCCATGCACCGCCACAACCCGGAGATGGACCAGGAGCTGTCGCTCGCGGCGGGGGAATCGGTGGCGATCACCTTCGTCCCGCACCTGATGCCGATGGTCCGCGGAATCCTCGCCACCTGCTACGCCATGGCGAAGGCGAAGGTGACCGCGAAGGACGTGGAGGCGGCCTTTCGGAAACGGTACGGGAAGGAACCGTTCGTCCGCCTGCTGCCGCCGGGGCTGCTTCCGTCCACGAAGGACGTGCGGGGAAGCAACTTCTGCGACATCGCCTGGCGGGTGGACGAGAAGACCCGCCGTGTAGTCATCGTCTCCGCGATCGACAACCTGGTGAAGGGCGCGGCCGGCGCGGCGGTGCAATGCTTCAACCTGATGTCGGGATTCCCGGAGGAGGAGGGGCTCCGGACGATGCCCCTGTTCCCGTGAGCGCGGCGGGGACGGGCGGCCGCGTCGCGGTGGTGATCCCAGCCCGGTACGGCGCGACGCGGCTGCCGGGGAAGCCGCTGGCCGAAATCGACGGCCGGCCGATGATATGGTATGTCTGGAGCAAGGCGAGCGCCGCGAAGATCCCTTCGCGGGTCGTGGTCGCCACCGACGACGCGCGGATCGCTTCGGTGGTCCGCGGATTCGGGGGCGAGGCGGTTCTCACCTCCCCCGAATGCGCCTCCGGAACCGACCGGGTCGCCGAGGCCGCCCGCGGGATGGACGAGGAGATCCTGATCAACCTGCAGGGGGACGAGCCGCTGATGCACCCGTCGGTCATCGACGCGGTGGCCGCGCCTCTGCTCGCCGAGCCGGACGTCCTGATGTCGACGGCGGCGCTCCCCCAGGTCGACCCAGGGGAGTACGCGCGCGCCTCGGTGGTCAAGGTGGTGGTCGACGCCAGGGGCGACGCGCTCTACTTCTCCCGGTCCCCGGTTCCACACTACCGGGACACGGGAACGGGGCCGTACCGGAAGCACCTCGGGATCTACGGCTACCGGCGGGAGTTCCTTTTCCGCGTCGCGGCACTGCGGCCCTCCCCCCTCGAGGAGGCGGAGCGGCTCGAGCAGTTGCGCGTGCTGCAGGCTGGGTACCGGATTCGCGTGGTCGACGTCGCGCACGACTCGGTCGGTGTGGACACCCCCGAGGATCTGAACGCCGTGGAGGAGAGGATATGCGGGCCGAAAAGGCGGTGAAGCCGAAGTTCATCTTCGTGACCGGCGGCGTCGTCTCGTCGCTGGGGAAGGGACTCGCGGCGGCCTCGATCGGCGCCCTGATGGAAGCCAGGGGCCTCAAGATCACGATGCTGAAGCTCGACCCGTACATCAACGTGGACCCGGGCACGATGAACCCCTTCCAGCACGGAGAGGTCTTCGTCACCGACGACGGCGCCGAGACCGACCTCGATCTCGGGCATTACGAGCGGTTCGTCTCCTCTCCCACGGGCAAGAAGAACAACTGCACCACCGGCAAGATCTACCACTCCGTCATCACCAAGGAGCGCCGCGGCGACTACCTCGGCGGCACGGTGCAGGTGATCCCCCACATCACCGACGAGATCAAGCGGGTCATCTACGCGGCGGCCAAGGGGTACGACCTCGCGATCGTCGAGGTGGGCGGCACGGTGGGCGACATCGAGAGCCTCCCGTTCCTCGAGGCGATCCGGCAGGTGAAGGGCGACCGCGGCAAGGAGAACGTCCTCTACGTCCATCTGACGCTCGTCCCCTACATCAAGACGGCCGGGGAGCTGAAGACCAAGCCCACCCAGCACAGCGTGAAGGAGCTCCGCTCCATCGGCATCCAGCCCGACGTCCTGCTCTGCCGCACCGACCGGCCGCTCCCGAAGGACATCAAGGGGAAGATCGCCCTGTTCTGCAATGTCACCGAGGACGCGGTGATCACGGCGAGCGACGTCGACCTGATCTACGAGCTGCCGCTGGTCTTCCACCAGGAAGGGCTCGACGACAAGCTGATGGAGCTCCTGAACATCTGGGCGGGCGAGCCGCGCCTGGAGGACTGGGAGCGCGTCGTGGAACGGTGGAAGAACCCGGCGGGAGAGGTCACCATCGCCATCGTCGGCAAGTACGTCAACCTGAAAGAGTCGTACAAGAGTCTGAACGAGGCGCTCACCCACGGCGGGATCGCGCACCAGGTGCGGGTCCACAACCGGTACGTCGATTCCGAAGAGGTGGAGCGGCAGGGGGCGGAGGCGATCCTCAAGGGCGTCGACGGAATCCTCGTCCCCGGGGGGTTCGGCTCCCGCGGCGTGGAGGGGAAGATCGCCGCCGTCCGGTACGCCCGGGAAAACAGAATCCCGTACTTCGGGATCTGCCTCGGGATGCAGGTGGCGGTCGTGGAGTTCGCCCGGAATGTATGCGGCCTCGCGTCGGCCACCAGCCGGGAGCTGGACGGCGAGAGCGCGTGCCCGGTGATCGACCTGATGCCCGAGCAGCGCGGCGTGGAGGAGAAGGGGGCGACGATGCGACTGGGCGCCTACCCGTGCAAGGTCATCGAGAAGTCGCTTGCGCGGAAGGCGTACGGCGCGGGCCAGGTCTCCGAGCGGCACCGGCACCGGTACGAGTTCAACAACGATTACCGCGGCGCGCTCTCCGAAAAGGGGCTGCGGATCACGGGCGTGTCGCCCGACGACCGCCTCGTCGAGATCGTGGAGATGCCCGACCACCCGTGGTTCCTCGGCTGCCAGTTCCACCCCGAGTTCCGTTCGCGCCCCCTGGTGCCGCACCCGCTGTTCCGCGACTTCATCGGCGCGGCGGCGGTCCGGGCCCGGCAGGGGACCGCTCCCTGATCCGGGGGGGGAACGCGTGATCCGTCGGGTCTCCATCGCGAACCGGTTCGGGGTCGGACCCGGATGCCCGCCTCTGCTCGTCGCGGGGCCGTGCGTCCTCGAGTCCGAGGAACTCGCCCTGTCCGTCGCCGCCTTCCTCGCGGATCTCGCCGCCCGGCTCCCTCTCAACGTGGTGTTCAAGGGGTCGTTCGACAAGGCGAACCGTTCCTCCCGCGTCTCGTACCGCGGTCCCGGCGAGGCCGAAGGGCTGCGCATCCTCGCGATGGTGCGGGAGCGGTACGGTCTTCCCGTCACCACCGACGTCCACGATCCACGGCAGGCGCGCGCGGTCTCTTCCCGGGTCGACCTGCTCCAGATCCCGGCGTTCCTGTGCCGCCAGACCGACCTGCTCGTCGCGGCGGGGGAGACGGGTGTGGCGGTGAACATCAAGAAGGGTCAGTTCATGGCTCCGTGGGACATGCGCAACGCGGTGGAGAAGGTTTTCTCCACGGGCAACGGGAACGTCCTGGTGACGGAGCGGGGGACCACCTTCGGGTACAACAACCTGGTGGTCGATTTCCGGGGGCTCCCGGCGATCCGGGCGTCCATCTGCCCCGTGATCTTCGACGCCACCCACAGCGTGCAGCTTCCGGGCGGGGCGGGCACCGTCTCCTCCGGTGAGCGGAAGTACGTGGCCCCACTGGCGCGGGCGGCCGTGGCGGCGGGCGTGGATGGCGTCTTCCTCGAGATCCACCCCGATCCGGACCGGGCGCTGTCCGACGGGCCGAACAGCCTGCCCCTGGCCGACGTGGAGCCGCTCCTGCGGACGCTCCTTGCGATCCGTGCCGCGACCGGGGAGGAGGCGACCGATGAAAAATGACCGCATCGAGCGCGCCGGCAGGGTCCTCGCCGTGGAGGCCGCGGCGATCGAGGGGCTGCGGGGAAAGCTCGACGAGCGGTTCGGGAAGGCGGTGGACCTGCTGCGGGCGGCCCGGGGAAAAGTCGTCGTCTCCGGGATGGGGAAGTCGGGGTTGATCGCCCGGAAGATCGCGGCGACCCTCGCCTCCACCGGGACCCCGGCGTTCTTCCTCCACCCCGCGGAGGGAATCCACGGCGACATCGGGATGGTGCGGCGCGGGGACGTGGTGATCGTCCTCTCCAACTCCGGGGAGACCGAGGAGATCGTCCGCCTGATGCCCGTCTTCCAGCGGATGGGACTGCCGGTGATCGCCCTCACGGGGGACGCGGGCTCCACGCTCGGCCGGTACGCGGACGTGACCCTCGACGTGGGGGTGCGGGAGGAGGCGTGCCCTCTCGGGCTGGCGCCCACCGCCTCGACGACGGCGGCGCTGGCGATGGGGGACGCGCT
>Ga0334722_10005281_pt1 | contig 13095 bp, 12 predicted proteins | sample C3_bottom_MG_FD_207210 | JGI IMG/M metagenome (GOLD analysis project Ga0334722, IMG submission 207210) | Sediment microbial communities from Yellowstone Lake, YNP, Wyoming, USA - C3_bottom | ecosystem: Environmental > Aquatic > Freshwater > Lake > Sediment | place: USA: Wyoming | collected...
AGAAAAAAACAAAATGTTTGAAGTCACCCCACCCTTTGAACGCACTGATTTAGTCTTAGCTGAAGACTTGGCTGAAGAAGTCGGGCGCATTTTGGGCTACGATCGCCTCCCAGCATCTGAACTTCCGATTTCCGATGTAGGACTTCCGATGTCCTACATTCCGGATCAAGCGAAGTATAGGGGCATCGAGAAGATAAAAGATTTTTTGATTGAAAAGGGGTTCACCGAGATCTCTACACAGTCATTCGCTAAGAAGGGCGATATCTATCTCGCTAACCCACTCGATAAAGCAAAGCCCGCCCTACGAACCAGCTTGGATGAAAATATGAAAGAGGCGCTCGAGCGCGCGAAGTATGTCGCGCCACTAGTGCTCGCACCAAAAGAGAAGCCGAAGCTTTTTGAGATTGGCACGGTGTTTACAAATTCGCCAGCTGGCGAAGAAGAGAAGCTCGAGGTCAAAACCTCAGAGCCGGTAGCAGATCTACCCACGATTCAAGATGATGCCACGTATGAACCAAAAAAATATCAGATTGGTATGTATGAGCCATTTTCACTCTATCCATTCATTACCCGCGACATCGCCTTCTGGGCCTCAACTGATGTAAATGATGGACTTACGATATCCATCATTCGGGAGAATGCTGGGGAGCTTTTGGTGCGTATTGATCAGTTTGATCGGTTTGAAAAAGAGGGTAGAGTCTCACTCGCCTATCGCCTCGTTTTCCAGTCGTTTGAGCGCACACTCACTGACGAAGAAGTGAATGAAATCATGCAAAAAGTCACTGGCGCACTTACCGAAAAAGGTTATGAAGTCCGCTAGTTTTTAGAGAGCAAAACGCTTCAAAATATGCTATACTAGGAGTAACCGAAAAGCGGCTATTTTCATGGCTAAAAACGACGAAAAACCTGCTAAAACGAAGGCATACGATGCCTCGTCTATTACCGTCCTTGAGGGGCTCGAGCCGGTTAGGAAGCGCCCAGGGATGTACATCGGCACAACCGGGCCCGATGGCTTGCATCACCTCATCTGGGAGATCTTTGACAATGCGCGCGATGAGGCGATGGCAGATCGCTGTGATGATATCGAGGTAGCACTCCTGCCAGACGGCTATGTGCGCGTTGCAGATAACGGCAACGGCATCCCTGTTGGCATTCACCCTAAGACCAAAGTCTCGGCACTCGAGACCATCATGACCACGCTCCATGCTGGCGGGAAGTTCGATAATGAAGCCTACAAAGTCTCGGGAGGCTTGCACGGCGTTGGTGCATCGGTGGTGAACGCGCTCTCGGTGCACACTAAGGTGGTGGTGCACCAAGATGGTGGCATGCACCTGCAAGAATATAAGATCGGCAAACCACTCGCCAAGGTCAAGAAAATCGGCACGACAAAAGAACACGGCACGATTGTCCTCTTCAAGCCAGACGAAACAATCTTTAAAGAAGGTGTCGAGTGGAATTGGGAAAAGATTGTTGTGCACCTGCGCCAACAGGCATATCTCGTGAAGGGTGTGCGTATCTCAGTAGTTGATTCCCGTACAAACAAAGACGCTTTTGAGACCGAGACAATCTTCTTGCGCGAACAGTCGCTTGGTGTCCCTTCAACCACCTTTTATTTTGAAGGGGGTCTTAAGTCACTGGTCGCCTTCCATAACAAGCATCAGGAGCCGGTACATAAAAACATTTTTTATGTTGATCGCGAACAGGACAAAGTCATGGTTGAAGTCGCTTTGCAATATGTTGACGACATTACGCCGCGCCTCACATCGTTTGCAAACAATACCTGCACCAGCGAGGGTGGCACACACATCACCGGATTCAAGACTGCGCTCACGCGATCTTTAAATACCTATGGCAGGAACGCAAATATCTTAAAAGAAAAAGATGAGAACTTCACGGGCGATGATGTGTTGGAGGGTATTACCGCCGTCGTGTCGGTGAAGCTCCCCGAGATTCAATTTGAAGGACAGACCAAAGCGAAGCTCGGCTCGATGGAGGCACAGGGTGCGGTCGCAACGGTCTTCGGCGAGGCGCTTGCGGCATTTCTTGAAGAGAATCCTGATGACGCGAAGGCGATTATCAACAAAGTGTTGTTGGCACTGAAGGCGAGGAAGGCAGCTAAGGCGGCTAAGGATTCAGTGCTACGCAAGGGTGCTCTTGAGGGTATGACGCTCCCGGGTAAGCTGGCAGACTGCCAGACCAAGAGCGCTGAAGAAGGAGAACTCTTTATTGTAGAAGGAGACTCAGCCGGTGGCTCAAGCAAGCAGGGCAGAGATCGTCGCACGCAAGCGATCCTCCCACTGCGCGGTAAGATTCTCAACGTCGAGCGTGCACGCATCGATCGCATGCTCGCTTCGGTAGAGATACGCGCGCTCGTGGTCGCGATGGGTACGGCGATTGGCGATGTTTTTGACTTGAGCAAGCTCCGCTATCATAAGATCATCATCGCGACCGATGCCGACGTCGACGGTGCCCACATCCGTACTTTGCTTTTGACACTTCTGTATCGCCACTTCAAGCCGATTATAGATGGCGGATTTGTGTATATCGCACAGCCACCGCTTTATAAAATCACGAAGGGGAAGGCAATCGCGTATGCGTATTCTGACCCTGAGAAAGAGGAGATACTCAAAGAGCTCGGTGTTGCGGCAAACGAGGTCGCTGAAATTAATCCGAGCGATGAGGGAGAATCTCAAGAGGAGATTGCCGAAGAGGTGGTCACGGCTAAAAAAGCAACCAAGGTTAATATCCAAAGATATAAAGGTCTCGGCGAAATGAATCCGAGCGAGCTCTGGGAGACCACGATGAACCCGGCTCAGCGTGTCTTGAAGCGTGTGCATGTCGAAGACGCCGAAGCGGCAGACCGCATCTTTGATATCCTCATGGGCACCGACGTCGCCGCCCGTAAGTCCTTTATCCAATCCAACGCCAAGCTCGCGACCGTCGACCTCTAAAAATATCAAGGTTTCACCTCGATATTAATCACCCCCTTTTGGGTGTTCGGTGTAATAGGCATTCGCCTCCAAGAGCATTTCTTGTAATGTTGGAATTGTTTCAAACATTTCGAAAATAGAATCGCCGAGAATTTTTCGTTCGGGGCGTTTGTACCCAAGGAAGTCAGGTAAACTCGAGTAAGGATATTGGATTAATTGTTGCTCTATCTTTTCAAGATTGCCGAGGCCGTATCTCCATTTTGGATCGAATAATCCAGCTGCATTTAGATGTGAATACGCGACAACTTGCTTAAGATAGATATCATCGTCAACATGTCGCGATTTAAATGCTCCAGCAAAAAGCGCTCCAGTTCTGTCGTATTTTTTGTTGAAGTACATAGTATATGCAGTGAAAATTCTATGCATAAACGTTGCAATACCTCCCTCAACACTTTCTTTTAATAGGAGATGAAGGTGATTCTGCATAAGTGTATATGTGCCAATTTCTACCAGCGGTTCTCCGCGTTCGATCGTTGTATCTTCAAGTACCATATGAAGGTTCTTTTCTTTTAGATTTGCTATGTGAACGGGCTCGGAACCATTTCCTAGGAACAGCAACAGTATGAATCGGTTGTAATCCCCGGCATCTTCAAAAACAATTCTCTTATCAACTCCGCGGTTGTAGCAGTGATACCATTCATCAATTCCAATAGGGCTTCGGTTGGGCATATTGTAACTATATCAAGGTTTCACCTCGATAAATGCCAAGTTAGCCACAGTGGATTTGTAGAAAGAGGGAGGGCGAGTGTGCTTTACTATAGGTATGATTACTCCAGAACTTCAAACGTATGTACGCCAGCAGTTAGGAGCGGGAGTCGGGCGCGAAATGATTAAGCAGAATCTCGCCTCAAAGGGATGGAAGATGCAGGATGTGAATGAAGTATTTATCTCAATCGAGAACCCGCAAACTGAGCAGTCATTCCTCCCGCCAACTAAATCTGAGAGTCATACGGGCCGGTGGGCGATAGCGACTATCATCTTGATTCTCGTCAGTGCCAGTGGCGCCTATGCAGCGCATTATTATAATCTGATCACGATACCTTTCTTGCCGGTAACCACGCCGGCAGTGCCCGTAGCGACCACGACACCGACTCAGTCTGAACCTGCTCCTACAGCAACATCAACTGCGATTACAAACAATATTAAATCCGAGATAGACAAATATGGTGTTGATTTGTATATTCTCGCGCAGGGTACGACCGTATTGGAAAAAACGATCGACGCGAAGAAATTCGAACTTACTTACACGAGAACCATTGATAGTGTAGTAAGAAAAGTAATTGAAATTGGTGTTTCAGGCGGTAAAACTACTCTAACTAGCACCATTGATCTAAACTCAAAAGATGCGTTGTTAGAGATGATAAAACAAATTGAAAATGAGATTACCGCAAATTGCAACACGACTGAAACTATAGAATGTACACAAAGCAAAAAGGCCTTAAGCTATCTTAAAACGAATTGTTTATCGGCGGGAAGTAATGAGGAAAGGGGAACTTGTATAATGACGGCTCTTTTAAACACAGCAAAATAGGGAAGTCAGACTTCCCTGCCAACAGTTGACGATGTATATACACATGTATATACTTACCTCATGAACACGACGACGATACAAAAGTGGGGAAATAGCTATGCGGTGCGCCTACCTATCTCTGCCATACAGAAACTAAACCTGCACACGGGTAATTCGGTAGAGATTCGAGAGTCTGATACGGGCAGGGCTCTTTCTATTATTCCCATCAAACAAAAGGCAGACTCTCTCCAGGAGATGATTGCGCGCATTACCAAGAAGAATTCGCACACTGCCGCCGATTGGGGTAGCGCAAAAGGGAAAGAAGTATGGTAGTAAGACGCGCGTATATTCCCGAACGAGGCGATCTCGTATGGCTCGACTTTAATCCCGTTCGTGGACATGAACAGAGCGGGAGACGTCCAGCACTCATTATCTCTTCAAAAAAATACAATGCGAAATCTGGACTCGCGCTCGTATGTCCGGTAACTTCTCAGATAAAAGGATATCCGTTTGAGGTAGAAATTAAAACAAAAGCCGTGCAGGGAGTGGTGCTTGCCGATCAAATCCGCGGGATAGATTGGACTGAACGTGACGCTGAAAAAAACGGAGTGGTGTCTGAAGCGGTTCTCGCTGAGGTACAGGCATATATAAAAAAACTTGTCTTGGAATAATTGAGATTGAAAATAGGGAAGTCTGACTTCCCTTCTTTCACTTCCCTATTTTCGCTCTTTAATTTCTGAGATTGCGCGGGAGATGAATGAGGATAGTGGCATCGCATCGAGCTTGCCCGCATCGCGGCTCTCGGCCGTGACTGTTTTTGCTTCAACTTCAGCATCGCCAACAACAAGGAGGTAAGGGATTTTTTCCATCTTCGCGGCGCGGATCTTCTTGCCGAGCGACTCGTTAGCATCGTCTACCTCTGCGCGAATATCTTCTGCTCGCAGGGCAGCCATCACTTCTTTTGCGTAGGCATTGTGCTTCTCAGAGACGGGCAGCACCTTGACCTGTACCGGCGCGAGCCAGAGCGGGAATGCTCCTGAAAAGTGTTCAATAGCGACACCCATGAAGCGCTCGAGTGAGCCCGAGATGGCCCGATGGATAACCACGGGTCGCTCCTTCTCACCTTTTTCGTTTATAAAAGAGAGATCAAAGCGCTCTGGGAGATTGAAGTCACACTGAATAGTAGCGAGCTGCCATTCGCGGCCAATAGCGTCTTTAAAGATAAAGTCGAGCTTCGGGCCATAGAATGCCGCCTCACCCTCAACCCGCTTATACGGGAGGTTGTTTGCCTTGGCTGCTTCTTCAAGTGCGCCCTCAGCCTTCTCCCAGACATCGTCGCCACCGAGATAATTACCATCTCCACCGCGTACCGAGAGCCGCACCCAGTAGCCATCGAGCATCTTCATAGTCGCGTAAAAGTCGTGAATGATACCGACAATAGTCGAGACTTCTTCGCCGATCTGTGAGACGCGACAGAAGAGGTGGCCATCATCTTGAGTGATTGAACGCACGCGCGTGAGGCCGGCGAGCTGACCGGTCTTCTCGTCACGATAGACGGTCGCTGGCTCAAAGTAGCGTATCGGCATGTCGCGATAGGAGAACTGGTTGTCCGCGAATATCTGCATGTGGTGCGGGCAGTTCATCGGCTTCAAGAAAAACTTTTCGTCAGAGCCGGAGACACGGAAGAGTTCATCACCAAATTTTGCCGCATGTCCTGACGTCTCATAGAGCGCTTCTTTGGCGAGATGTGGTGTCCAGACGCGATCATAGCCCTTACCCTTATGGAGCTCCCAAAGATATTCTTCAATCTCGCGGCGAATAACCGCACCCTTTGGCTGGAGGAGTGGGAGACCGGCGCCAACGAGTGCAGAAATAGTGAAGAGCTTTAATTCACGACCGAGCTTCTTGTGGTCACGTTTTTCAGCTTCTTCGCGCTGCGTCTTATAAGCATCAAGTTCTTCTTTGGTATCAAAGGCGAGGCCATAGATGCGCGTGAGCATCTGATTTTTTTCATCGCCACGCCAATACGCACCCGCGATACGGTCGAGGGTAAATGAGTCAGGAGCAATATCTTTTGCTGGAGTCTCTGCATGCCCGCCGAGACAGAGATCGGTAAAGTTCCCCGCTGTATACAAAGAAATTTCTTCACTCTTGCCTGCGATCTCATCAATAAGTTCGAGTTTGAATGAGTTGTCTTTGAACTGGTTGCGCGCATTTTCTGCAGAAGTTTCTGTGCCGCGCATGTCTACCCAAGAAGGGAGCATTTTCTGCATCGCCTTCTCGAGGGTTATGAGGTCAGCTTCACCGGGGGTGTCACCACCTGAGAAGTCAAAGTCATAATAAAAGCCGTTTTCAATCACCGGACCGATGGTCGTTTTGGCGTGGGGATATTTTTCAAGAACGGTAGCGGCTAATAGGTGGGCAAGGGTATGTCGCTTTTCTTCTAGTGAGGCCATATCCCCAGAATATAGCACACTCTAGAGGGTCTTTAATTCCTCAATAGCAAGGGTTGTTTCGCCATTTCTGACCGAGACTTTACCCTTTATCAAGACGCAGGCACCTGGGACGAGAATTGCCGTGTGTTCTTTAAAAAGTTTAGGGAAGAGAACTGCCTCGATAGAGTCAGTCTTATCTTCAAGTTTTATAAATGCCATCTTCTCGCCGCTCTTGGTGAGGAAGGCGCGCACGGAGGTGACGAGCACTGGCAGGATCAAGAGCCGCCCTTGTTGAGGGTCTTTTTTAATTTCTGCGATAGAGAGCTTCGCTTTTTCTACCATACCATTGTGTGCGTCGAGTGGGTGGCCGGAGATATAGATACCAAGAAGCTCCTTTTCCCACGCGAGCTTATCAAGGAGTGAGATTGATTTGCCCGCAGGGAGATTGAGTTGTGGTGCGCTGAATGCACCAAAGAGAGAATCCTGTGGCGCGACGGCGGTCGTCTCACGGTGATACGAGAGAAGCGTATCTATATTGTCGAGTAATGTGCCGCGTGAAGGATTAAGTGAGTCGAGTGCCCCGCACTTGATGAGGGACTCGAGAGACTTTCTGTTTAGGTTTTTTGATCCAACGCGCGATAAGAATTCAGAAAGTGTTTTAAAGGTCCCGTTCGCCTTTCGTTCAGAAATAATTGCCTCAGAGATACCATCGCCGAAGTTCTTGATTGAACTTAATCCAAACCGAATAGCGCCTTCACCTTCGCCGTGGTTAATCACTGTGAAGTCTGTCCCGCTCTCGTTTACATCTGGTGGTAAGACGGCAACACCCATACGCGTCGCTTCAGCGACGAAGATCGAGATGGCTTCGGTGTCGCCCGAATCGGCAGTGAGAAGTGCAGCAAGATATTCAACCGGATAATTTGCCTTCATATAGGCAGTCTGATACGCGACCTTGCCATAGCTCGCGGCGTGCGCCTTGTTGAAGCCGTAGGCGGCAAAGGGCTCGATAAGCTCCCATAACTTCTCTGAGAGCTGTTTGGTGAGTTTGCCGTACTCCATAAAGCCCTTCAACAGTTTCTCTTTTTCGGCCTGCATAACCGCGGGGATCTTCTTACCCATCGCCTTGCGAAGCGCGTCGGCCTGTAGCCATGAATAGCCAGCGAGCTTGATCGAGGTCAGGAGTACGTCGTCTTGATAGACGAGAATGCCATAGGAGAAGTCCAAATAGTCTTTCATCCTCGGATCCAAATAGTGAATGAGTTTTGGGTTATGTTTGCGTTCGATATAACTTGGTATTGTCTCCATCGGGCCTGGGCGATAGAGGGCGACCATCGCGTTGATGTCGTGAATGGTTGACGGTTTGAGCTCCTTGAGCCAGCGAGTCATGCCCGAGCCATTCAACTGGAACACGCCTTCAGTTTCTCCACGAGCAAGCATCTCAAAGGTTTTTGTATCGTCAATTTTTACATTCTCAATATCTACTAATATATTTCGAGTCTCTTTCACCCGTGCGACCGCGTCGGCGAGAATCGCGAGATTTTTTATCCCAAGAAAGTCAAATTTTAATAAACCAACGCCGCCGTACTCGTCTGTAATAGAGTACATATCATATTGTGTGATGAGCTTGCCGGTGCCCTTTGGGTCGGGCTGGATCGGCGTCCACTCAATAAGTGGTGTCGGGGCGACGACGATACCGGCAGCGTGGACACCGACGTGGCGCACACAGCCCTCGATGCGCTTCGCGAGATCAATAATCTCGCGCGACTCGTCATCTTCGTCATAGAGCGCCTTTAGATCTGGCTCGAGCTCAAGTGCATGGTCAATCGTCATCGGGAATCCTTGTGAGCCCATGGGGATTAGCTTCGCGATGCGATCGCCGGTGGTATAGGAGTGGCCAAGGGCGCGCGAGACATCGCGCACCGCCGCCCGCGCCATCATGGTGCCGAAGGTGCCGATCTGGGCGACGTGATCTTCACCATATTTTTGCTTTGCATATGCGATCATCTCATCACGGCGGTTGTCGGCCATGTCCATGTCGATATCCGGTGCCTTCGGTCGCTCAGGATTTAAGAATCGCTCAAACGGGAGTTTATAGAAAAGGGGATTCACGTTGGTGATACCGACCAGATAGGCGACCAGCGAGCCTGCGGCCGAGCCGCGGGTGGTAGTGAAGATGCCCGCGCTCTTCGCGAAGCGGAGCAGGTCGGCGACGATAAGATAATAGACCGCGAATCCTTTACCGATGATGATGTCGAGTTCGTAGTCGATGCGGTCGGTTACCTCTTTATTTTCTTCCATACCTCTTGTGGCGATACCGGCATACGCCTTGGCGCGAAGCTCTTCATCATGACTTTTAAAACCTTCTGAAACAGGGACAAAAGGGAAGGTCCACTTCCCGAGGTCAAAAGAGAGATTACAGCGGTCGGCAATATGACGTGAGTTCATGATTGCTTCAGGGGTATCTTCAAAGAGTTTTTCGGCGGCTTCTGCGCTAATGAATGAAAAATCTTCATCTTCATTTCTGCCCTGACTGCCCTGCTGAATGCGTCGCATAATCTCGGTGGGCGCGCGGTCATCGGGCTCGAGATAATAGACATCTTGTTGTGCGACGAGGGGAATGCAACACTCACGCGCGAGAGCGATGATCTTCTGTTGTAGCGCTTCGTGCCCTGCGACCTTGGGGTGGTGCGTGATTTCTAAAAAGACATTACCACTGCCTCCGCCAGAGGCGGATCCGCCTCTGGCGGAAAAGATGTCCCGAAATTCGGCGAGTGCCGCTGCTGCGCCATCATGATCACCGCTGCGGAGCAGTTGTGCGATGTCACCAGAAAAAGAGGGAAGAATGGCAATAAGGCCTTCTCGATGTTCACGCAAGATTTCTTTATCCATTCTTGGACGTTCATAGAATCCTTCAATCCATGACTTCGTCACGAGTGCGAGGAGATTCTTATACCCCGTATTGTTTTCTGCGAGCAAGACGATGCGCGAGCGCTTGGCGTCCACATTTTTATCACGCCCATGGCGTGAGTGAGGCGCGAGATAGGCATCAACGCCGAGGATCGGCTTCACTCCCGCTGCGGTGGCTGCTTTATAAAACTCTATGGCGCCATGCATATTGCCACCGTCAGTGAGTGCAATGGCGTCCATGCCTTCTTTCTTTGCCTTCTCGACCAAGTCCTCAACCTTGGGCAGGGCCTGCAAGAAGGAGTAATGAGAGTGGGTGTGGAGGTGGATAAATCTGCTCGCCATGCCTTCAGAATACCAAATTTAAGACTCTTACGTTCGCACCAGAAACTACCGAACTATGGTATAATAGATCTCATGAAAAAGAAGTATCTCATCAAGACGAAATATGGGAATTTCTACACGCTGATTTGGCGTGATACTACAGACAAACTCTATCTGGTTGAGGTGCCGAGCTTCAACAAGACGATGACGCAGGGCACAACGCTCGCCGATGCGAAATATATGGCACAAGATCTAGTGGAACTTCTCTGCGAAGTCGCGTTTGATGACGGGAAGGTTGTGGTTGACGATGAACGGCATATTTTCGCGCGGGGCAAGCTCAGGCGGCTTTCGGGAGTTCTTGCGCTCGCGGCATGAGCATCATCCCAATGTTGCGCGCGGCAGTGATTGTCCGCGCGCTTCGGAAGGCAGGATTTCAAATCATACGCCAGCGGGGGAGCCATGTGCATTTGCGACACTCCTCTGATCCTACTCGATTTGCAACGGTTCCATATCACTCAAAGGATATTTCGCGAAAAGATCTCGCGAGTATTTTGAAGCAATCTCGATTGTCGGTGGAAGAGTTTTTAGAATTGTTGAAGAAATAGAAAAATTATGAGATCCGTGATTGGGGTAGATGAAGCGGGGCGTGGACCTTTAGCGGGGCCGGTTTCTGTGGGCGTGGTGGCTGTGCCTGAGGGATTTGATGTGGCGAGAGAGTTCCCCGGGGTGGCCGACTCTAAGAAGCTCTCTGAAAAGAAGCGTGAGAAGATATTTGAGATGCTTCAGGCGCGCGTCGCCTTTGGCGACGCGCGTTTTGTGGTTGAATTTGAAAGTGCAGAAAGTATAGATAGAGAGGGCATCGCAGTCGTTATTCGCCGAGCCGTCGCCCGTGGCGTTCGGTCGCTTTCTCCAAATGATGGACTTACGATATCCATCATTCGACTTGATGGGGGATTAAAGGCTCCGCCAGAATACGAACAAGAGACTATTATTAACGGCGATGAGTTGGTGCCCCTAATCTCGCTCGCCTCTATTGCAGCAAAAGTTTCGCGCGATCGGCTCATGCTTGAACTAGCAAAAGAGTATCCCGAATATAATTTTGAAAAGCATAAGGGGTATGGCACCAAGGCACATTATGAAGCGCTTAAAAAATACGGCTTGTGCGCTATCCACAGGCGTTCTTTCATACATATTGACTGAGCTCCAATATAGAGTTATAAGTCCTATGGATTCGAACAGGGGGATGGTTTGGTGGATATTTTTTTGGTCTTTCTTAGATAAGGAGGTTATACGTTATGCTTGATGTAGAGTATGCGGAGGTAGAACAGGAAAGGTTGCTATACGCAACAAGCCAGTACACGGGAAGTAGGGACTACTGTAAAGATTGTGAGTCAGTCGGGAGTGGGTGCAGAACAGAAGGCCCGTGTGCTGGATACCGTTACAAACATGTGAGCATTGATATGAAGTCTTGAGTTTAAAAGCGCCTTTTATAGGCGCTTTTGTTTTTTTGGCGAGTGTGATAAGGTACCCTCATGTCAATTCGAATGCGTCACACGAGTGGTCACACGGCTAACCGCCGTTCTCACCACGCGCTCAAGAACACTAATATCGTTACCGACAAAGAGAGCGGTAATCTCCGCCTGCCGCACCACGTCGACGAGGTGACAGGCATGTACCGCGGCAAGCAGATCTTTGCTCCCAAAGTGAAGGTTGCTAAAGAGAGCAAGATAAAGGGCCCGGACACTGAGCCATCTGCAAAGCAGACCCATGAACACGCTCATGAAGAGCATATGAATGCAGAAGCAAAAGCATCAAAGGGAATTTCTGGAAAAGTGGCGACAGCCACACGACCGAAAGCAAGAAGTGGATTTGGCGGAGGAGTTTAAAAAATTAAGGAGACACCTTGCAGCAAGGAGTCACCTTAATGTGTTGTTAACACGGCCGCGCTTGCGCGGCCGTGTTGTTTGCTATACTCCAGACATAGATCTTTCCATGGCGAATAGACACTTAGCTCGCTCCGTTGTTCTTCAGACGCTCTTTGAGTGGGACACCACTCACGCGTCGGAGGCTGATGCTACTTCAATACTCGCGCGCAATGTCGCCGAGTTTGGTGGTGATGATGTCGACCAGCCGTTCATGGATAAACTCCTCTCGGGCACACTCGCTAAAAAAGCAGATATTGATTTGATTATTGAGAAGGCCGCACCTGAGTGGTCGCTGGAGCGTATCGCACCGATTGATCGCAATATTCTGCGACTTGGTTTGTACGAACTCCTTTTTGCTGATCGGACCCAAGTGCCGGCAAAAGTCGCGATTAACGAAGCTATTGAGCTCGCAAAAACATTTGGTGGCGACTCCTCGGGGCGTTTTGTGAACGGCGTTCTGGGGGCTGTCTATAAAGAGCTTGGTGAACCAGGGAAGGATGAGCATGGCGAGAAAAAAACACGCCGTGAAGAATTGCCAATAGAAAAGATGGGCGGCGCAATCGTCTATACCAAACACGACGGGCAGTATTATCTCGCTCTTGTGCACGATGTCTTCGGCCGGTGGACGCTCTCAAAGGGGCATATTGAAGAGGGTATAGCACCCGAGACTGGCGTGGTGGGCATTATCAAAGAGGAGCTCGGTCTTGATGCCAAGATAGAACACAAAGTCGGCGAGAATGAATATATCGCCTCGCATCCAGAGAAGGGTAAGGTGCGGAAGCATGTCTGCTTCTATCTCGCTTCCTGCGATTTTGAACCTCTTGTCTTGAAAAAGAGTGGAGGATTGGATGATGCAAAATGGTTCAGGTTGAAAGACATCATTGACCTCAATTTTTATGACGATATGCTGCCGATTGTTACCGCAGCAGTGCAAAAACTTCTTGATCAATCAGGTGCACGCGCGTAGGTTGTTGACAAATAGTTAGGGTAGCGTATCATCCTTTTCG
>Ga0334722_10005282_pt1 | contig 13093 bp, 17 predicted proteins | sample C3_bottom_MG_FD_207210 | JGI IMG/M metagenome (GOLD analysis project Ga0334722, IMG submission 207210) | Sediment microbial communities from Yellowstone Lake, YNP, Wyoming, USA - C3_bottom | ecosystem: Environmental > Aquatic > Freshwater > Lake > Sediment | place: USA: Wyoming | collected...
AAGCACGCCAGGACGAGAAGACCCGCTGCCGAAGGGGCGCTCGCCCCGCAGGGCCGTGAGACAGATGCAGTTCACGACCCTGGGGTCGAGAGACTCATCACGATCGCGCGGGAACGCTCCGTAGCACGACGAGTGTCTCAGGTCGCACTGGAAGTCGAGTCCGCTCCTCACGACCATGAACGACCGATACGACGCTTGCCGCGCCCCCTCGTCCTCTCCCTGGGCCTCTGCCGCGATCGCCTCGGGGCTCAGATGCACGAGCTCCTCGTCGTGGCCCGTGTGTCTGTCGTTCCTGCCGTCGAGGAGCATCGAGAGGCCGAAGTGGAATCGGTAGTTCTCCGAGAGCCTCCAGAGCCGGAAGACCCCTCGGGGGTCCGAGCCGACGACCGGCGGGACGGTCTTGGGGTTCGCGAAGAAGTCGACCAGCCGCCGTGTGCTCACGCCCGTGAAGAAGCAGTCCGTCGCGTCACCGTGGACCGCCAGGTCGAGACCGTCATCGGAGACCCTGGCCGCGCAGTCGATCATGACATGATCCGGCTGACCTGGGACGAGGTTGAAGCTCCGGAGCTTGAACTGCCATTCGCTCCTGCCATCCACGAGCCTCGCCTTCTTGAAAGGGATCCCGAACGAGCGTAGGGCGACCTCGATCTGGATCGAGCGATCGCCCGAGATCTTGGAGAGCCTCCTGGAGGCCCTCTCTCGATCCTCGTCTCCCTCGAACATCTTGCCGAAGCCACCGGATCGACGGATGGACGAGATGAAGCGCTCGATGATGACGGGGTTCTCGGGATCGAGGTCAAGGGCGCGCTCGACCTCTCGGAGATGAGCATCGGAGCTCACCGCTCGCGACCCTTCTTCTTGAGGAAGCTCTTCCAGCACGAGCAGTCGCCCGTAACCTTCTCGCCCTTCGAGAGAAAGCCAAGGCCGTCGCACTTCTTGCAGTCCTTGACGGCCTGGTAGCCTTCCTCGAGCTCCAGTTCCATCTCCTTCGAGAGATCGTTCACGGCCGCGTAGCTGCCTCGGTCACCGCCGGCCCGCCGGATCTGGTTGTAGTGGCCCTGAAGGAAGTTCATGTTCTACGCCTTCCTGTAGGCGACCACGGCCTTCGTTGACCCCGGAGTCGGACCGTCGGTGATCTCGAGCTTCACGATCCACGCACGAAGGATCCGGATCGTCCCGGCGAGCGTCTCGGGAGGATGAGCCCGGAGCTTGACCGTCTCCCTGGCGGCGAGCTCCATGGCCGTCCTGTTCGACCTGGTCTGGATCGCGACTGGTAATTGGGCGAAGCTCTTCTCGGCAAGCTCCGGCACCAACTCCACCAGGTGCTTCCGGGCCTCGGTCAGGATCTGCTCACGCAAGTAGGGAGGGAAGCTCTTTGCGAAGATCTCCGCAGGATCGCTGATCACCTGGCGCATGTAGTCATGTTACCTCACGGCCACAGCGAAGCCCACCGTCTTGCCGCATTGGCGGGAGCGATCACGATCGGCCGCGTGCCGTTCGCGTAGGTCGGCGACATGATCTCGGGGTCGTCGATCCAAGCATCACGCCCGCGTCTCTCTGGAGCGTACTCAGCCCACGTTGCGATCGCCTCGGCCGGCGGAGCGACTCGAGGACGAACGAGCGGGCCGCCGCGAGCGCGACGCATGGCGCGTCGAGCCTCGTTCAGGTCCTCGCGCGACGGGAGGACATGGATGCCGAAGATCAAGCTCAGCGGCTCAAGGGTGGCCGAGAACACACGAAGGTCATCATCGAGGCTGTAAGGCAGCCGCAACGGCTCGCCGTCTCTGTCGAGAGCCGACGTGAACCCGAGTTCGACGGTCTCCTTCGACCGGACCGCGAGTGCGACGTGACCGTCCGTGCTCTTGCCCGCAAGGACGCCGGCCACGAAGGGTGCTCCCTCGGAGCGCCTCTTGAGCAGAACCAAGCCCCAAGCGGCCGAACCCGACAGGCGGCGCACGCAGCGGGCGAGCGTCCGCACACAGTCGTCCTCGGTCGCCAAGAGCGTCTGTTCGATCACCCGTCCGTCCCAGAAGCGCGAGCTCTCGGGATCGAGCCCGCCACGCTCGGCGACGGCGAGCGCGAGCATGGCGGCTGCGTAAACGCGGTCCTCGATCTTCCGGATCAAGGCTAGGTCGGGATCGTCGCTTCGGGCCGCAGCGGCAAAGAACCGCAGGCGTGCTTTGTCGTCGCCGCCTTGCGCAAGCCGCTCGAGTTCTCGAAGGTCCGAGTCCACGGTCAAGGGAAGATACAGCCTGGGTCCGACAGGCTGTCAGTCCTTGCGTCGCAGGAACCACCTCAAGGAGCCGACGGCCTCGGTCTCGGTCGTCGGGATCCAGGCCGAAGGACGGTCTCCCTTGGAGACTGCGATCACGAGGCCCGATGCCTCCTCGCGAGCCAGGAAAACCCACCCTGTCGGCAGGCGCCAGGAGAGGCCTCCGTTACGCACGACCGGCTCTCCGAGGACCGGGTGTTCGCTCTTGATCGAGGTGATCAGGGACTCCAGGCTCACGGTATCCAGCATAGCGGGTCAAGCGCGGCCTTGCGCCCGGTCAATTCGGGCCGGACACTTGAGCTTGAACCAAGGGCCGGAGCCGGGCGCCCGGTCGAAGAACACCGATAAGGAAGGAACCATGAGCTATATCATGCTGTCGGACCTCCGAGGACTCGGCGACGTCGCTCCGGCGGACGTGCAGGGGGTCATGGGGATCCTCGTGGCAGCCAGGGGGCCGGTCTCAGCCGGGAACATCGAGAGCACCGTGGCGCTATGGTCAACGGCCGCGGTCAAGGCGGCGGCGATCAGCGCGACGGCGGCGATCCCGAGGCAGGCTCCTCTCCAGGGCGCCCTCGCGTCCTTCGCCAGCGCGGCTCAGCGTCATGCGACCGCCTCAGGGCTCACGCCGAGCGATCTCCAGAGCGACCAGACCGAGCTCGAGGGGCTCCTCAACGAGGCGATCTCCATGGCCGGCGGCGTGCCTGTCGCAAGTGGCATGAGCACGACGACGAGGCTCGGTCTCGGGGTCGGGATCGCCGCGCTTCTCGTCGGCATCATCTGGTACGCGACGAAGTAGATCTCGGTCACGACACCGCAAGGAGCGAGTCATGTTCGTCGAGATGGCCGATCTCTTCCCGATCTTGAGCACAGGACATTCGGGGCTTGACGACTCGCCAAACCTCCAGATCGCGCTCGCCGCCGCCCGAGCAGTTCACAACGACATCGCCACCAACCGGGCCCTCCCGGTCGTCGACGCCGATCTACAGAAGGCGTACGCGACAACGCAGCAGGGCTTCTCGCCTGCCTCGGACTTCGACAGCGCCTATGCCGCCTACCTGAGCGCCAAGAGAGACAGGGACAACTACGCAGCCATACTGGCTCGTGGCTACAACCCGACCGCTGCTGGAAGTGCAGGGGCAGCCTTCGAAAGCGCGACTCAGGCCCTTCAGCGATCCAACGCCGCGATCGCGGCTCAACTCCAGAACACGCCCAACAACTACGTGACCGACTCCGGCGATCTCGCATCCGCGGCCTCGACGATCAACTCCCGTCTCGACGGCATCCTCTCGAAGGCGAGGGCGCTCGGCGGGCTCTACAGCGATCTCGCAGGCGCATCGAGCACGAGTTACGTCCGGATCGCCGCGGTCGCCAGCATCTTCAACCCGATCGGAGCCGGAGTCTACATAGGCTCAGCGATCTTCACATCACTCGCCCTCGGCGATGCTCAGCAGCAGGCGGTCGGTCAGATCCTCGACATGCTCATCTCGATCGTCAACGACGAGTCGGCGGCGCACAACGCCGGGGCGATCACGGATGAGGAGCACGCGTGGCTCACGGATCGCGAGAGATCGCTCCAGAGCTACATAGCCGCCAAGGGGCGTCAGCAGTGGAAGGAGTCCGAGACTTTCCGCAAGGGCGTCACAAAGACAGGCGGCTACTACAACGCGATCGTGCCAGGTCCGATCAGGGATGCTCTGGACCGACTCTTGGGCGGAAGCGGCGGCAGCACCGCTGGTGTCGAATCAGGCGAGGACGTGAAGTCCAAGGAGGAAGCGGAAAAGGACATCGAGAAGGCCAAGAAGTGCCTTGAGGACCCGATTACCTGTGCCGGTCCGATAGGCTACGCGTCCGTTGGAGCGATCGGCGCCGGAGCGATTGGCGGACTCCTCGGCCTCGTCAAGTCGGAGTCGGCGGTCGGCGCCGTGATCGGCCTCCTCTCGGGAGCGATACTCGGCGGAGCCGCAGGCTACTACATCGCTCCGATCTTCTTGTCGGACAGCGGCAAGCCCTCGACCTAGGCCGACCCGACCTTCTTGAACTTCTTCAGGACCGCGAGCGCGCCCCAGATCGCCGAATGGGCGTGATCGGCTCCCGGCATGAGAGTCAGGGCCGGGTGCCACACCGGCTGCGAGTGGCAACCGCCGGCGACGCAGTGATTCTCACACGCGGCGCAGACCCACGCCGTCTCCTTGGTTCGCAGGTCCGAGTGGACGAGAGCCATGGACCGGCGGCAGCGGCTGCACTTCATCGGAACGACCACCTCATGATCCATGGCGGCGCGCCCGAAGGCGAGCCGCCTTCGGGCGCGGCCGCGTGTCAACCCTCGACCGGGACCTCTGTCTCCACGTCCTCGACGATGGTGAAGATGTCGTCCTCGCGGAGCAGCGTGTACTCGACGTTGTCGATCTTGGTCTCGAAGCCGGAGAAGACGCCGAAGATGACGTGATCATCCTGCTTGACCTGGGGCTTGCAGCGCACGCCCGAGTCGAGCATGCGTCCCGGGCCGACGGCGAGAACGAAGCCCTCGGTCGACTTCCCCTTCGAGATGTCGGGGAGCTCGATCCCGCCCTCGGTCCTGCTCGAGACCTCGATCCGCTTGACGACGACCATGTCACTGATCGGTTTGAACTTCTTCATGGTCAGGCCCCTACCGGCGCCGGGGCGACCGTCGCGACCTTGTCGATGATCGCCTTGAGCGTTGTGTTCGGCAGGCGCTTGAGCTGGTCCTCATGCCCGAGGCCGATCAGAGCCGAGAGCTTCCTGACGTACTGCTGCTTCTCTTCCGTGGGCGTCATGGTCCCTCCTGTAGTGTTACCTGACGACGCAGATCCTATCAGGTGTCACCGACAGAGGGAAGTCAGCGCATCTGCTTGAGCTTTTTCAGCTCCTGCTCTCCGCATCGGGAACAAAGCGAATGGGAAACGTAAGCCGCGTTCGGGTCGCCGCGTACCAAGACGCCGCAGATCGAGCAGATCGCCTTGATCTCCTCCGGCTTGATCTTCGACGGGATCTTCTCTGGCTCCGGGTTCGGCTTGACCTCATGCTCTCCGGCTCCTGGGAACGCCTTGAGCACCGAGTCGAACGGGAAGCCGACGACCTGGATCGAGCCATCCTGAGTCAGGTGGATCTCAGCAGTGTTGGGCTCGAACCAGCGAGGATCGTCTGGTGAATAGCGATCGCTAAGGAACAAAAGTCTCTGGTTCGTGGAGCCTATGAACCGACGCTTGGTCGTCCGCAGCGCCTGGACGTAGGGGCCGTCAACGAGGATGTCGATGTGCTCGAGAAGCGGCGATCGCCGCGCCCTGAGGTCCTCGACCAGGTAGCCGGTGAAGACCATGACGGAGAGGCCGAGTTCCTCGTGGACTCGCCGGGCGAGCTCGGCGAGCGGGATGTCCTGTTCGAAAGGCTCGCCGCCCAGGAACGTGACCCCCTCGATCTCCGGATGCTTGGCCTTGGCGCGGGCGATCTCGGCCAGGACCTCGTCGATCGTGCGGATCTTGTCCGGATCGGCGCTGAAGAAGGCCGCATTCGAGCAGCCGGGGCACCTGATAGTACAGCCGCGCGTCCATAGGGCCCAGCGAGCGCCGGGGCCTTCGGCCTCGGTCTTCTCGACCGTCGTGGCGAGGTTAAGCGTGTCAGCCGGATTCTTGACCACCGCCTTGAGCCACCTCTTGTAGCGACCGCTCGTCGCCCTTCCGTGTCCGCCAGGGCACGCGCCCGACGTGAGGCACTGGGTATGGGTCGCGTTCTTGACGTTGCCGGGGTTGTGGATCTCAAGGGCCGCCCGGAGGAGGCGCTCGTGGTGCCCAGGGAGCGCGGCGAACACCTTACCGTACTTGGGGGCGACCTTCTCGAGCCACTCGACGACGCGATCGACCATGGCGTCCCAGGCGGCGCCGCGTAGGAACTTGGGTGGGAAGTCGTAGTCGGCGTTCGGATACTCGTCCGCGAAGGCGTAGGGCACGACTCCGAGCGGCTCCGAGACGACCCAGACGTCGACGTTCTTCCCGGAGAGCGCCGGCAGGTAGCCACCCTTGTGGGAGGGAGCCTCGAAGAACGGCTTGGTCCCGGCGCACGGCAGGAGGACGGCCTTCCTGTGCTTGGGCCTCCACCGGAGCGCCTTCTTCCAGTTCGCGACGATCTCGGGATGCTGGATCAGGCGGAGGCCCTGCTCGGGTGAGCGGACGACGAACTTCCTCATGACCGCGAGTATAGCCTTCAGGCCGCCGTATAGATTTCAACGGGCCTCCCGTCGCCGATCGTCAGCGTCACGCTCACGCTCTTCATGAGCGGCCCGAGCCTGCTGATATGGTCGGCCACATCCGTGATCTTGCCCTTCGTCTGTGACGAGAAGATCGTCATAGTGCGCGAGTCGGCCTTGAACTGGACGGAGACCGTCATGATCAGAGAGTCAAGCGCCGTGATCGCGCGGACCGCAGCCTCGATGAGCTTCTCGTCGTGGTCCGAAGCTCCGGGGGCCTGTGCCGGACGGGACTGGACGACGCGTTTCTCCTCGGTGTCTTCATCGCTCCAGGTCGTCTGGGGGTCCTTGGGGCGGTAGAGCGGCCCCGTCTCGGCCTCGGCGATCTTGGCTCGCGCCGGATCGGGCTTGGGGTCTGGTGGCGTGGGAGAGAGCTCGGCCAGGAAGGAGTTCTCGGACGGGGTCTGCTGGTCCTTCTTCGATACCTTGGTGTCTGTCCCGGCCGCCGGCAGCTTGGTCTGCGACGTGTCTGACAACTGCTGCGTGAAGCAAGAGACGTACGCGTAGATGTCCTCGGGCAGCAGGAACCACATGGTCACGTCGGACCCCAGCTCGAGTTTGACCGGCGAGGATCGGATCGCGACCGGCGTCTTGGGCGCCAGCACCTTGCCCTCGATCTTGGTTCCGTTCGTCGAGCCAAGATCGACGAAGTGCCAGACGTCGGCCTTCTTCTCGAATACAGCGTGCCTCCTCGAGATCGACTTCGGAGCCAGGACCACATCGCACTCGGGGCCGCGACCCACGATGACACGGTTCGACGAAGCCTTGACCTCGTCACCGAACGCGATCTTGGGCGGCTTCCTGCGGACCGGGATCACGAACGACCAGGCGGCGTGATCCTGGTCGGTCGGCATCGACGTAAGGAGAAACGGATCAGGATGCCTGGATAGGAACTCCTGCTCGCTGACATGGCCGCACCGTTCGGCGAACCCGGCGAGGCTCTCCTTCTGCTGGAAAACGAAGATCGAGGTGCTCTGAGAGGCAGCATCCATCCATGCTAGGGTAGCTTACGTCCGTCAACGATCGAGGGTCCTGGCGCCCTGAGATACTGGCAACGGCGTTGACGCAGTGGCCTGTCTCCCTCGTTGGCAGGCGCTCCATAAGCGCTCTCGCTGGTGCAGCTTCTCGGTCCGCAAGGCCGCCGTTACAGAAGGTTGAGCAGGGCTCCGAGACACCGAGATTGTTTTGGCCCGCCGCTCGCGATCCCTCTCCTCGCCGGTTGTTCCGGCGTTCCCCACCCTCCCCCTGGGGCGGGCGGGCCTGAGGAGCTTATGGGATCCGGTCTGCAGTTTCGATCCCTCCCCCTACCGAGCTGCGCGCGATCTCACCTTGGGTCCGCCCGCCCCGTCTTACGCTCGCACCCTGTCTTGCGGTGCGAAGACTGCAGGTTCTCGCTCAGCATCACGAAGGAACTCTCGTGCGGAACGCACGAGGACGGGTGCGTGAGGCACCGCTGCCCCGTCTGCCGGAAGTACAGGCTCAAGGTGATCTCGTGAAGTGGCTGGGCAGGGTCACCGGGTCCCTCGTGGTCACGCTCGCCGTGCTCATGGCGCCGCCGCTCTCGGCTCAGGAAACGCCAAAGTCCGACGAGAAACCGAAGACCGAGAAGCCCAAGAAGAAGACGCTCGAGGACGCGATCGCCCGTGCTATTCGCCTGGCGCGGCGCAAGGTGGACAACCAGAAGCTCGTGCTGTCGACGGTCCTGCAGGGCACCCTGGGAGACGACGATGTCTACATCGTCGTCTGCGAGTTCGGGACCGGCGATGTAGCGATCTTCACCGGAGGGCTCGAGCCAGAGAGCGACCAGTGGGTCTTCATCGAGAAGGCGCACGGAACCGCACTCGAATAGATATTGCACCGTGCGGTCCGCCGGTGACCTGCCGAGCGTGAGGGCGAAGCCCTAACGCGACGTTTTGCAGTTACGACAGGAGGTTGTCATGCCGGTCTGGGCCGACCAGGTCTCTCTCGTTCTTATCGCCATCGGCTGCCTCGTCTACGCGGTCCACCTTCTCAGGAAGGGGTCCAAGGGGATCAGGCCGTTCCTGCTCCTCACAGCGATCTCCGCGTCGTCTCTTGGCTGCGCTCCGAGCCGACCGAAAGACCCCTCCTTCGTGGTCGTCGTCCACAACCAGGACACCTACCCAGAGACGGCCGTTGTCTCATGGTGGCACGAGTCGACGATCACCGGCATCACGACGAAGACGATCGCTCCGGGCGGGTCGGAGACCTTCTACATCGGGTTCGTGCCGGACGGCTTCGAGCTCGACACGACGGCTCACCCAGCTCAGTTGGGCGGCCAGGTCTGGATGACCCCCGAGTACCGAGGGTTCTACGTCTTCCACGTCGCCTACCCGTCCGGTTCGGCCTGGGGCGAGTTCGAGGTGAAGTGACTTGTGGACCGACCGATCCGGCAGGACCTGAACAACATCGTGAGGAGGATCGTCAGCGAGGCCGAGGACCTGCGGCTGCCGAGCAATGTCTATGTGTGGCACCGACGCTTCGTTCTTGGGATCGACTCCTCGCTTGAGTCGGCCCAGAAGCGGGCGGCCGACTCCTCCTGCGAACGCCTTCCGAGCCTCCAGAGATCAGCCGAGATGGCCCTCTACTGGATCATGGCACAGAAAGCGGGGAACGAATCCGAACGCGACTCCTTCATGAGCGTCGCCAGAAGCATCTTTGAGGGCCTGAGCATATGACCGACCTGAAGATCCGAGACCTCGAGCGGCCGAAGTGGGCCGACGAGTGGCTCTGGAACGGGATCATCTCACAGATCGGGGATGTCGTGATCGCGCGGGTCCGAGGGTCATTCGTCGGCGTCTGCCCCTGCTGCAGCGAGATCCACTACGTCCCGACGATCGAGCAGGAGGAGCACGCGATCAGCCTCCTGTTCGACAAGCTCGGTGTCCAGACGATGGAGCCCCAACGTGCCTGAGTTCAACGTCAGGCTCTGCTGCGCCAGGAGATGCCTGACACGCATCCCGGCGCCGCGCCTCTTCTGTGGGAAGCACTGGGTCCTCGTGCCGTCGGTGCTCCAGATGGAGATAGCAGACACATGGAAGATCGACGCCGAAGGGCTCAATGCCCTTCTGGGCAAGGCCAAGGACGCGGTCGCAGCCGCCGAGCGTAGGATGCCAGCATGTTGAGCAAGTTCCTGGCCGACCTGCTCACCGTGAGGCTCACGTTCGGCGTCCTCGATCTCGCGCTCTGGTTCATGGCATGCTTCGCCTTCGGCGCGCTCGTCGTCCTGCGTCGCGGACGCTGACTCAGCAGGCGGCGTCGAGCTTGCGCTCGAAGCCGTCGAGGAACCTGTCGTATTCAGCCTTGGTCCAGCCGTACTTGAGCAGGTCGCTGAGGGACCGCTTGTCGGCGGTGTAGACGCGAGGCTTCTCGTTCACGTCGACCACGCCGCAGGCGTGAACGTGCTCGCCCAGGACGTCCTGGCGCTCGAGGTCGTTCGCGATCCTGGCCTCGAAGGCAAGCCTCGGATACTCGACCGGGTCATCCCACGTCTTCATGACGTGGTGGAACTCGGCCTTGGACGGGAGCTCAAGCCAGACGCCGAAACGGAACTCGAGGCCGCCCTCTACGGGGACCGGGAACAGCGCCCGGACGAACCAGCGCCGCTTGTCGAACTCGATGAAGTCGTGCCCTGGGCTCACCCAGAGGCGGCCGCGGAGGGCCCCGCCACCGGATGTCTTCACGATCTGGAAGATGCAGTCGGGGACGTCGTAGGCTATGTCGAGGATCGGCTCGAGAGGCTCATCGGTCTCATCGGGTGACATGATAGCTCCGGCCACATGATACAGGCCGAGTGCGACAGAAACGACGAGAGCCGGCAGGCCATGTGACCCACCGGCTCTCTGCCGTATCGGGAGGTTCAGGGGGAAATGGGGGATTCTGGGGCCTCCCGATGAGTGTCAGCCGCAGCCGCCCGTGGACGTGCCACACGAGTCACACGACATGCAGGTTCCGGTTCTACGGAGCAATCCGTTGCATCGAGGGCAGACATTGCCCTCGATCACGGACTGAACGCGTGTGCCGTTGCCGTTCACGGCCGCCCTGGGCATGGAGACGCTGGGGGTGGAATCGGACGCGATCTTCTCGGGGGCTGGAGCGCCTAGGTCGGGGCCGTCCTTGACCTGGGCGTACTGCTCGATCCCCTCCTCGCGGGAGAGGTACTCGCAGGCGAGCACGCGGAAGATCGCGTCGATGACCGAGGTCGAGAGCTTCACGTTGGCGTGTCCGCGCACGACGCCGGCCGGCTCGAACTTCTGGAACGTGAAAGCGTTCACGAACTCCTCGATCGGGACGCCGTGCTGGAGGCCGAGCGAAGTGGCGATCGCGAAGCAGCCGAGGACGCCCTTGAGCGTCGCGCCCTCCTTGTTCACGTCGATGAAGATCTCGCCGAGGTTGCCGTTGGCGTACTCCCCCGTCCGGAGGTAGAGCTTGGTGCCGCCGACCACGAGTTCCTGGGTGAACCCGCCAGGGCGACGCTCGGCGAGGCGGTGCCTGGCGGTCTGGGGAGGGGCGTCGACACAGCGCCCCTTTGAGTCGATGGTCTTGGGCTTCTCGGCCTTCTCGCCGGTCCCCGAGGAGAGGGGCTGGCTGTGCTTGCTCTTGTCCCTGTAGATCGCGATGCACTTGAGGCCGCGCTTCCACGCCTCCATGTAGAGGTGCTCGATCTCCTCGACGGTCGTATCGGTCGGGCAATTTACCGTTTTCGACAAACTCCCACTGAAGAACGGCTGGGTGGCCTGGAGCATCTTGATGTGCCCCATGGGCTCGATGAACCGCTTGCCGTTGCCCGACTTGTTCGCGCAGTCGAAGACGGCTTCGTGGTCGTCGCGCAGGAACGGAGCGCCTTCGATCGTGCCGGCCTTCTCGATGTGGCCGAGGATCGCCTTCACCGAACCGGGCTCGTAACCGAGCGCCTCGAGGGCCTTGCCGACGGACCTGTTCACGATCTTGAGGTGGCCGCCGCCCACGAGCTTCTTCCCCTTGACGAGGGAGAAGTCGGGCTCCACGCCGGTCGTGTCGACGTCCATCATGAAGCCGATCGTACCCGTGGGGGCACAGACCGACGCCTGGGCATTCCGGTAGCCGTGCTGGATGCCGACCTCGACGGTCTTGCGCCACGCGAGCCGCGCATCGCGTCGAAGGCCATCCGGACACTCGAGGTCGATCTCGCCGGTCGCTTTCTCGTGCATGATCATCACGTCGATCATCTCGCTCTTGTTGGCCACGAAGCCATGGAACGGATCCTTGGACGCCGCGATCTCGGCCGAGGTCGCGTAGCCGGTGGCCGTGAGGATCGCGGTGAGCGCGCCCGCGGTGCCACGGCCCTTCGGAGAGTCGTAGGGCATGCCCTGGATCATGAGGAGCGCGCCCAGGTTCGCGTAACCGAGCCCGAGCGGCCTGAAGTCATGCGAGTTCTGGGCGATCACCTTCGTCGGATAGCTCGCGTGGTCGACGAGGATCTCCTGGGCGAGCGTGAAGACGCGACAGGCGTGCTTGTAGGTCACGGTGTTGAAGCCGTTGAGGCCGTCGTTCGCTAGGAACTTGACGAGGTTCAGCGAGGCGAGGTTACAGCTCGTGTCATCGAGGAACATGAATTCGCTGCAGGGGTTGCTGCCGCGAATCCGACCCGACTTCGGCACCGTATGCCACTTGTTGATCGTCGTGTCGAACTGGAGCCCAGGACACGCGCAGCGGTGGGCCGCCTGGGCGATCTTTCCGAAGAGCTTGTTGGCCTCGTAGGTCTTCGCGATCTTGCCGTTCGTCCTCCAGGTCGTGTTCCAGCCGCCGCCGATGACGACGGCCTCCATGAACTCGTCGGTGACGCCGACCGAGTTGTTGGCCTGCTGGCCCGAGACGGTGCGATACGCCTCTCCGTTGAAGTCCTTCGGGTAGCCGGCCCTGATGAGGGCGAGCGCCTTGTCCTCCTCCTTCGCCTTCCACTCGATGAACTTCTCGACGTCCGGGTGGTCGATGTCGACGCGCACCAGCTTCGCTGCTCTTCTCGTGTTCCCGCCCGACTTGGTCGACCCGGCGCCCTTGTCGTAGATCTCGAGCCACGACATGAGGCCGGACGACGTGCCGCCGTTCGTGAGCGGCTCGCCCTCGGCACGCAGCACCGAGAAGTTGCTGCCGGCGCCTCCACCGAATCTGAACACGCGCATCTCGCGCTCGAGGTGCCTGGCGATGTCGATGAGGTCGTCCTGGATCGAGAGGATGAAGCACGCCGACACGGCCGGGTGCGTGTAGGAGTCGTCGGTCTCGCGGACAACGCCGGTCGCGGGGTCCCAGAAGAAGTTCCCCGAGGGCTTCCCCTTGATCCCGTATGCTTCCGTGAGGCCACAGTTGTAAAACACCGGCGAGTTGAACGCGCCGAGCTGGTGGATGAGCATGTAGGTGAGCTCGTCCGAGAACGCCTGGGCGTCCTCGGGGCTCGCGAAGTAGCCGCCGAACCGCTCTCCTGCCTGCCGGATCGCGAGGACCACGCGGTGGATCATGGCCCGGACGCTCGTCTCGGCGCCCGTCGTCCCGTTCGCGAGCGGGAC
>Ga0334722_10005283_pt1 | contig 13092 bp, 5 predicted proteins | sample C3_bottom_MG_FD_207210 | JGI IMG/M metagenome (GOLD analysis project Ga0334722, IMG submission 207210) | Sediment microbial communities from Yellowstone Lake, YNP, Wyoming, USA - C3_bottom | ecosystem: Environmental > Aquatic > Freshwater > Lake > Sediment | place: USA: Wyoming | collected...
GCAAAAGTACCTTCCTTGAACCACATAATTTTCTTATATGTGGAGGGATTAGTTTCAATACCAGCAATAAACAAATTAACCAGTGGAGTTCCTTCAGTGGATGCAAGTGCAACACCACCATGATTTGATGTAGTATCATTAGAAATATCATTTCCAAACGCATCCGTTCTAAAACCAAGAACAATGTCTGGGTCAGAAATTTTTAATTCTTGAGCAAAAATGGATACAGACGTTCCACCAATCGTAACGTTTCCAGTTACATTTAAGTTACGATTGACTTGTAAATCCCTAATAACTGTTGCATCTTGGGGAATAGTAAATTGATTTGGAATACTTAATGTAGGTGTAGATCCTTCACCAGAAGCTGCACTTACAGTAATCTGGTTTGAAGTTCCAGAAATTGATTTTACATAATCACCATATGTATGAGTTCCAAGTCCTACAGAATTAGTTGCAACTGTTGTTGCAGTTGTAGCAGTACCTGTTAAATTGCCAACAAAAGTTGTAGCAGTTACAATACCTGAAAAACTACCATTTCTCCATGATTGTGTTCCATTACCTAAATCATAACTATTATTAGTGGTTGGGATTAAATTTGAAGCAAATTCTCCAGCTACTACAATATCATCAGTATTTGAATCACCAAGATTAATTGTTCCACCTTGAAAAGTTACATTACCTACAAAAGTTGATACTCCAGTAATCCAAGCATTTCCAGTTACTGATAACCCAGAACCTACAGTTAGGTTTTTGGTTATTGCTGCACCACCTTGAATCTGAAGAGATCCAGTATTTGTTGATCCTAACGTGTTATTCGTAGAATCTGTAAAAGTTGTTATTCCACTAAATCCGCCTGATGGAGATGTATTACTCCAACTTAAATTACCATTTGAATCAGTGATCAACTGATATCCAGCAGTAACAGTTGCTGGAAATGTATATGTAATTGCTGTTCCAACAGAAGTTGGTGATGCTAAGGTAATTGAAGTACCACTAACTCCAACAGCATGAGATCCAAATAAATTTACACCACCGCCAGATGTGGTGGTTTCTTTTTTCCAATAACGAGATGATCCAAAAAATTTATTATTGGCGGAATTACCATCTACGCCAATATAAAAATTCGATTCATCAGTGATAAAAGCTGGTTCTCCAGTGTTCAAACCTACGGCAGAAAAGGCACTTTGCGTACCTCTTTTAAACCTAATTGTTGGATTAGCCATACCTTATCTTTTAATCTATGGTTTCTTTTTATTATTTATTAGTATTTAAAAACTACCACCATCAAAATCAATATTATCTGTTCTATTTGGATCAGTATCTAAAACATTAATAAAATTTCCAGGAATTCCCCCAGGAACTGCATCTTGAAGTATTTGATCTGGATCTACAAATTTAAATTTTTGACTAGTTGCATCATATTGCAAAACATAATTATCTTGCAATCCATTCTGATCTATATCAGATAATCCCAATAAAGAATTTGCTTGTTGAGTAGCATCTATATTTGCAGCAACTTGAGATGATATAATTTGAATTGATGTCTGATCACCAACTCTAATTCTATTTAAATTTTGTGGTTGAACCTTAATTTTATTGGACATTAGGTGCAAACTCCTGCAGTTACAAGGGCTGTTCCTTCAACTATTCTAGTTTTTGTGTTTGTAGCATCAGTCAAAATTATATCATAAACATATCTTCCAGGTTTTATAGAAGATGTAACCCCAGATGTCAAAGCAATTGATACTCTTCCAGTAGATCCAACAATAGAAACTGAAAAATTTCTTTTTGTTGAACTTGATGGATGTTTGGATAGTTTAGCAACTCCAGTATATCCCGATAAATTTTGTGGAGTATTATTTGAATCTTCCACAAAATATGTATTATTAAAATCTGCTCCTTGATCAATAACAATATTGACTACTCTTGCTGTCATTTATCAGAGTGTTAATTTATACTTATATTTATAGTTTATCTAAAATTTTATACATGATATTTTTAATTTCACTCATATCTTTTTCTAAATTTTCAATTCTTTCAATTTCTCTCAATTTTCTATTTCTAGAGTCAATATAATTTTTATACGCATCTTTATCACTATTAATAATAGCTCCATTTGAGGGATCCCTAACTAAATCTGGATATCCCTCAACTTTAATATAATCTTTTTCCATATTATGCAAGTGCAATAACTCTCAAATCTTTAATCTTTGGTGGTAAAGCTTGATTTGTTGTTACCATAATAATTCTAATTTGGAAAGAATTGAATGATGGTAGTCCATTCGCTGTCCACTTATAATCATCATAATCAGTTATAATTGGATCATTAGTCGCAGAAATTCCAGGATTATTATCGGATCTTCCATTAGAATTAAAGTTTACATACTCATGTTCTTTTGATGGAGAATCACTTCTAAACAATCTATATTGAGCACGAATATTGGAACCTGCAGGCCTGTATCCAAGTAGTTGAAGTTGCAATGAAGTTGCTGGATTTTCTAATTGAACGATTTTGCTAGTATATGCACAATCATGATCTTCAATAACTAATCTCTTCACTCCACTTCTTTCGACATAAAGTTGATCAACATCATCATATGGAGTATTAATTCTATTTGTAGTAGTAATTGCAAATACTCTATCCAAATCAATTACTGGTGATATATCTGAATCAGTTGTATTTAATGACAATTCTAATGTTAATGATCTTCTTCCTGGGAAATTTTTCAAATATAAATCTTGATTTGGAATTGAAGCAATTAATCTCGGAGTGTTATAATAATTAAGAGTGTTTAATTCAATAGTATCAAATCCTTGATCAATAAAAGAAATTGAAGATGATGTTGGTGCATTGATACTTGTTCCTGAAATAGTTCTAGCTCGAGCTGAAATGGAACTTCCAGTTGGAACAAAATATTCCACAAGTGGAGTAAGTGTTTCATATGGAATATTATTAGTTGCAATTACAGAGTTTCCTCCAGTATTAGTTGCATCAGTAAGATATAAAGCATTATTTCCAGAAGTTCTATTCTTTCCTATTTGAATAGTTGTTCCCTTAGAATTTACAAATGAAGATGATGTATTTACTTTTACATAATAACTGTCTAATGTAATATCAAGAGAACTATCAACTTCACTCAATATATGTTCTGTATTTAATCTTCTTAAAGAAATTCCATTCAATTCATATTTTCTAATTTTTGTTCCAATATTGTAATTTACACCTACAGTATTTACATTATAGCCATCTTTCTCTTCTCTAGAAATTCCAGTTAAATTGCCAGCTGGAGATGTAGTTGTAGTAGTTCCAGTATATTTTATAATTTCTCCATTGTTACCAACACTTGCATATCCAGGATTGGTTGAAGAAACCGTCATATTTTCAAAAGTTCCAAATGAACTTACATCTTCAACTGGAAATCCTGAAATTGGCGTAGTATCTGCAATAATTGATGCCGTTAATGATGTAACTGGAGTATCTGGTACAATTCCTTTAAAAGTAACTCTATTATTTCTAGCGTGCATTCCATGATTTTTATGTTTTACAAACATATATAAACCTTTTCTTGCAATATCAGTTACATCATCTGGATCCGAAGAAACATTTAATGTTGTTCCAATACCAACTCCTGTGGAACCATTATTCAATAATTGATAAATTTTATTAGTTTTATTCCAATCACCTTGCATATCTTCAATTAACATACAATTAATTGCAGAAATAATACCAACAGAGAAGTTAACTTTATTTGCAACTCCAATTCCACTTGATGCAGTAACAGTATCTCCAGTTGTAAATGATGTTCCCCCAGCAGTTACATTTACTGAAGAAACAGTTCCATCGGTGACTGTAATATTGCCCCTTAATCCCACTCCAATATTATTTGAATTATAAGCAGCGTATCTTAAAGTTCTAGATATTTGTGTCAAAGGAACATTGTAATAAGTAGTGACTCCTGAAGCTGGAGTTAATCCAATTCCAGTATTTAAATATGTTAATGAAGTTGTTCCCAATCCAACAGATCCATTAACTAATACTACTCTTCCAGTTGCATTTGTAGTATCCTGAATAATTCTAGAATTAGCAGTCAAAATGCCTGAATTGGATAATGCATTATCAAATACAAATAATGACTGTTTTGAAAGCATTAAGAATGGATTGCTAGTTAATATATCTTGATTTAAAGATTCATAATCCAAATCACTATTATAAAACTTAGCTACACCTAAGCTAGTAGTAAAACTTGCTTTACGAAGTTTAAATTTAAGATCTTCAGTTTGACTTGGAGTTGGTAAAGATCCTAGAGATGATCTAAACAAACTAATAATTTGTGGTTGTCTAGAACTTACTACATTTTCAGTTGAATTTGTAGTTGAATTTCTAATATTTGGCCTACCATCTTCAGAAACAAATACTTCATAAGAATCATCTGAAGTAATTAAAGTCAATGCATATTGAGTTCCATTTCCTTCCAAATATACTGGGGATGGGAAAGTAAATTTAGTTGCAACAGATGCATCATTTGATGTTGTAATTCCAGAAGGCCTTTTTTGAACTTCTGAAAATGGAATAGAAATTCTAGTTGGGAATCCATTTTGAGTTGTTCTAATTTGAACAGTTATTGGAGTGTTTATTGATGTTGCTAAATTGGTAGAACTTATTCCCGTTACAGTTTCTGTAGCTGTTGTTGGTTTGGATGTAAAGAAAAGATCTAGTGAAGTGACAAAAATTCCACTTTGTTCATTAACTTTAAATGTTTGGAATAAAGGTTCTGGCTGTTTTGTTAATAATGTCTCAGCATTACTATCTCTTTCGTCAGTTGCAGTAATAACTAGATCATCCTGAACACTAGTTTTTTGAAAAATACCTTTTCTTACATTAATAATTGAATATTGAGTAGTATCTACAGAACCTGCACTTTCAAATATAGCTTCTGCAAAACTAGTATTAGATGCAGATCTATTATTAATATCTATAGATGCTAATTGATTATTTTCTAATCTAAATTCTTTCTCTCCACTTGTAAATCTAGGAACACCAGATCCAGATTTCCATTTTGGTATGTAGAAAGATCCAATCAAATCTCCAAAAATATCAGTAATTAATCTGACATTTTTAATTTTAGCTTTTGCACGACTTGAAGATCCATATAAAAACATATCTTTTTCAATCCAACCACCAAATCTAGTTTCGGAAGCTAAACCAAGAGATCCAGTGTCTACATTCAATAATGTTGAAGTTGATGTATATGCGGTTATGTTATTTCCACCTGGGAAGTTATCTATATTTCCATTTGTATCATATGGATCATAGTTATAATTTTCATCTGGAGAATAATACAATCCCTCTTTATGTCTTGGAGTGGCCAATCTAAATCTAATTGATGGATCATTTTCAACTATCCTATCTCTTTCATTATCAACTGATAACCCATAAACTGATTCTCCAACAGTAAAAGTTCCAGAAATCATTTCAATTTCAATAAATTTTGGAACACAATATTTTGTTACATTTTTTCCATCAAAGAAAGCATAGAATTGTGTCCTTGGTTTCAATCTAGTAGCATTAAACTCAATATTCCTACTTCTCATGTAGGTAATTAAATTATCATTAATAATTTGTTTTGCTTTTGATTGTGAATAAGTTGCAGGTGCAGACTTATATTGAACCCCAGATCTAGTATTTGCTGCATTGAATTTATATTGATCTGTTGATGAATCTTTACCAACATCAATAACTCCAGCAGTTAATCTAGAAGCATCTAATCCTTTTAAAGTATTTTTTTCATTATTTTGATTTGGAATTCCAGTGTGATATAATACCCAAGATTTCCAGTCAATTGGAACAAATCCTGGAAGAGGATCATTTTGGAAAATATCAATCATTGTAGAATAATCACCTTTAATATCTTCTACTCTTGCTACTACATTTCTTTCCTCAACCCAAATATCAGTTTCTGGACTTAATTTTATTTTGCCAATCCAATTTTCAACATCAAAAGGATTAATTTTAACTGATTTAGTTGCAAAAACTGATTCTACAGAATCAGTTTCTGTATAGTCCAATGTTAATAAATCTCCAGTTTTTTTAATATTTGGTGAAACTAAACCATTTCTATTTCTACGATCTTCATTTGGATCATTGATGATTTCCCATCCAAGAGCTAAATCAATTCCAGTTGTTAAGTGAGAAGGTCTACATAAACCTTCTTCCATATCAATTGATGCCTTGAAGGATCTTAAATCATGAGCTGAATGAGATTTAAAATTATCTACAAAGAACCCAGACTTAAATCTATCCAATCCAGTGGTTTCATCTTTAATTGTAAGTTTGGATGTATCCATTTCAAGAAGAGACAACTGAGTATAATACTCAAGATTCTTAATTCTATCTTCTAATCTGGAAATATCATCCATCGTATATCTTCTATATGATGGAAATGTTACTCTTGCTTCATCTTTATCAAATAGATATGGTGGTAAAAATGCACTTGCAATATGCATTGTACCTGCAGGAGTTTTTGGTTCAATTAAAATTTCAGATGGAGCTCCTTTAATGACACTAAATTTTCCATTTTTATCGAGAACAATTTTATCAACTCTTCCCAAATAATAACTATGTCCCAACCTGACGGATTTTCCAGAAACCATAATGTATGGATTGGAATTTGCATTAATATTAAAATCTCTAGATTCATATTGGAATGGTGAATATGAACTTGAAGTATTATAATCTTTTACTCTAGGCCTAAAATCTAAATAATCTGATAATCTTTTTCCACCAAATATTGGAAGATTTTCCCTATAATTTTCTTCTCCATAACTGTTTACACAAACAAAATCTCCAGGAACTGTTGCGTCTATAGTATAATAATCAAAAATAATAGTTAATCTTCTATTTGGAAATTTAGTTTTATTTTTTCGAATAACTCTACCAAAATCACAATAATCATCTCTTTGTCCACTATCAAAATTAAATTCATTTTTTATATCAACATCCCCAACTGTAAAAGAAGAAACATTTGCTACAATTTTTGATGATTTGAAAGTTATAGTTTCTCCAATTTTAAAAGCAGTTCCATTTGATCTTACTAAATTTATAGTTGTTGAATTTGTATTCTGTATGAATACACCTACAGCACCACTAGTATTTCCAATTATAGTTTCTCCATCAATTGCTCCAGATGATATAGAAGATGAGATATTTGTCAATACTAGTGTTGGAAGAATTGGATTGCTATCCGATGATGATTGATAAATTGCACGAACTCTTAAACAATCTGGTTTATGTAATGAAATAGTATCATCTTCTACTCTTAATCCAAAAGTTCCATTGACAGTTAATCCATTGTATGCAGTTTTTTTTGCAGTTTTATTGATTGTCAAAACAGAACATTTTGTTAATGTTTTAGTCTTTGGATTTACATTAGTAATTTGTAATGTTGCATTTAATTTAGCTGCTCCACTAACACTAGTAATTCCAGATAATGTTAATGTTTTTCTGGTTGCATTTAATGAAAATTTGGAAGCAGTAATATTTTCAATTACTCCACTATTTTCATTAAATAACAAATAATCATTTGAAGCATAATCAACAAATTCTTGATCTCCAGTAATCGATACTGATCCTGTTCGTCCAGAAATAGTAATATCAAATTGTTGTCTTACAATCAACTCTGGTGGATCTACTGGATCAAAATCAACAGAAGATACAAAAGAGTTTGGAAGAGGAGCTAAAAGATCTGCCTTTTGTCTACCTATAATATCTGTATATACTACTTTAATATCATTTACTGTTGTATTATTTAAAACTCCTCCAGTATTAACTCCAGATACACTCGCAACGGGCCTTACTCTAACACTTAAAGCATCAGAATTTATATCAACAATTTGATTATAGTAATTTAATCCGTTAGCTTGATAACTAACAATATCTCCAGATTTTATTCTATCAGAAGTAAATCTTGCTCTTGATCCAGAAATTGTAGTAATTCCAGAAAGTGCAGATCCAATACTATATGTAGATGAAGTGTCATCAAGAGAATATCCATTGTTTAATACAGTATTTGCTGTAAATATTGTAGTCCCTGCACCAGTCTTAGATTCAACTGAACTTATATCTTGAATTCTATAATCATAAATTGTGTCAATTAACTGTCCTTGTTCAATACCGTCAATTATAATTTGCTCATCTTTAATAAATTGTCCAGTCAAGCTTGATAATACTAAAGTTTTTGAATCAGAAACACTAGAAGTTAAATATCCTCTAGATCCACTACTTTTACCTTCAATCAATGCAGGAATTGATACACTAATATTTGAATTTAATACTAACTTAGTATAAGTATGAATATCAAATAAGAAAAGATTGAATGTAGTTGCATCTCCAGGAATGGATCCATTTGCACCTGATCCATAAGCTAACATGTCTGATGTTAGTTGAAGATCATAAACTCTTGCACTTCCAATTTCTGTTCCAGTTGTAATACCTGATGTATAAGTTCTAGTATCTCTAAATGAAACATAAGAAGTTAATCCTAATCCAATTCTAGGAGCTCCATAAACTCTATTGAGTTTTAATATATTTCCCATTTCAAATGGGAAATAATTTGGATTTACTTGTTTTGTTGTTCTTGGTTTTTCTGCATCAAGATAACTTTGATTTGTTTTATTTACTTCATATCCTTGGATATATGATTTTCCCCCAGAAATTTTATATGTTAAAAGATCATCATCTGGAACATTGCCTTGCGATGTTTTTTGTTTTTCTGTATATAAACCATCACCATCTACAAGATCATCTAAACTATCTCTTACTTGGACAGTGAAAGGTTTTACTACATAATCTCCAGATGTATCATGAGTTCTTCTTGCAATCTCATCACGAATTTGATTATCAGTTGAAATCTTTTTAGGTGTAATTGTTTGAACTACTTTACCACCTTTAACTCTAAAAAGTTCAATAAAATTTTCATCATTAAATGCATTCAACCCTTTTTTGATAAAAGTAGTTTGAATTTGTAATCTATCAGCTCCAGGAGCAGCAAAATTTGAAAATCCAGAAGCATTGTCAAATAAAGTTGGATCATCATATGCAGTCACTACATTTTCATCAATTAATAATCCAACTCTATAATTTGATTTTGTGGAATATTGATCTAATATAATTGTTGAAGATGGAACTCTTACAAAAAATCCTCTAATAAAATAAACACCTTCATCAATAGAAGCTGCAGTTCCTGTTCTACTAGAATCTAATGTTATTGTATTTGCAAAAGCAGTTCCAGATTTGAAAGTTTTTGATCCAACAATAAGATCTTTGCCATCATCCAAAATAAGATCTTCATCATCTAAAAATTCTTTAGTTTTTCTATCAATAGTTGATGGTGATATGTATTTGATATAAAGTGTATTGATTTTTAAATCCGATTGAGATGAAGTTACATAACTTCTTACTTTAGCAGTAACTCCCGATCTTTTTCCTTTTATTTTTCTTCCAACTAATTTTGATAGATATGTACTTACATCTATACCAACAAAAGTAGAATCGATTAAAACGCAATCATATTGTCCAATATAAGCAGTATTGCCAGGTATAACTTTGTCGCCATTATTAAAAAAATGTTCGCCAAATTGTTCAACTTGATATTGAAGTTGAGTTTGTAAAGTTGTTAACTCTCTGGCTTGAACTGTAGTTCCTGGTTTAAATAAAACCCTTTTATAATTTTTATTCGCATTAAAGTCATCAAAATATGGCGAAACATTTAAATTAGTTTTTTGTGGCATGGTTTTAGAACTCTACTACGATTCTGATATCTTCGGTTTGAGTAGCTGATCTTGGAATTGCTACTCGGTTATCTACATAAATGATGTCACCAGAAAGAGGATCTATTTCTGGGTTTGCAATACCATTTACAAAACTCAATCCAAGTTTGTATGTCCTATTATTTATTTCAGTTTGTGTACCAGTAAATGTTGTATCAATTTTAAGATCTGCTCCAACTGTTGTTCCATCTATTAAAGTTGTTCCACCAATTCCAGGATTTGAAGTAAATCTATTAATTTTATATCCATAGGTAGATGTTGATAATCCAATCGGTTGGTAATATTTAAGAACTCCAGTAACTTCATCATAAGAAACTACAAATCCATATGCTGTTGATCCAGTTCCAATTGTTTGTGAAATTAAACCATCCGCTGGATAATCTGATGTAGTTGTTCCTGTCCCAGTAAATTTAATTGCACCTACTCCACTTAAAATAGATTGACTCTGTAGGGTTGTCTGTGAACCATAAGTTGTGGGATTTTTAATAATTCCAATTCTTGCAAAATCATTTCCAGCTAAGAAATCTGGATTATCTGTAGAGTTGGAAAAATTAGAGAATAACATTACTCTATAAGCACCCAATTCTCTATAGATATCATATCCATGTCCACCTTTTGGAGTTACAATTACATCAATTTTTGCAACAGTTCCACTATTAGTTAAACCAGATAAGGGTCCGCCAGTTTCCGTTCCTGGCGCGCCAGGAGCAAAATTAATAGTTGCAACAGAATATTTTGAACCTGGATTACTTACTGTAACACTAGAAACTTTTCCTGAAGAATCAACTACAACAGTTGCTTTTCCATTTACTCCATCACCTAATATTGGAACATTTATCCAAGTCGTATTACTTGGATATCCAATACCAGTATTAGTTATTACTGCTACCTGAATTTCACCATTTACTGCATTATTTTTAATTGACTGAGATTCACCACTTGTTCCCCAATTATTTGGAACTGGAATATAATTTACTGAATTAAATTTAATAATATCTTGTGGACTTAATGTATAAAGATATTTCCAAATATATCCATCTCCACTAGTTCCACCTGATTGTGGATCCAAATCTGTAAAATCTGGTTCATCTACAGATGGTTGTCCGTATGGATTTGATGGATTTTGTCCATTATGAATACAAATATAAACTTTATAATTGGAATTGATTGCAATATAATCGCAGTCATATAAGGATGATGAATCTGTGATAGGACTTTTATTATCAATACTATAATCTGGCCTATACATTTCATAAGTTCTGCCAGCTTCCCACTTTACTTTTTTTACAACCCTGGTAATATCTCCAGAATTAATTTTTTTCAATGATATAATAGTAGGTCTATATCCATTTTCTTCATAAAAATTATCGAGAGGAGCTGGTGGATTATCATTCCAAGTTGAAGTTCCACCACTATAAGTATTAGTTGGATTTGATAATCCAATAAAAGTATAAAAAATATTTTCAGTATTTGCTACTCCTACAAAACCATTTACAAATGTAGAAGAATTCAATATTCTAAATTGATCAGTGATTATTGCAGACATTTTTAAAGTTTTTTATTTATTTATGCTTCTAATGGAACGACTGTTGTGCCAATAGAAGTCACTCTTGTTATCTTTGGTGAAGTAGATAATCCAGAAGATCCTTTTAAATTTTCTGCAGTAATTGTAATTGGTTTAGTTCTAGTATCAAAATCATATATTTTACCCCAAGAATAATCACCATAAGTGTAATAAGTTGTTGCAATACTTGTCAATCCATAAGTTGATTTGATATTTGATGTGACAGTAACTACTCCAGAAATTCCATTATTATCAACTTTATCTACTCTAAAAACACAATCTATAAAAGTAGTTCCAATTCCAACTGTAGATCCTGTTGATAATATTGATGTTACCCCAGATCCAATATTTGTATTATAAGTTACAAAATAATCTCCAGTTTCTATACCAGATCTTGATAATCCAGTAGTTGTATCAACTAATAAAGTAAATTTGAGAGCAGGAGTTGTTGTCGAAATACCCGATGTAGTAGTAATTCCAGTAATTCTTCCATAATCACCTTTAATTTTACAAGATTTAAATCTTTCTGTTACTAAATCTGGAGCATCAATTAAAATATCTGGGGCACTTCCATAAAATCTACCACTATTGTTAATTTTAATTGATGAAATTGTTCCTCCAACAGAAACAATTGCTGTTGCAGCTGCTCCAACTTTTTCTACATTATTAATTAAAGATTCGGTGTCACCTGCAATTACATATTTGTCTAATGAATTAAAATATGCAATGTGATTTAAATTAGTTGTAGATCCAGATGAAACTGAAGTCCAAGTTTTAAATGAACTTGATTTTAGTGAAGTAAAAATAGAACCAGATGTTCCTACAATAATTGCTGTTTCGGTTGATGTATCATAAACTACTGATTTTAATTTTTGTGATGTTGGAGCTGGAGTAACTCTATAATAAGCACCATCATCAAGAAAATCATTTGAAAAAATTAATATTAAACCACTATCTCCAACTACAATATATGGCATTGTTGAAATACCAGTATTGGTTATAGAATTTAAATTAATTCCTGCAAGAGTAGATAAAGTTTTTGATGTCCAAGAAACAGAAATTGTTCCCAATCTTTGATTGTTAATTATTTGTGGAGAAAGTAAAATTGTTGAAGAATCTCCAACTGCAACTAATTGAGTTCCAGATTCTGATCCATTATTATAAAATGATCCACTTATAACTTCATTTAAAGTTTGAGTTGTATTTGAAGTTCTTTTTATGAAATTATTTCCATATCTGGAAATTTTATTTGAATCCAAAACATCATAAGAAAATACATGTCCTGTTGAACCAACTCCAACAAAAACACCAGAAGTATATGTCAGTGAATTTATAGATTCTTTAAAAGAATAACTTGAAATTGTTTCTGGAAAACTTCCTTGATCTATACTACCAATCCCAACACTATTCCAAGATGTTAAATTCGTGCTAGTTGAAATATATCCAGATGTTCCTGCAACAACCCACATTCCATTGCCATAATGAGTTGACTTCAAATCAGTCGTTGAAGATGCAATACTAGTATTCGTAAATGAAATTAAATTCTGACTATACCTATATGATAATGAAGATCCAATTGATAATATTTTTCCATCTCCACTATAACTCTTGTAATATTTTATAGGAGATGAAGTATCGAATTTATTAAAAGTTTCTAATTTAACTTCTGTTGTTATTTCTTTTTTTGAAATTGATACTAGTGG
>Ga0334722_10005284_pt1 | contig 13091 bp, 12 predicted proteins | sample C3_bottom_MG_FD_207210 | JGI IMG/M metagenome (GOLD analysis project Ga0334722, IMG submission 207210) | Sediment microbial communities from Yellowstone Lake, YNP, Wyoming, USA - C3_bottom | ecosystem: Environmental > Aquatic > Freshwater > Lake > Sediment | place: USA: Wyoming | collected...
CACTTCATCGTCGAGTTCGTGATCGTCAAATGGGAGTCGGTCACGGGCGGCGTGAACGGCCTCACCATCCCCACCCCCATGATCGGCAGCTATGCCCTGGACAGCGACAAGAAGATCTTCTACCTGATCTATCTCGTCGTGGTCGCGGCCGTGTTCTTCAGCAGGAACCTGTTTCGCACCAAGCCGGGCAAGGCGTTCATCGCCATCAGGGACCAGGCGATTTCCGCCGAAGTCATGGGAGTGAACCTGCTCAAGTACAAACTGCTCTCCTTCGGCATCAGCTCCTACTTTGTCGGCACGGCCGGGGCGCTGATGGCGTACCAGGCCAAGATCATCTCCCCGGAGACCTTCCCGATCACCATCGCCATCGATTACCTGGGGATGATCATCATCGGCGGCATGGGGAGCATCCTGGGCTCGATCTACGGAGCGATCTTCATTACCCTGCTCCCCGAGGTGCTGCGCCTGGTCACCACGTCCCTGTCCACCTCATACCCCGAACTGGTCACCATCTTTTCCTCGTTGAAGGAACTGGTGTTCGGCGTGCTGGTCATCGTGTTCCTGATATTCGAGCCTTCCGGGATGGCGTCCCGGTGGTATGCCATCAAGAACTACTGGAAGCTGTATCCGTTCTCCCATTAACCGGCTGCGGCGGGCCGACCCGACACACACCGAGGCCCGCCTTATGCGAACCGCGATGTATGAAAAGAGTGCAGTATAACCAACAGAAGGAGGACAACGGTATGAGCATGCGCAAGGGTATGTTGGCAATGGCGGCGGCAACGCTTCTGGCGATCCCGGCCTGGGGAGCGGAGACCATCAAGGTCGGTGGCCTGTGGGACCTGACCGGCGTAACGGCTGATGTGGGCAAGCCCTTCGCCGAAGGGGTGCAGGATGCCATCGCCATGATCAATGCCAAGGGTGGCATCAACGGCAAGAAAATCGAGCTGATCAATGTGGACTATGCCTACAAGATTCCCCAGGCCAACGCCACCTACAAGAAATTCGTGGAGCAGGACAAGGTCGTCATGATCAACGGCTGGGGCACCGGTGATACCGAGGCGCTCAAGGACACCATCAGCAAGGACAAGATACCCTACTTCTCCGCCTCGTTCTCGGGGCATCTGACCGATCCGGCCAAGACCCCCTACAACTTCTTCGTCGGCGCCAGCTACTCGGACCAGATCCGCGGCTTCCTGCAACACGTCAAGAAAGATTGGAAGGATAAGTCGCGCCATCCCAAAGTGGCGTTCATCTATCCGAACCACGGCTTCGGCAAGGCGCCGATCGAGGCGGGCCGTCAGTACGCCAAGGAGCTGGGCATCGACCTGGTGCATGAGGAAGTGATCCCCGCCAGTTTCCAGGACGTAACCTCCAACCTGCTCAACATGCAGAAAAAAGCCCCCGACTACGCCTATGTCCAGACCACCGTGTCCTGGTGCGCCGTCCTGTTGAAGGACGCCAAGAAGCTGGGCATCAAGACCAAATTCTTCCTGGGCAACTACGGCATGACCGAAGCGCTGCCGCAGCTGGCCAAGGAAGCCGCCGAAGGCGTCTACGGCATGGCGACCCACGTCCCCTACGGCGCCAATGTGCCCGGCATGAAACAGATCCTGGAGTGGAACAAAAAGAATCCGGCAAAAAGCCCCGATACCGTGTACGTGCGCGGCTGGGCCTATGGCCTGACCTGGGCCGAAGGCCTGAAGATCGCGGACAAGAACAAGCAGCTGACCGGCGAAGGGGTCAAGAAGGCCCTGGAGACGCTCAAAGGCTTTGACACGGGCGGACTGGTGCCGCCGATCACCTACACCTCCGCCGACCACCGCCCCACCACCAAGACCACAGTCTATGTCATCAAGGGCGGCAAGATGACCAAGGTGGAAGACCAGGAAACGCCCCGCAAGAAGGAATGGCTCGGCCTGTAATTGATCCGGCTGCAGGGAGCCGCCAGGCTCCCTGCAGCACCCTGAGGTTATCATCATGCTGAGAATCAACAACGCCGAAGTCATCTATAACCGCGTCATCCTGGTCCTGAAAGGGCTGACCATGGAGGTGCCGGAGGGGAAGATCGTTGCCCTGCTGGGGGCCAACGGCGCCGGCAAGAGCACGACCCTCAAGGCGATCTCCGGGCTGCTCAAGTCCGAGGAGGGGGAAGTGACCGACGGCAGCATCGAATTCATGGGGGAGCGCATCAACAACATGCATCCCGAGGAGATCGTGCGGCGCGGCATCTTTCAGGTCATGGAAGGGCGCCGCGTCTTCGAGGACCTGACCGTGGAGGAGAATATCACGGTGGGGGGCCACACGCGCACGGACAAGGCCGGGTTCAAGCGGGACAAGGAGCTGGTCTATGATTACTTCCCCCGGCTGCGCGAACGCCGCAACCAGCTCTCCGGCTATCTCAGCGGCGGAGAGCAGCAGATGCTGGCCATCGGCCGGGCGCTCATGGCGCGCCCCAAGCTGATCCTGATGGACGAGCCGTCGCTGGGGATCGCCCCCCTGCTGGTGCAGGAGATCTTCCAGCTGATCAAGAAGATCAACACCGAGGAAAAGACCACCATTCTGCTGGTGGAGCAGAACGCCAACGTGGCCTTCAGCATCTGCGATTACGCCTACATCATGGAGGGGGGCAGAATCGTGCTGAACGGCACCACCGAACAGATGAAAGACAACGAAGACGTCAAGGAGTTCTACCTGGGACTGTCCGACGGGCCGGAGAAGAAAAGCTATCGCGAATTGAAGCATTATCGCCGCAGAAAGCGCTGGTTGTAACGCCCTGGCGCGCACCGGTCCCTGACCGCTGCGACAGCAGGAACAGGGGCATTGGCATGCATGCAGGATTCAAACCTGGGCGGTGATAGTCATGAAAATAGACACCAACGAAGACTACATTTCGATCGGCAATCTGGCCAGAACCATCGGGGTAACCACCCGGACGCTGCGCTACTACGAGGAGATGGGGATCATGTCCCCCCCCCGGCGGCTGGAAGGGGCGGTGCGGGTCTACACCCCCGAGGATGTGCGCAAGCTCAAGTTCATCCTGCGCCTGAAGGAGCTGGGCCTGACCATCAAGGAGATGCAGGAGCTGGACGCGGTCTATGCCGAGGCCAAGGAGACCGACCGCATCATTCCGCGCCTGATCGAAATGCTCGATAACCATATCAACAACCTGGACGAGAAGATGTCCAAGCTCGCCTCGCTGCGCAAGGAAATCATCGAGTATCGCCAGCGGATGATCAAGCGTTTTCAACTGGCGCCCGAATAGCGTTTCGAGCGCCATTGGCCGCGCCTCGGGGGGATGTCGCCTGTCCACTGCCCCGGCAAACGGTACCCACAAGGAGTCGTTATGGCATTCAAGGACATCCTGCTACACCTGGACAATTCGGCCAGCTGCCCGGCCCGGATCGATATGGCCATTGCCCTGGCGCGCCTGCATGGCGCCCATCTCAAGGGCGTCTACGTGGTCACCCACACCTATTACGCCCCCCGCCACGGCAGCGGCGCCCCGGATACGGTCGCCGGCGTGGAGGCGCTGTTCAAGGAGAAGGTCGCCCGGGCCGGCATATCGGCCGAGTGGCTCTACGTGGACTGGGCGGTGGTCGGGGTCGGCATCTCCGAGGTGCTCGACATCTACGCCTATTACTCCGACCTGGTGATCGTCGGCCAGCCCGACCATGGCAACCAGCAGACTTCCGCCCCGCCGGACCTGCCCGAACGGCTCGGCCTGGGGGCTGGCCGGCCGGTGCTGGTGGTCCCCTATGCTGGCAGCTTCTCCGGTGGGTGCGAACGGGTGATGGTCGCCTGGCGCGCCGGGCGAGAGGCCTCGCGGATCGTCAACGACGCAATGGCGATCCTGGAAAAGGCCCAGCATGTGAGCGTGGTCACGGTCAGCACCCAGGGGATGAACGACGAAAAAGCGGCCAACGACGCCATGAAACTGTGCGAATATCTCTCCCGCCACGGCATCACGGCCAGCCACGACCAGATTCTGACCTCGTCCAGTTTTCCCATTGGCGATGTGTTGCTGAACTACGCCTGCGAACACAAAATGGACCTGCTGGCCATGGGCGCCTTTGCCCCGTCTCGCCGCGGCGTGTTCGCCCTGGGGCCGGTGGCGCGCCACCTGATGAACCACATGACCGTGCCGGTGCTGATTTCGCATTGACAGCGGCGGGAGCTTCGCTTAAAAAGAATTCATCACAACGAGGAGTCCTGCCCATGATGACCACCGAACAAGCCCGCGCCTTTACCGACCAGTGGCTGCCCGCCTGGACCGGCAACAATCCCGAACGGCTGCTGGAGTTCTATGCCGACGACGCCTTTTTCCTCGATCCGGGCCGGCCGAACGGCCTCAAGGGGAAGGAGCAGCTGACCCACTATTTCACCCGGATGCTGGCCCACAATCCCACCTGGGTCTGGACCCAGCTGGAGCCGATGCCGCTGGTGGAGGGGGGATTCGCCAACCGGCTTCACGCCCGGATTCCCATCGGGGAGAAGGTGGTGATCGAATGCACCGCCCTCTGTTTCCTGAAATTCAACGACGCGGGGAAGATCGTCCGCAACGAGATCTACTTCGACCGCACCGACCTGGTGCGGGAAATCAACAAGTACCGCCAGTCCATCGCCCACTGAGGCGCACGGATTATGAGACGAACAGGCCCTGCCATCACGGAACCGCACCGGGATGACAGGGCTTTCGCGTATTTGAAAGTGTTACTTATATAGGTAATGTCGCACATTACCTATATAATGCATAAATTACTTTTATAAGTAATAAATTACCGATATAGGGAAACCGGTGATTAACGAGTTGGCAAAAGGAAAGAATGAAATCTCCAAATAAGCAAAATAAATCAATTAATCAGTCATTTTATACTATCCAAAAATGCCGTTGTCTTTGGAAGACAACGGCATTGGGATGTATGACTTTATGTATTTTTCTAGTGGTTTCTTGCAGTGACCGCTGTGACCGCTGTGTCCCGCCACCTGAAGTTTGTGTCCAGTATCATCCAAAACGAGATGCGGCAATAGAAGCCAAAGACTGGGCTCGCCTTGAGAAGGAGGCTCGTTACTATACGAGTACATGTGATGGATGGTTTGATAATGGTGTTGCGAACGGTTATGCCGATTTATCCATGGCTTTAAGACATCTCAACAGACTTGATGAAGCCTATGTGGAAGCAGGCAGAGGCATAATTACGACTTACAAGGAGCCTAATCCCCATTTGGAAAAAGCGAAGGTACTAATAGCTCAGAAGAAATACACGGAAGCTGAACAGGAGCTAACAGTTGCTGAATCTTTGGCAAAGCAGGCAATAAAGGAGAGGGATCGAATTGACAAGATACCTTCATACCCCCCTATAGAATTAAATTCTCCGGCTGACAAATGGCGCAAAAGCCAGAGACTACGTCACCAAAATTCATTGAAGGCAGTAGAGGAGTGTAAGGCTACTTTGCCTTCCAAGAGGAAAGCTAATTTGCCTTATCAGCATAGGTGACTTGATACACATGCCAACCCGCGGCGGCACACGGTCTTCGCTTCGCTACGCCGGTGCGCCTTGCGACGTTAGACCATGAGGAAAGAATGAAAGAAACCCGAGATTCATATGCATACTTTTGGATTAGCGGTGATTTCCCAAGCGGAGAGATAACTGAACTATTGAATATGACACCCACTGAAACACGAGAGAAAGGGAGTGAGATTCCACGTAGACCGGGAGTGGCATGGAAGGAAAGCTGCTGGCAGCTTCATAGCACCCTCCCACGAGATGAAGTTTTTATGGAATCGCACCTTTCTAACCTGATGGATGTTTTAGATCCCAAAAAAGAAATTATCGAAGAGATTCAGAAAAAGTTTGAAACCGGCATCAACTGCGTCGGATTTTACACTAATTCGAATCCAGGCTTTCACATGGATAAAGAGCTAATTCAAAGACTTGCAGGACTGAATCTTTCCATAGACTTCGATTTGTATTGCTATTGCGACCACGAAGAAGAAGCCGAGGTCTAACCAGCGGCGACAGCGGTCTCCGCTGACGCTCCGCCGCTGGCGCCTTGAGACGTTGGCCAAGGCGAGTTAAAGGCAGGAGACTTCGGCGTTGTGTGTATTCACTCGGAGATTGAGGCTGCTGGAGTAATTTGAGCGGGCCGAAAAACCTCAGTTAAAGGCAAGTAAAACCAGTAGGTTTCCAGTTTTGTGCGCCATTCTGCCGGAGAAGTAAGCTGGTGGAGTTACATGGAAGGTCATAGAAAAGCAAAGAATTTGCCGCCGGAGAAACATGGCGGCAAAGAATAATTCCCAAGAAGGAGCTGGGCGAAATTATAATGACTGATCCTAGACTTCCAAAATTATTATCTATCAATCGTGGCGGTGCGGAGTTAAGCGATGCCCGATGGCTCAAGGCAGAAGATGCCCTCGGCATCAGATTGCCGGGTTCGTATAAGGCTTTAATCGATTTATACGGTGCTTCCTCATGGGGGAATTTCTTACATATTCTTTCCCCTTTCGACGACGACTTGAATCTGGAGAGAGTTGGCAGAGAAATACTTCATGCTGACAGACAAAGTCGCGACTCATTCCCTTCACACTATCCTTTCGCGCTTTATCCAGAAAGGGGAGGCATGTTGCCTTGGGCTGTTACAGACAATGGAGATACCCTTTACTTTGTCACTTTATCTCTGCCAGACGAATGGCCCACACTAATCAAGGGGCCTAGAGATCCGGAATTTGAAGTCAGCTTTTTGCCGCCATCCTTATTGGTACACCATGTAGCAGCTGGAAGTATTCAGTCAACGATAATACCGAAGTTATAAGAGTGCCCAACAAGACAGTTGGACACCGCCAGCCCGAAAAGCCGGGCTTGCGGGTCAACTGCCGAGCCGTTGTTCGCAGAACAAAGAGACGGATAAATCATGATAGATGACACCTTTATTCAATCATTAAAAGCAAAAGTAGTGAACTGCAATCATGCATCCCGAGAATCTATCGAGGAAGCATTTGATCGTGCGCTGAATAAGTATCAAGACTGGCTTCAAGGCTTTTCTGCATCGACTTCAATGATTAATCATCGCCTGCACTTTTTGCATCTCGTAGTAGACGAACTTGATGATATTTCAATTCGAAAAGACGATGGAATTATTAACGTTGTACTGGCTGGCAGTGGAGTTCGAGAAATTGGAGAGCAGTTCGAGCGAGTTGGACCAAATGGAATCAATGAAAAATGGACGGTAATCTGGCGGCAAATCGGTCCAATGTGGGGCGTTGAAATGGGATTACGTAATGGCGAAGGCAAGATTCTCACCGGAGAATTTTTCGACTAACCCGAAACGCACAACCATCGGCAAGACCCGCCGAGGGCGGGTCAGCCTCAGCCCCGTTGACCGTGGAGACAAGATGGAATCACATGGATTTGAAAATAATGCGGACTTCTACGATTTCATTAGGGCTATGTGTATCCACCTTGAACAACTTGGTTTCAATGAAGCATCTGAAGAGCTTACTCGCTTGATGAATAGTGCATGGACTGCGTCTTCAGAACTTTTTGGAGAAATCGGGTTGGCGAGCGAGAGGATTCTTAAAAGGGATGGAAGCCGTCTGCCGCCGTGTTTGGCAGACGACCTAAGGAAATGTAGAACAGTAAGTGCGAGTGCATTTGACTAATTCAAATGAATTAGACGCGCTTCATCGGATGTTCCTTCAACCATTCCCGCAATGCTTCGTTCATGCGAGTCTGCCACCCTTTGCCCGTGGCCTTGAAGGCAGCGAGAATGTCCAAATCAAAACGGACGGTTTGCGAAGCTTTAGTCTGGCCGGAAGGACGACCCCGACGGACAAGCTTAGTACCGTGCATAAGGTCAGCTTTCTCAAACCAAGTATCGGTCAGTTCCGGAGCGTCATCCGGATCAACCAAGGTGTTTTTTGTAACGGCTGATTTCGCGGTCATTTGCGTACCTCATAGAAATTATTCGGCGGGCGTCGTTTCTCGGAGTCCAGACAATCACAACCACCCGGCTATCCAATAGCCCAACTGTGATGAAACGATCCTCGCCGTAATCAGAACGATCATCGCGAGCGATAAAGTGAAGTCCGTCAAAAACCTTGTCGGAATCAGCAAAATCAAGACCACGCTCCAACAGGGTCTTTTCTCTTTTCGCAGTATCGAACTCAATGATCATGATTTAACGTAACAACAAAAAAACATTCCGTCAATATTAAATGTTACAACATAAAGCGTAATAGAAATATGACGAGGTTCCCATCGGCATGACCGGGCCGAAAACCCGCCCGGTCAGCCTCATTACCGTTGAACAGAAAAAATAAAAGCAGAAGGTGGACTATGAAGAAACGGATATTATTTTCTCTTCTGGTATGTATGGTGTCATTGGCATTGATTATCTCGGGATGTTCCGATAGTAAAGGTAAGCAAGAAGCTGACTCACATATCGTCAACACCACTTTTTACAATTATCTTAAAGAGGGGAAATTTGTTGAACTTCCGGCTGCACAGCCGCAATATCCTGCCAGCGGAGAGCTGTTCTCCGAGAATACAAGCGTTTTCAAGTTGGTACCCACGAACGCAAACACTCTCCAGAAAAAGCTGCCGGATGTCGCGCTCTCTGATTTTGCCCTTTATTCCCTTCCTGTTTCAACGGCCAAACGTACAGCTTCTACTGTCAGTGCTGCTCCTTTGTCAGCCGCATCTATTTCAACCGCTATCCCGACCCTGAAAAAACAAGATGTAATTCCGGCTTCCTGTGTGGATCTGGCCGGCACCGATCTCCGCGACTGCCTGGATAATTTGGGAGTCAGTTCGGTGCCTCAAAGCGATCATGTTTCAGCACACGACCTCCAATCGTTGGCTATTGAGGTAGGGCAATCAATCACCGGTTCGATACCGGACAAAACGGTGCAGGCATTGACCGCTAACGTTTCCAAGGCAGATCGGGATGCCATAGCGGCTAAACTTACCGATTTCACCAACGATGATCCGGCCCATGCAAATATTGATATGGCCGCTTTCAATCCGTTCAACCCCGCTGGCTACTCTCTCGGTACAGTAGTCATCTCCGACGGCAGCATGTCTGATATAAACGGTGATGGTGTTCTGGACCCGCACTCTACGATGATCACTGAAATTGCAAAGCCTGTCACATACGCTAGAAGCCAGTCCGCCACGTTGGATTTCTGTGTGCAAAAATACGGAAACAATATAGAGGATCGCTACGTTGTTAAAATAACGACCTATGTTCACCTTGACAGCCTGAAAGCACAGCGGCAGCCGCTGCCGGTCTTCACTCCTACAGATGCGGCTCCCGTGGCCCCTTCCGAGTTTTACGACTCAATTCATAATGCTCGAATTGTAAATCATGCGCTGGACGCCAATATCATCAAATCTATCTATGGCTCAACGGCCATTTTGCCTGGATCGTCGACCGAATACACGCTCATGTTCCAGATAGACCCGAATCAGATCAGTACAGAGTACAAGGATCTGCTCGACAAGATAACGGCTGCCGGCGATACCGCATGCCAGGACGTGGTTGAACTGCATATCAATCCCCGTACCGCCATAATAAGCGGCATGTCCTCTGCAGGGAAAGCCACGCAGAAAGCCAGCGGCTCCTTGACGGTTTTTTACCAGGTTCCGGTTGCCTTCAGCACGCAACTGACGGCGAAGATTTCATCAGCTCTAACTGGTCAGGCAGCAACAATATCAGCAGACTCTCAGCCAATGTTTGACTATTGTATGGTTGACGGAACCGGGCGAAAGGTGGCCATAGTCGATCCCGTGAGCGGAGCAGTCATTCCGGCCTGCGAAAAATTCAACCAGCAGGCGCTGGCGAAAACCGTGCTGATGACCAAAGCCGGCGCATGTAAAGATGACAAAGGCCACTGGGCTTATTGGCCATCCAGGTATCGAACTCCACGCTTCGGAAGAGGGATTCAGTGGATCTATACGGAGTGTCTTTTGCATGACCAGGTGGGGGACTACAAGAATATCCACTGGTATCAAAGCGCATGGAAAAGTGGAGTTCAGATAGCGGTTAGGGGGGCTAAAATCGGACTCAATACCTATCTCAAAATCGAAATTGGAGCTATTAGCCTTAAAAATGATGATGGGACAGATAAGAAAAAATCGCTAATTTATGCAAAAAAGTTGCTGCCACTACTTGGTACTATCGTAATGAAAATGAACGGGATGACGATTGCGGGATATAAGGTGGATATTCCGCCGGTAATTGGAGATTTTCTCGCGAGTACGAGTAATTATCCAACTGATTCAGGTTCAGATAGTATTTTCGGCAATGCAACCATCGACTACAACTTGCTAATGGAACTGACGGATGGAGCTAATAGTTTTTTCATAGACAGAATGACTGATGCCGTTGCCCAGATGCTCGATGTGACCATTGCGGGACGGCAGGATATTTCCGATAGAAGCCACTATGGGTGCTTCGAATTCAGCTACTGACGGGTGAGAAGTAGTAGGAATCCGTAGGGGACGTTCCGCCTTTCATTTGAGGAAAAGGGATGCTGCAACACGCACTTGGATCATGTCCGGGCGATAAGGCTACCCGGCAGGTCAAGTGCAGCTACGTTATGCGAGAAAATATGAAAAAACTAGAAATAAAACACCCATACTTTCAATCCGTTGAGTATGACGATTCTCAATGTTGGGTGACTCTGAACGAACAGTTCCCCATAAAAGGCTTTCGATTGGCCCTAGTCGAGCCTCTATCAAATTATATTGAGGTTGGATCGGATGTCGGGTTTCGGTATGCAGATGGAGAGATAGATTGGTTTTGGGGACATGGCGAAACCATCGAAGAGGCAACTGTGGTGGCACTGCAGAATTTCATAAACATTATTGTGCACCCTGATAACTTGTCGTCAGACAATTTCGTGAAACGAGAAGTAATCGCATAACCACGAAGATGCACCTGACTGGGGAGAAGCTAAGGGGACGTTGTTGATTTGTTGATTAAGTGCCGAGTTAGTCAACTAATCAACAACGTCCCTTACGGGGTCTCCTGTATCGGGAGAACGCCCTTTTTATATCATCGAGATGGCCGTAATTGCGTGTCCGGATGAAAAACTGAAATAACGTGATGCCTTATTTTAGTTTTTGCGTGAAAATTAAAATAAGGCTTGTGGTTGCCAACTTTGGATACCCAAAACGGCCCACATGGCGAACAAACATGCCCCGGTTAAGTTCAAAGTGAATGTCCGGGGCTATTTTTTTGCCACCATGCTGGCGTAGGCAATGGCTCCGTAAAACGTCCCACCAACAACGCGGCTGCGGGCCTCGGCCTTGAGCGCCGCGGCCAGTTCCCCTCCGATGCGGCCAGAGGCCGCCAGCACGTCCGCCCCCCGATCCACGATGCTCAGCATGTAATCCGGTGTCGCTGTCTCCACAAAACCGAAACTGCGCTGGTGCGTGATGGTGAAGCCCGCATCCTTGATCAGCGCCGGCAGGCGGGGAATCAGCCACCGGTCGTGCACCAGGGCCGCCATGGCGGCATCGGCGCAGGCCTGCAGCGGGTCGTGGTCGCCGGTGGCCAGGGTGGTCGTGGTGTAGTTGCCGTCGAACACCGCCAGGATCCCGCCGGGGCGCAGCACACGCCACGCCTCGGCCAGGGCGGCGTGCGGCTCGGGGACGTGGCTCAGGGTGGTGTGGAAGATGATGGCGTCGAAGTGGTCATCCTCGAAGGGGAGGGAGCGGCCGTCCCCCTCCATGAAGCTCACGTTGGGCAGGTCCGTAGCCAGGTCACGGGCCGTGGCCAGGAATACGGGTGACGGGTCAATCCCCACCACCCGGCCGATGCCGGGGCGGCGGGCCAGGGCGCGGCTGACCGGGCCTGTGCCGCACCCCACATCCAGCACAGAGGCATGGTCCGGCAGCTCGATGTCGGCCAGGTAGGCGTGCAGCATCCCCTGCTGCTGGAGATCCGCTGCCCGGCGCTCCAGCACCGTTGCCAGCCGCTCCTGCACGGCGTGGTCCGCATCCGCGATGGTGGCGTAAACATCAGCCATGCGGCACCTCCTGTGTTACGTGATGGTGATGTTGCGGCAGTGCGTCTCCCGCACCCGGGTCGCACCGCAGATGCCGATAACGGCAAAGCCGAGCATGAGCAGAAAGCCGGAGTGGTAATCCCCTGCCGCATACACCCGCAGGCCGTTCGCGGTGCGGCCGTCCCACGCCAGGTCCATGGCCCAGCCGAACAGCGGCTGCATGACCGCCGCCCCGAAGAACAGGCCGGTGTTGACCAGCCCCACGGCCATGCCGGACAGGGCCGGGGCCACCACTTCCTTGGCGCTGGCGAAGGTGACGATGAACCCGCCGGCACCGATGCCGATCAGGCCGAACAGAAACAGGCCGGCCGGGCCGGGACTCCAGGGGGTGAAGGCCAGCCCCAGGCAAGCCAGCGTGTAGATCAGCGTGCCGGCCACAATGACCGGCTTGCGGCGCCCCATGCGGTCCGACAGCCAGCCGAACAGCATGGAGCCAACGGCAAAACCGGCCAGGGCGGCGGTGGTATACCCGGCCGCCGCCGAGCGCCCCAGCCCGTGCACGTCCCGCAAAAACGGAATCGCCCAGAGCCCCACGAAGGCGAGCATGCCGCCGACCATGCCCAGATCGACCCAGAGTACCGGCCAGATGGCGCCGGTCCGGACCACGCTTTTGAGATTTCCCCACCAGTGCTGCTGACTGACCGGATGGCTCGCCTTTCCCTCCATCTCCCGCAGGGAGGGGAAGCCCAGGTCTTCGGGGCGGTTGCGGACGAACAGCAGGGTCAGCACCGCCAGCCCGATCGTCACTCCCCCCAGGACCACGAACACCGAGCGCCAGGAATAGCTCTTCAGCAGCCCAGCCAGCGGCCCGGCCGAGGCAATGGCGCCGATGTTGCCCAAGAGCAGGGTCAGGCCGCTGATCACCCCGTAATTCTGCTCACGGAACCAGACGCTGTTGCTCTTGAACAGGCCGACAAACACCACGGACACCCCCAGCCCCACCAGGGCGCGCCCGATGGACACCCCGGAAAAGGTGGCGGCCAGCCCGAACATGAGCGACCCGGCGCCGGCCACCAGG
>Ga0334722_10005285_pt1 | contig 13089 bp, 11 predicted proteins | sample C3_bottom_MG_FD_207210 | JGI IMG/M metagenome (GOLD analysis project Ga0334722, IMG submission 207210) | Sediment microbial communities from Yellowstone Lake, YNP, Wyoming, USA - C3_bottom | ecosystem: Environmental > Aquatic > Freshwater > Lake > Sediment | place: USA: Wyoming | collected...
TAATGCCATTCTGCGAAAGATCAGGATCGCTCTGGAGCTGAAGGAGGACGACATGCTCGGGATCCTGAAACTGGACGGGGTTGATATCTCAAGCTCTGCACTATCCGCCTTTTTCAGAAAAAAAGAGCATAAGAATTATAAGGACTGCGGCGATCAGTTCCTCAGGAGCTTTTTAAAAGGCCTGGCCCTCCGGTATCGGCCGCAGCCCTGACCCGTGTTCTCAGAACCAGCATCCCCTCAGTGCAATGCTCTTCAGGAAGCTACGTTAAGAAGCAGTGCCTTCAAAAAATTGCGTCCCTTTTCATATTCCGGCCTGTTCCTGCGCTATACTTGACTCATGATGTCCAGTCGCGGACCTGATTCTCGTGAAGGACTATCGATTTCATTTCCACCCACGGAGGTGCCCCGCCATGAAGAAAAAGATCGGGAACATGAACGCCCTCTATCCCCTGCCGGTCACGGTCGTGGCGGCACTGGTGGACGGGAAGGTGAATTTCATCAACATCTCCCATGTGGGCACACTGAACGCCGCGCCGCCCCACCTGATCATGCTCGGGATGGGGAGGCACCATCATACCAACATCGGCATCCGTGAGCAGAAGACCTTCAGCGTCAACATTATGAGCACGGCCCAGCTTATTGCCGCGGACTACGTGGGCATGGTCTCGGGCGCCGTGACGGACAAATCATCAGTCTTCGAGATTTTTTACGGGGAGCTCAAAACCGCACCCATCATCAAGGACTGCCCGGTCTCTATGGAGTGCAGGCTGCGGGACATTTACGACATCAAGTCCCATGACGTCATTATCGGCGAGATTGTGGCCACCTATGCCGACGATGCAATGCTCACGGACGGCCAGGTCGACCTGGCCAAGGTGAATCCGCTGCTGTTTGACATGGGCAGCAAAAAGTACTGGACCGTCGGGCCTGCGGTGGGGAACTGCTGGAAGGACGGGAAAAAATATTCGAAGTAGCCGGCGCTGCGCCGATAAACGCAAGCGAGGCAGGAGAAAAGCGAAGGCTGGTGAGAAGTATACAAAAGAAATTGATTCAAAACTGACTACGTAGTTCGCGCCCCTTGTGACACCATCCCCGAAAGGGTCCATCCTCTGCCCGAGAGCACACTTCGGTGCAGCTTTGACAGATCCCGTGACACTACCCCTCGGATTTAACATCTCATAAGGGCTGATACAACATCCAGTTCTACGCCAGCGCCTCATACTCAGCACTGATCGCTTCATGGGCGCGTTCGGCAAGATGCTTCCGCGAATCATCTGTCCTGGTAGTGATCGGGTGCAGGGCCGAGATCCTTACCTCAACGGACCGAAGCGAGAGGAACCGGGGAAAGTGGCGAAAAAAGGTCGTGCCGCCGTAATACAAGACCGCATCCCGCGACGAAGCAGAAAGAGGCTGTCCGTTCACGCGCTGATAACGAATGCAGACCGGCAGGATGTTGCAATGCGCCTTCACTGCCGCGTCAAGAAGCGATCGCTTGAACGGATGGACGTGGTCACCGTTGAACGTGGTGCCCTCGGGAAAGAGCACCACAGAGAACCTCTGGTTCAGCACGGCCGTGATGGCGTCGATCTCTCGTCTGAGTCCCGATGCTTTTCGCCGTTCAACGAACAGACTGCCGCTCAGTCGGGCGAGCTGCCCCAGCAGCAGGGTGTTTCGCAGTTCTATGGACGTGACGAACACCGATGGCGCCAGCGACGCTAGCACGAGGACATCAATATAGGAAAGATGATTGGAGACCACCAGGTGCCCCTGGTGCTGCGGTGCAAGCCTTCTGCTGCCCGTTGCAATAACGCGTACTCCATAGAGCCGGAGTACCAGTCCGGCAAAGAATGACACGAGCCGGGTCATCCATACCCGCCGGGTGCGCGCCCCTGCCGGTATCACGAATACCGCGAGCGTTGAAATCAGGTAGAGTTTAAAGAGAACAACCGTTCCCGTTATTTTAATGAGAGCTCTGATCATCTCTGTATTCTTGCCGAAGCGCTGAAGAAACGATAACCGTGGTCCATTATCGCACAGGGTCAGCGGGCATACAAGAGCGAAAAACAGCCATTTGTCAGTCTTTACATGCCCTGGAGGGAGCGGTATACTTAAAGCAAGGAGATACGCATGAGCATACTCGTGGAGTTCAGCATTGTGCCCCTGGGCAAAGGCGCGAGCGTCAGCCCCGTGGTCGCGCGGGTCCTGAAGATCGTTGTGGAAAGCGGTATTTCCTACAAGGCGAACCCCATGGGAACCGTGCTCGAAGGCGAGTGGGACCGGGTCATGGGCATCATCAAAGAGTGCCACCTGGAGGTGATGAAGGACGCTGATCGGGCGGTCACGAGCATCAAGATCGACGACCGCAAGGGGAAGGGAGAGCGGATCGAGAAGAAGCTTGAGTCGGTTGAGCAGAAGCTCGGGATGAAGCTGCAAAAATAGCGGAATCGTGAGGAGGAGGCGGTAATTATGAAAACGCTTGCGAAGACAACGAAGAAGGGGTACAAGCTGTCCTACAAAAAAAAATCACCCACCACAGACCCCTATCTGCCGAGGGGCGCAAGCCGCAAGGTCTCGGTGTGCGAGGGATGCAGCGCGGTGTACATGAACAAACGGTGGTATGCGCGCGGTCCGGCCTACGAAACAGCGGTGAAGAAAGCGGAGAACGTTATCGTTGTCTGTCCGGCCTGCCTCAAGATCCGCGATGATTTCCCCGGCGGGATCGTGACGCTGAAAGGCGGGTATGTGCTTCCGCATAAAATGGAACTGATGAAGCTCGTGAAGAACGAGGAAGAGCGTGCGCGCGGTTTGAACCCGCTGGAGCGGGTGATGTCCGTGAAGGAGAACGGGTATGGCAGTATCGTCATCACCACGACGAACGAAAAGCTTGCGCAGCGGCTTGGCAGGGCGATCAGGAGGGCTTTCCAGGGAGAAGTGACGTACAACTGGTCGCACGACAACAAGCTGGCCCGCGTTGACTGGGAGCGGGCAGCATAGGAGTTTTTTAGATGCGTGGTTAGAGTTCGGCTAACAGGCTGAACTTGTTTGTTCCTAAAAACGGCATTTGGACACGGAAGAATCGGAAACATCTGATTAACGCGGATAAATTCTAAAGCAAAGCTTTCACCTATTGGGTGAACCTCTTATAAAAGAAATAATCCGTAGTTATCCGGCTCTTATCCGTGTTTATCCGTGTCCAAATGCTTTTTTTAGGTTGATCCTTAAATCCCGCCAAGGAACAGTTGCCTTCCCGACGAGACTCAATACCAAAGTACTCATGAGAAGTATCGCTCTGTCCCAAACCCTACTGCTCTTCCGGCGGGACCCCAAGCTCGGTTGCTGCCTGGATGCCGGCGGCGACCTCGGGTATGATCCCCTTCTGGCGGTAGACGGGGATGATATGCTCCCGCAAGCTGCGGAGGTTGCGCGCAAAGACGAGCGATCCCGCGAAACAGATCGACCCGCCCAGGAACATGGTGGAGGTGACGCCGATCCTGCCCGCAAGCGCGCCGGCCAGCAGGCTGCCAAAAGGCGCCACGCCCATGAACGACAGCGTAAAGAGGCTCATGACCCGGCCGCGCTTGTCGTCATCCACGACCGTCTGCAAAATGGTGTTGCTCGACGCGATCTGGGCCATCATGCCGAGACCGGCGATGAACAGCAGCAGGAGCGACAGCCAGAGCGAACGCGAGAGCGAAAAAGCGGCGACGGCAACGCCGAACAGGCCTGCGGCAACGGGAATGACCTTGCCCAGGCCCACCACGCTTTTTCGCGAAGCGAGCAGGATGGCGGAGACGAATGCGCCCAGGCCTGCTGCTGCCATGAGAAAGCCAAAGGTGTGGGCCCCGCCGTGAAGGACTTCCTTGGCGAACACTGGCAACAGCACGGTGTAGGGTACGCCCATTAAACTCACGAGCGCCAGAAGAAGCAGGATGGACCGGATGGGCGGGAACTGGTACGCATAGGTAAAGCCTTCGCGCAGCTCGTGAAGCACCGACGTTCTCACGGCCCGCGCCGCCTTCACCTCCACGCGCATTGCAGCCAGCGCTGCGATGACCGCCAGAAAGCTTGCGGCATTCAACAGAAAACAGACGCCCTCGCCGAATGCGGCGATCACGATGCCCGCAAGGGACGGGCCGATGAGACGCGTGCCGTTCACCATGGAGGAGTTCAGGGCGATGGCGTTCCCCAGGTCCTCCCGTTTCTCGATCATTTCAATGAGGAACGACTGGCGCGCCGGAATGTCGAACGCGTTCACCGTGCCGAGGAAAAGGCTCAGCGCGACGATGTGCCAGACCTGCACCAGGTCGGTCAACACCAGTACGGCCAGGACCACGGCCTGGAGCATGGAAAGCGATTGCGTCCAGAGCAGCACGCGACGCTTGTTCCACCGGTCAGCCAGCACACCCGCCACCGGGGAAAGCAAAAACGACGGCACCTGGCCTGCGAACCCGACCACACCCAGGAGCCATGCAGAGCCTGTTATGCGGTACACAAGCCAGCTCATGGCCACCTGCTGCATCCAGGTGCCGATGAGCGACAGGGTCTGGCCGCCGAAAAACAATCGGTAGTTGCGGCTCTGCAGAGCGCGCATCAGGAGCCTCATGCGCTCCGCTGCTTTTTTGAGGTATGATCCACGCTGCATAGGCCCCTTCATTCCTGTCCGGCCTAGGACAGTTCGCTTTTGCCGTTGGTATGCTTATGCATGATCTTTTCCAGCATGCGGACAAGACCGGTCCCGAGCGTGAAAAGCGAGTCGATGGTCAAGTTCTGCTCCGCCGTATCATCGAAGAAAACATGCAGTTTCGATTCCATGCCCTCCTCGGGCTTCCAGTAGCAGATCAGGATCGGCACCTTCGGAAGCGGGTAGAGGACCACCGAGATGTCCGAAGAGAATTGATCAGGGGAGGAGGCGCCGCTGAACATGCTGATGAGGTCCTGGAAGAGCTCGGCGTGGGCATCGGCGATCCGCTTCAGCGGGGCCTCGCAGCGCCGCTCGAACAACCGCTCCCACATTCCTCCTTTCGCCAGCTCCCGGAACGGCACCCATCTTCCGGAAACAGCCACCCCCTTGCCGCACAGAATATAGGTAAGCAGAGGAATGGAGAACCATGCATGGCTATGACAGGACGACAGGACCCGGCCCTCTGCATCGACCTCGAAGTCCTTGCCCAGGCAGGCGACCACGATGCTGCTGCCCGTGCTCCGTGCTCCCAGGCGTTCGGCACGCGAGACAATATTGACAGTCTTGATCTCCCCCTGCAGGTCCTTGAACGTTTTTTCCTGGATCTTCTCGAGGTTCACCTGCTGCTCAATGTTCCCGCCATACCGGCTGAGGGTATCCGCACCCAGGTACGGACAGTCGGCAAGCTGTTTCTCCTGTTTGATGATCGCCGCGGCAAAAGCCATGCAGGTCGCAATCCCGCATTCTCCGCAATTGGACTTTGGCAGCAGCTTATAAACTTCCAAAGGCGTTTTCAGTTTGGTCATCCGGACCGGAACCTCGTATCAGGAAATGCGTACCTGAACAAAATACCTCAAGGAAATAATTATTGCAAGACGGTTGTGGTGGTGCGAAGAAGTGTCTGGGCGGGGAGACTTCTGGTGACAAGAGGACGCCTGAAAGTCCCCCTCACCTTTATCCTTAGAACGGCAGTTGGACGCGGATTTACACGGATAAACGCGGATAAATCAGAACTTCTTGTCGAAAGACAACTCACCACCAGGGTGAGGATATAATCGGTATAAAAATGGATTTTATTTTGTCTTTATCCGATGTTATCAGATTTCGCTTAGAAGCGCCTACTTCTGGTATCCGTGTCCAAATGCTTTTTCTGGGTTTACTGATTGTCGCCGGGGACACAGGATTCACCGAACCATGGCCATGACCTTGCTCACGACCTCGCTCATCTCCCGTACCCGGTAGGGCTTTGCAATCACCCCGAGAAAGCCGTGGTCGCGGAAGTTCGCCATGATGGGATCGTGCGAATAACCGCTGGAGACAATGGCCTTCACCGCGGGGTCTATCTGGAGCAGCATCTGCAGGGCTTCCCTGCCGCCCATGCCGCCCGGCACGGTCAGATCGAGAATGACGACCACGAAGGGCTTCCCTGCATCACGGGCGCTGCGATACAGCTCGACGGCCTCGCTTCCGTCCCTGGCGCTCTCGACCTCATACCCGGAAGCTTGCAGGACCCTTCCGGCCGCATCCCGTATGACCTCTTCGTCATCCATGATCAGGACCCGTCCCGTGCCGGGGACCAGCATGCTGCTTGCCCGGTCGGCTGACGCGGCAACCTGCTTTGATGCGGGGAGGAAAATGGTGAAGGTCGTCCCCCGGCCCTGCTCCGAATCCACCACAATATCTCCGCCGTGCTTTTTTATGATCGTGTAGGACGTGGCAAGCCCCAGGCCGCTGCCCTTCTCCTTGGTCGTGAAATAGGGGTCGAAGATCTTTGTCGCATGCTCCTTTGGAATGCCGATGCCGCTGTCAACGATGGCGATCTTGACATACTCCCCTGGTGGGAACGCCCGGTTGTTCTCTGCGTCGAGGCTCACGTTCTCTGCGTTGACCCTGAGCATCCCCCCCTGCGGCATGGCCTGGTCCGCGTTGATGACCATGTTGTAAATGACCTGGCGCAGCTGGCCCGTGTCAGCGTCAACGGGCCGGAGGTCGTCTGCTATCGAGAACGTACAGCCGACCCTGGAGCCCCGCAGGGCAAAACCTGCAGCTTCTTTGATCAAATCGTTGATCATGACCGTTTTCTTGATCGGCTCGCCGCCGCGCGAGAAGATGAGAAGCTGCTGGGTAAGATCGTGCGCCCAAAGGGATGCCTGTTCGGCTTTTCCCAGGATGGCTGCAAGCTCCCGGTCCTCGGGCGCGTGGAGTTTCGCCAGCTCGATGTTGGCCGTGATGCCGGTGATAAAATTGTTGAAATCGTGGGCAATGCCGCCGGCGAGAATGCCGAGCGATTCGAGCTTCTGCGCCTTCAGAAGTTCCTGTTCCAGCCGCTTGCGGTCCGTATTGTCACGCGAATTGATGACGAGGCGCACGGTCCGGGATTCATCGATAATGCTCTTACCAATGGAATCAAAGATGCGCCAGGTGCCGTTCTTATGCTGCACGCGTATCTCGATGGACGCAATGCTGCCCGGGGCCGCAATAAGCTTTCCCAGTGCCTCCTGTGCAAACAATCGGTCGTCGGGATGCAGATAGCCGAAGATATTCAAACCGATCAGTTCTTCACGCCGGTACCCCAGCAGTTTTTCGACAGCAGGGTTCTCGAAGAGAATGTTTCCGGCGCTGTCCAGGACCGTAACGAGGTCGATAGAGTTGTCGATCAGTGAGCGGAAGTATACTTCGCCCTGCCTGCGCAGGCCCTCGGCAACGTCGCGCGCCTCCATTTCCTCCAGAAGCCGGGTGTTGGCAAGGGACCACTCGGCAGTGCGCACCTGCACCAGCGTTTCCAGCTGGTCCCGGTGCCGGGACAGGCCCTCCTCGGTCCTGGTGTGCCCGGTGATCTCGGAACGAAGCTCTTTATTCTGCTCGTCGGTCCGCTCTTTTGCCGCAGCCATGAACGCTACCAGGCTGCTGTTCTCAAAACGCAGCCTCAGTGACTGAAGTGATACCGTGTGCACCTTCATCGCCATCACGTGGACCAGGATCGCAAAGAGAAGGGTCATGCCGCCCATCGTGACATGGAGCTCATCGCCGGAGAAAATAAACCGGATGATCAGGGGCGCCAGCGCCGGAAGACTGAATGCCAGGAAGGCGACCCTGATGACGGAAAAGGTCCCGGCGGCGCCGGCCACCATGCCGCCCAGAACAAAGACAATGAAGACTTGGTGGGTCAACGATTTCGCAGGGAGCAAAAAGAGACCGGCAGCGCCCCAGACAGCGCCGGACAGGGCCAGACCTGCGATGAACCAGGCGCCCCAGCGGTGCGCATCAGCAGGAGCGGGCCTGGCGATCCGGTATTGGTAGAGGTGGAAGGCGCGCAGCAGCGTAATCAGCAGGAGGCAGGCAAGCCAGGAGAAAAGGACAGCAGGGGAAATGAGGTTCCTGAGAACATAGGCGAGCACTGCGGCGTTGATCAAGGTCGCCGCCATACCCAGGGGAGCATTGTCGTAAAGCTGCCTGACCTGGTCCGCATGAATCTGCGAGCTCTCGTCAGCCATGTGTCCCTCTTCTGGAAGGTGCGTGTTTTCCATGAGGCCCTCGGGAGGAAGCAACGGCCGTCCTCGTGTACTCTGCAGCGCGAAGCCGCCTGCATTCTCGGCCTTATGATACGGAATTCCGCAGGAGAAATCCAATGAAAAGTTGGCTGGGTTGGTAAAAGAGAAGAGGGCTTACCGCATTGGCGAAATCGACGCGAGGTCGATGCCGAGCAGACGGATCTTCTGCTGCAGGTTCTGGCGGTGCACATTCAAAAGCCGCGCGGCCTCTGAAATATTTCCGCCTGACTCGACGAGCGCGGCGATAATGAGGCTTTTTTCGAACCGGCCCTTCGCGTCCTTGAGCGGCATGATCGGTATTTTCTGCGCGTCCTGACTCAGCTTCCGGTCCTCAAGAAGGTACTTGGGCAGATCGTCCCGCTGGATCTCAGGACCGGCGGTAAAAGCGATGGCGTATTCAATGGAATTCTCGAGCTCGCGCACATTACCCGGGAAGTGATAGTTCAGGACCGCTTGCATGGCGTCTTTGGCTATGCCGGTGATGTTCTTTTCCGGGGCTTTTGTCTTGTGCTTTTCGATAAAGTGGTTCACGAGCAGCGGAATATCCTCCTGCCGCCTCCGCAGCGGCGGCAGCTCAATGGGGATCACGTTCAAACGATAGTAGAGGTCCTCGCGGAACAATTTCTCGATGATCGCCTTTTTCAAGTCCTTGTTCGTGGCCGCCACCACGCGCACGTTCACCTTCCGCGTCTGGGTGTCGCCGATACGGGTGAACTCCCCTTCCTGCAGCACGCGTAGGAGCTTTACCTGCAAGGGCGGGGAGAGCTCGCCGATCTCGTCCAGGAACAGCGTCCCCTTGTCCGCCTCCTCCACCAGCCCTTTTTTGTCCGCAATGGCCCCGGTAAAAGAACCCTTCACATGGCCGAACAACTCGGACTCGATCAACCCGTCGGGAATGGCGCCGCAGTTCACGGTGACGAACTTCCTGCGCACCCGTACGCTGTTCGAATGGATGGCCCGGGCGACCAGTTCCTTGCCGGTCCCGCTCTCCCCGGTCACGAGCACGTTGGATTCGCTCGATGCGGCGTGGCGCATGACCCGGAAGGTCTCGCGGATCTCGGGGCTGTTGCCGATGATGCTCCGAAAGGAATAGCGGGTCTCGAGCTGAGACCGGAGGACGACGTTCTCCTTTTCGAGCCTCCGCTTTTCCATGGCACGCCGGAGCGGGGCCCGGACCTCGTCCGGGGTGAAAGGCTTGGGAATATAGTCGTAGACCCCTCGCTTGACCGCTTCTACTGCCGAGGGTATAGTCCCGAAAGCGGTGATGATGATGAAAATGCTGTCCGGGGCCGCGTCCTTGACGGCATCGTACAGCTCAAGCCCGGTCATCTTCGGCATTTTCAGGTCCGAGATGATGAGGTCGTAGGCGTTCTGCTTGATGTCCTCGGCAGCTGCCACGCTGTCCGTGAACGTGGTCACGTCGATCCCTTCGAGCTCGAGAATGGCCCTCACTGCTTCGCACACGCTCGACTCATCGTCCACAACGACCGCTTTAAATTTGTCCATGATCAGCGACCACCCCCCTGCCCCCGGCTCCGAACTTTCGCTCCGAACGCTACACGGTATTGAGCGGCAACCTTACGGTAAATGTTGACCCTTTGCCCAGAGTGCTCGCAACCTCGATATTGCCGCCATGCTTCTTGATGATGCCGTAGCTTACTGCCAGCCCGAGCCCCGTCCCTTTGGTCGCATCCTTGGTCGTGAAGAAGGGGTCGAAAATTTTATGGATGTTCTCCTCTGGGATGCCTGCGCCGGTGTCGGAGAACACGATCTCGACGTTTTTTTCGGTCCTTCGCGTGACAACCTCGATCCTTCCCGGCGGAGTGATCGCGTGGATGGCGTTCAGGAGCATGTTCATGACCACCTGGCCGATCTGGGCCGGGTCCGCCTTGACCTCGGGAAGGTCGTCGCCGAGTTTCATGTCGAGCCCGATGCCCTTGAACGCGTCCTGCGCCACGAGCGAGTCAGCGATCTCCGATACGGGCTGGTTGATATTGATCTTCTCCGGCTTGATCACGGTCTCGCGCCCGAAATTGAGCAGCTGGCGCACGATGGTGCGCGCGCGGTTCGTCTCGCGAGCCATGAGCTTCAGCTTTTCGTGCCGGGGGTCGCTCGGCGGACACTGCTCCAGCATGAGGTTCGAGAAGGTGAGCACCGACGTGAGCGGATTGTTGATCTCGTGCGCGATGCCCGCGGCAAGCTTGCCCACGAGGGCCAGCTTTTCCGCCTCCACAAGCTGGTCCTGCTTTTCCTGGAGCTTTTTGATGATCTCCTCCAGCGCGGTCATGGCGTGGTCGAGATTGTCCTCCATCTGGTTGAAGGATTCCGCCAGCAGCGCTATCTCGTCATGCCCGTGGACCTCGATGGTCTCGGAAAAATCGCCGCGCGTGATCTTTTTGGTGATCCGTTGCAGGTTCCGGATCGGCGTTGAAATGCTTGATGCAAGCTTTATGTTGATGAAAATCCCGACTCCGACGACCAGCGCGAGAGCAAGCACCTGCAGATTGATGGACATCTTTATCGTGGTCGCGATGTCAGACCGTTCTTTCTTCGAGAGGTTCTGGGTAAAGGCCTGAATCTCCCGTGCGACAAGCCGCATCTTGTCCAGAGAGAGCTTTTCGGTTTCGTACAGGCTATACAGCTTGGCAACGATGGCTTGATAATGCTGGATCGCGGGGTGGGTGCCGAGCCGGGACGCACCATAGGTCCGCCTGAACACGTCATAGGCCTCTTTGTTTTTGTAGAGCATAATGTTCTTCTCATACCGCCTCAGGACCAGGAGCGACTGGAGCTCCTCGCCGGCGACGGCCCGCTCCGCCTCCCGGCCCCGCTTCCTGACCAGCGCCTCCAGCTCTTTCTGAGCGGAAAAGTTTCCCGCAATGGCTGTCACCAGGCGCTCGTACTCGGCTATGGCCGATTTCATCATCCGATAGTTGTCGTCGTTGATTTCGAGAACGATCTCAGACTGGATGTCCGCAATGCTGTTCTTCAGGGTGCCGAGAAATTTCTGCAGTTCAGCGAGGCTTTCGTTGTCCCTGAAAAGAAGATAGTTCTTTTCGTACCGCCTTACTTCCAGTATGGTATTGGTTATGTCGTCGGCTGTCTCCACGAGGACCAGCTTTGTGGAGATCAGACGAAGCTCTTTGTACGCGAAAAAACCAAGAATGACCGCGAGGAGGATATAGAGTCCGAAGCCGAGGAAGAGTTTGTCCCGTATCTTCATAGAGCGCCATTATAGCGTAAGCTGGTTTAAAAAGAAACAGGGGTTCGATGTTTCCACCGAACCCCTGTTTGTGCGATTTTTATATCCAGGCGGGCTCCCGAACCACGTACACGCACGACGGGCTGTGGCGCACCACATTCTCCGCCACGCTCCCAAGATGAAAACGCTGGTTCGCGCTCCGTCCCCTGCTGCCGATCACGATGAGGTCGATTTTTTCCTTTTCTGCGTAGGAAACGATCTCCATGGCGGGCGTGGGCGCCGTTGCCAGGACCGTATTCACCTTGCTGACGCCCAGGGACTTCATCTGCTCCTTTGCTTTTGCCAGCAGTTCCTCGCCCCGCCTCTTCATGCTTTCGAGCAGCCGGTCGCGGTCAGACGCGGAAAGTTCGAGGTCGATGTCCGCCACCGACGGAATGACTGTTATAAGGGTCAGGTATGCATCTTTGGTCTTTGCATAATGCGATGCCACCTTGACGCCTTCTGATGAATGTTTGGATCCGTCAACCGGTACCAATACTTTCATGTCCCCTCCTATACTTCTTTTTTCACTTTGGCCTTTTTCATGGTGAGTCCCACGCCGTCGAACATGTAGAAGATGGCAAAGCCCCACCACATGGTGTAGGCCACATAGAACACGAGCAGCCCGGTCATAATACCGGCCTTGTCCACAACGTTCTGTGCCTCGACCTTGTAGTAATTATAAGCCGGTTCAACGGCTTTTTTCATGACATCCGAAACGATCTTCGCTTCCTCGATCTTTCCCTGCTTCTTAAGGGCTTTGTCCACGCCCTTGAGCGTGACGTGCCAGGATGCCATTGCTTCTTTTTCGTCTATTCCATAGCGCGCTGCGACAGCGGCGCCATTATTCTTATACATGTCGTCCGAATCCTGAAGGATCTTCGCCATAAGTGCGCCGAGGTTGCCGTTAAGCTGGAGTTCGGAATTTGTGTTTTTCGCATCGATTCCCGCCGTGGCGAGGAGCTTTATCGTACCGTCGATCTGTTCGGGCTTTTCAAACTTTACGCTCACCGCGATGGTGGTATTCGCGAACTTTTCATTGCTCTTCGAAACTTTCGGGATAAAGTAGGAAGACCCTTTCGAAAGCTTGTTGAACATATCGTCGGCGTATACGAGCCCGTTCCTACCTTCACCGAAGACAGGCGAAAAGATAAGCGCGAGCACGCCGGCAAACGTTACCGCAAGGAAAGCTCCTTGTGCAAATGCTGTTTTATTCTTGACAATCATGGCTATACCTCCTCCCTGAGTGTTTTGATGTTTGCAAAAAACTTGCTGAAGATCCAGAGGCCGAAAATAGCGACCACGATCCAGAATACGATGTTGCCAACTGATTCAATTGCATTAATGGTGGTCTTGGACATGTCGATATACTCCAGCTCCACCATCTTCTTGGGCAGCGTTGAAGCACGGTTGATGAAACCGGCGATGATCGAGACTGCATAGAAACCGCGGATCTGAATGCCCTTTACCACCTTGGTCGTCAGCGCGCCGACCTGAATCCCGATGAGCGAGCCGATCAGCATGCCCATGGCCAGCGTATAGAACACATACCCGTAGATGGCGTACTGTGCGATGGAAGCCAGGCCCGCGGTGAAGATGATCTGAAGAATATCGGT
>Ga0334722_10005286_pt1 | contig 13087 bp, 10 predicted proteins | sample C3_bottom_MG_FD_207210 | JGI IMG/M metagenome (GOLD analysis project Ga0334722, IMG submission 207210) | Sediment microbial communities from Yellowstone Lake, YNP, Wyoming, USA - C3_bottom | ecosystem: Environmental > Aquatic > Freshwater > Lake > Sediment | place: USA: Wyoming | collected...
CCCGACGGGTGGTCCCGCGCCTGGGTCGTCGTCATCCTGGGCCTCGTGCTGGCCACAGCCGTGGCCGTGTTCCTGGACCTCCCGGCCCCCGTCCGCCCCGTCGCGACGATCGCGTTCGTCCTGCTGGGCCCGGGGATCGCGATCGCACGGCTGCTGCGTCTCGAGTCCCACCTGGCGGAGTTCACGCTGGGATTCGCGCTCAGCGTGGCCATCAGCGGGCTGTTGACGGGGGTGATGCTGTACCTCGGGATGTGGTCTCCGACGCGCGCGCTCGTGATCCTGGCCGTGGTCGCGATCGGCGCGCTCGCGCTCGACCCCAACCTCGTGCCGCGGACCGCCTGGCGCCAGCTGTGGCGCGTCGGTCGCGGCCGCGCCCGCTTCCTGGCCGGCATGCAGGAGCCGCCGCACCGCGAGCGGCCGGAGACGGGCGCGAGCACGTCGCTCGGTGCCGTGCCGGCACCGTCGACGCCAGTCGGCGGCGTGCCGCCCCTGGTCCCGTCGCAGCCGCCACCCTCGGCCACCGCCCGCGATACCCTGCCGCCGCCGCCCGTCTCGATCGTACGGCGCGGCCCCCGGCGATCCCCGGTCGCGGTCCCGCCGCCCCGGTCCGGGCGCCGGCGCGTGGCGTTCGGAGAGAACCCGCTCGAGGCGTCGGACGTCTCGCGCCGCCTGCGGGCAACGATCGACGAGGTGATCGACGACCTGGCGGACCGAAAGGACGAGCCCCCGACGTGAGAACGGTCGCAGTCGTGAACCACAAGGGAGGCAGCGCGAAGACGACCACCACGGTCAACCTCGCGGCCGCCCTGGGCGAGCTCGGCAGGCGCGTCCTCGTCATCGACATGGATCCCCAGGGATCGGCGACGTCCTGGCTTGGTGCGGCGGACGCCGACTACGGCGTGATCGACGCGATCACGGGCAGGGCCAGCCTCGCCCACGTCGTCTACGAGACGACCTCGCCCGGCGTCGGGATCGTGCCCGCGTCGCCGCAGCTCGTGGCCTCGAACTCGACCGGCGAGACGGAGATCGCCCTGGGGTTCATGCGGGCGGTGGAGCGCCTGCCGGCGATCTGGGACTTCGTGCTGGTGGATTGCCCGCCATCCCTCGGGTACCTCGGCGTGGCACCGCTCGCGGCGTGCCAGGAGGCGCTCGTTCCCGTGGAGGCGCACGTCCTGGCCATGGCCGGCATCACCAGCCTGCTCGAGACGATGGCCCGCATCCAGGTTCGCCTGAACCCCGGGCTGCGGCTGTCCGGGGTCCTCGCGTGCCGGGTCAATCGGACGACCCACGCGCGCGCCGTGGTCGAGCGCCTCAGGACCCGGTTTCCGGACGCCTTCATGGAGGCCCAAGTCCGGGAGAGCATCCGCCTCGCCGAGGCGCCGTCGTTCAGGCTGCCGATCGCCCGGTACGCGCCCGACAGCACCGGCGCGGAGGACTACCGCGCGGTCGCGGTCGAGTTCGGGGCCGTCGAGGGCGTCCGGGGCCCCGCACCGACTGTCGAGGTCCAGGCGAGCCCGGCGGCCGGCGGCGTCTCGGGCCGCCTCGGTCGCCTCATCGGCGTGCGCGGCCCCGACCGGCGGTAGAGGCACCCGACAGCCGGCGGCCGGGCCGCTCGGGACGGGCATGACCCGTCACCGGACCGCGAGTGGTGCCCCGGTGCACCACCGAAGTACCCCCGACACGGGGAATGGCCCCGTGTCACACCTTGTTCCGACGGCGGACCGCCGTTAACATCACAAGACATCAGCGCACCGCTCGCGTCCCGCCTCGCTGGTACGCGCCCCAGACCGGGAATTCTGGGGTCAGGTTCCTGGCAGGGCACGCCAAGCACCTGATCGGGGTGCGGGGGTGTTGGGGAGAGTCGTCGGGTTGGCCTCATCGGGGTTGTGAGGCGTCGTGTCGCGATCTGCGCGGACCGTCGCCACCTGCTCCATCGATCGACGAGGTCAGCACCCCGGCGCGTGGGGACACCGGAGGGAGGCAGCGGTGCTTGAGAGCAGGAGCAACACGGGCGGACATCGCCCGCGGCACGGGATGGGGCCCACCGGTCGGAGCCGCCGGGTCAGCGTCGTCATCCCGGCCAAGAACGAGGCGCGCAACATCGGCTGGGTCGTGGGGCGCCTCCCGTCGTCGGTCGACGAGCTCGTCCTGGTCGACGGCAACTCGACGGATGCGACCGTCGAGGTCACGCGCACCATCCGTCCGGATGTGGTCGTGATCAGCGACACGCAGCCGGGCAAAGGTGCCGCCCTGCGCGCGGGCTTCGAGGCCGCCACGGGCGACTACGTGGTGATGCTCGACGCCGACGGCAGCATGGACCCGGACGAGATCCACGCGTTCATCGACGCCCTCGACGGCGGGGCGGACCTCGCGAAAGGCTCTCGCTTCCTGCGAGGTGGCGGCACGGCGGACATGTCGCTGTTGCGAAATGCCGGGAACCGGGTCCTCCTCGCGGTCTCCAACCTCGTCTTCGGGTGCGCCCACACCGACCTGTGCTACGGCTACGCGGCGTTCCGCCGGCGGGCGATTCTCGGCCTCATGCTGACCGCCACCGGGTTCGAGATCGAGACGCAACTGTTCATGCGCGCGACGCGCTCCGGGCTCAGGGTGGTCGAGGTCCCGAGCTTCGAGGCGCCCCGACGATTCGGCACCTCGAACCTGCACACCTTCCGGGACGGCTGGCGGGTGCTTCGGACGGTCCTCTCCGAGCGGTGGGCAGGACCCGTGAGCCGAACGCTGCATGACCTGGAGCGGACCCTCGCCGGCGAAGGCGACGAGGCGATCGTCGGCACGATGCACGTCGTCGTGGCAGCCTCGCCGGTCGAGGCGATCACCGCGATCACCGAATGACGTTGCTCGCGACGTGGCGGCCGGCGGGTACGTGATCGTGGCGAGCGAGGCTTCGTTCCCCACGCCGGCGGCGCCGGGCCGATTGTGATGGATCCCGGGCGGTCGCAGGACCCGGCGCGCCAGAACGAATCGGACGACGGCGACGGCGGATCACCCGGCGGCTTGGGCCTCGCTCCCGACGATGCGACATCTGCCTTCGACGACGAGCGCGTGCGCCGGGTGATCGACGGCCTCCTCCACCCCGGTGAGGCTTCGCCGGACCGTCCCGTGGCTCGCGCGAATCACGAGCCCACATTGCCAACGGATCGCCCGGGGCCTGCCCGGTTCGCCGTCGACGAGCTGGGCCTCTGCCGCGCCGACACCTGGCACCGGCTGTTCGAGGCGGAGCACGCTCGAGTGGCCCGGTACGGCACCAAGACGACGGTGGTCCAGCTCGAGATCGCGGACATCGGCCTGATCGCCACGCTCCTGGGCGAGGCCGCCACCGATCGCCTCGTCCGCGTCCTGGCGGACACGGTCCGCGTGGACTCGCGCCGCGCCGACACCTACTCGCGCATCGGCCACTGGCGCATCGCCGGCCTCCTGCCGCAGACGGACGGCCGCACAGCAGACCACTCGATCGAGCGGATCCAGGATGCGTTCCGGCGCCGCCTCGGGGACCGGCTGCCGGTCGGGCTGATGGCGGGACGGGCGGAGATCAACCCGAACCTGAATCCCGCCGCCACCCTGGCCCGAGCCGAGGGCTCCATGCACCTCGAGGCGCACGCGCCGGGCGAGCCGCGGTGGGAGGCCGGGCCGGCGACCGTGCGGGCCCAGGGCGAGGCGGATCCGGTCGACGCGGCCGCGGCGACCTCGTCGGTAACGGGCCGGCTCCGCGCACTCGACCGACTGCACCAGGAGGGGCTCGTCACCGACGACGAGTACCGGTTGACACGACTCGAGATCCTCCGGCGGATCTGAGCCGTGGCGTGGAGGCCGATACGCGGCCGGTGTTCCCCGGCGCGTGCCCGCCGGCGCCCGGGAACCCGGGGCTGGCCCGCCGCACCTTCCCAGGGACCATCACCTCCTCGAACCGCCCCAAACGGCCTATCGACCCACCAGGGGTGAGGCGTAGTAGCCTGCACCGCATGGTCCACAGCCGCATCAGCCTCGCCGTCGCGTCGCTCGCCCTCGGGGCGGCGATCGCGATCCCGGTCCTGGGGCTGCCCGGCACCGCCGGGTCGTCCGGGGGGGTGGCGGCGGCGTTTGCGTGCCCGGGGGATGGATCGGCCGACGGCTGCCCCGCCCCGACGGATGCCAGCGCCCTGACGGCCACCGCGGCCGACCCGACCGTCACGATCCCGGTCACGCCGAACCCCACCGAGCCGTCGCCGCCCGATTCGGGCCCCACCGTCCCGCCCTCGGCCACGTTCACCCCTGGCCCTTCGCAGCCGCCCTCGGTCACGTCGGCACCGGCAGGTGCTGCCACCGCGACCAGCCCGATCGCCACGCCTCGCCCCAAGGCGAAGCCGACCGCACCGCCGACATCCCGGCCGACGCCGATCGCGACGCCGTCACCCGCACCGACCTACATGCCGTCGGCCTCGCCGACGCCCACGGCTTCGCCGACGCCGACGCCCGCACCCACCGCAACGCCTGCACCAGCGTGGACGGTCGTGGTCAACGACCAGTTCACGAGCGGTGGCGTGCCGTCGCACTGGATCCTCTACGACGCACCGTACGGCTCCGGGGCCGGGAACTGCGCCGACCCGTCGCACGTCACGGTCTCGGGCGGCTACATGCACATCCTTATGTCGTACCAGGCCTCGGGTGCCTGCGGAGCAGGCTGGTACACGGGCGGCATGATGATCTCGGATGCCTACGGGTCCGTTGACCAGCGGGTGACCGTCCGCTTCAGGGTGGTGAACAACGGCGTCCAGGGCCACTACATCATCCCGATGCGCTGGCCGGATACCGCCCCCTGGCCGTCGGGCGGCGAGGAGGACTACTGCGAGACGAGCACCCTGACCGGGTGCACGACCTTCCTGCACTACGGGTCGAACAACTCCCAGATCTGGGCCGAGCACGCCGTCAACCTAGCCGAGTGGCACACGATGCAGTTCACGCGCCGAGACCACGTCGTGACCGCCGCCATCGACGGCACCGTGGTCTGGACCTACCAGGGGACCTCCACGACCCTGCCCGACACCATGAAGCGGGTCGTCCTCCAGCAGGAATGCCAGTCCAGCTGCCCGTCGGGCACCTCGGGGTACGAGGACATCCAGATCGACTGGATCACGATCGAGGACCCGGCCAAGTAATCGAGACGCCGCGGTTCGCGCGACGGGGCCACCGCGCTGCGGGGCGTCCGCGCCGTCCGCCAAGCCGCGGGCACCGGCCGCAGGCACCGGCCGCGGCCCGTTTCCCGCAGATGGCCGTGGTGCGGCCCGTGGCCCGGGCGCGCCCAGGTCGCGGGCGCGGCCCCGTCCTGACACCCGCACGGCAGCCTGCGACAGTCCCGCAGATGACCGCCGTGCGGCCCTTGTCCAGCAGCGTCTCGGCGATGGACCGCGCTGCGAGCATCTGGCGGAACGTCGGCATCGCGCGCTCCCGAATGACCGCGACGGGGGCATCTGGCGGACACCGGCCAATTACGGGCCGCCCGGCGAGCAATCGCCACGATCGCGGCGGAGGCGGCGGCGGCGGCCACGATCGGCGGCGGCGGAGGTGGAGGCGCCGGCGGCATGGCGCCCGGGAAACGCTCCAGCGCTACCGCCAGGCCGGCCGGGCCACGTCCGGGTAGAGCCGCACTCTGCGGTACGGCTCCCGGCCGCGCGAGCGCGAGACGAGGTTGGCCCGCTCCGCCATCTGGTGCTGGAGCCGCCGGATGTACGCGTTCTGCGGCGCCAGCTCCACGGCCTCCTGCTGCTTGATCACCAGGCCGATCGCCTGCTCGGTCTCGCGGAGGGCGGCCTCGCGCGGGTCGACCTCGAGCGCGAACACGGACGTCAGCGATGCCTGCATCTGCGCGATGGTGTTGGCCTTGAGCACGTAGATCGGGATGCCGCGGTCCTCCGCGTCGCGCAGCGCCGCCGGCTTCTGGCGGTACTCGGACCGCAGGGTCATCGCCACGTCGGCCTCGTCGGCCTCGCGGGCGATCACCACCGGCAGCTGCAGCTCCTTGATCGCCTGCTCGAGGCGCCGGCGGCTGATCCCGTGCGGGAAGACGCGCAGGGTGGGCAGCGTCCCGGCATCCACCGCGAGGGCGTCGCTGCCGAGCGGGGCGTGGTCGTCCTCGCCGTCGTCCCAGCCGGTCTCGCCGGGGACCATCCGGGCGATCCGCTCCTCCTCGGCGGCCTCGATCTCCGCGGCGTTGACCGGGCGCGTGCCCTCGTCCTCGTGGAGCGTGTTGAGCGCCCGGGCCGCCTCGGCGCGCCAGGCGCGCTGGCGCTCGAGCTCGCGCGCGTCGCGGGCGCGGACCTCGGCGGCCTGCACCGGCCCGAGCCCGTTCTCGGAGCGCTCGACCGGGCCGCGGTCGGCGATGTCGCCGGCCTGGAACGCAGCCCCCGGCGGCACGGCGAACCGCTCCCCCGGCAGCACCGTCAGACCCGGTCGGTCGCCCTCCGGGCCGCGGGGCCCCCGGTCGGCCCCGCTCGGGGCGCCCCGGTTCGCACGCCATCCGCCCGACTGCCCCGGCCGGAAGCCGGGCCGCGCCGGCAGCCGCTCCTCGCTGCCGGGGAACGCCGTGCGGTAGCTGGACGCGCCCCGCCAGCCCGCGTCGCGCCCCCACGCGCCGGCCCCAGATCCGGTCAGTCCGCTGAACCGGTCGGCGCCGCCCGCCATCTCGCGAGCCGTCGGCTTGGGGCGCGCCTGGCTGCGGTGCACGCCCTCCTCATCGCGCCACCGGAGCTCCGGCGCCGGCGGGTCGCCCAGCAGCATCGCGTCCACGGTCTGCGCGACGTCGCTGTGGACGAGCACCCGCTCGCGGTCCTGGATCTCCACGATGACGTCGAACGTCGGCGGGGCCTTGCGCTCGAGCACGCTCTTCTGGGAGCGGCGCCGCCGCGCCTCCTCGTCGCCCAGGGTCACGCTCTGGATGCCGCCGATGAGGTCCGAGAGCGTGGGGTTGAGCATCAGGTTGTCGAGGTTGTTGCCGTGAGCGGTCCCGATGAGCTGGACGCCGCGCTCGGCGATCGTGCGGGCCGCCTGCGCCTCGAGCTCGGTCCCGATCTCGTCGATGACGATGACCTCGGGCATGTGGTTCTCGACCGCCTCGATCATCACCTCGTGCTGGAGGCTGGGCGTCCGGACCTGCATGCGCCGGGCCTTGCCGATCGCGGGGTGCGGGATGTCGCCGTCGCCCGCGATCTCGTTGGAGGTGTCCACCACCACCACGCGCTTGCCCTGCTCGTCAGCCAGCACGCGGGCGGCCTCGCGGAGCATGGTGGTCTTGCCGATGCCCGGACGGCCCATGATCAGGATCGACTTCCCGGCCTCCAGGAAGTCCTCGATGATCTCGATCGTCCCGTAGACCGCCTTGCCGATGCGGCAGGTCAGCCCGACGATCTTGCCCGTCCGGTTGCGGATCGCCGAAATCCTGTGGAGCGTGCGCTCGATGCCCGCGCGGTTGTCGTCCCCGAAGCTGCCGATGTGGTCCACGACGAACGCGATGTCCGCGTCGATGATCTCGCGGTCCAGCAGCGTGACCTCGGCGCCCGGGTACCGCGCCTCCGGCCGGCGCCCGAGGTCCATGACGACCTCGATCAGCAGGTCCCGGTCGGGCAGCGTGTGGATGGCCGCGACGATCTCCGGCGGCAGTGCCGCCAGCAGGACGTCGAGGTCGTCGGCTGCTTCCCGGTCGCGCACCTGGTCTCCCACGCCTGTCGGACCTCCCTCTCGAGCGCTCACCGGACGCCTGCCGGCACGAGGCGCGGCTCGGCGACGCGGACCAGGGTCTCCTTCATGAGGAGCGTGACCGTGGCGATGTCCTCGAATCCCTCCTCCTCGAACCGCCGGTCGAGTGGCGACTCGTACGTGCGCACAGGCGCGATGACGCCCTCGCGGCGGAGCGTGGACGGGTCCGCGCGCTCGGCGATCACGCCGAGCGCGAATCGGATGAGCAGCGCCACGTCCGCCTCGGGCCGCGCGATGACCTTGAGGTAGTGCGGCTGGTCCTCCTTGGCCGCGCCGACCTGGAGGAAGCCGTCGAGCTGTGTGCCGTCCCGGCCGCCGTCCCGCGACTCGAGGATGTACGTGTGGACGTCCGCGAAGCGCAGGATCGGGTTGAGCGAGCTCCGGGGGACCCGCCAGTCGCGGCCCTGGCGCTCCCAGTCGACGAGGCGCAGGCACTCGAGCCGCTGGACGGGCGCCGGCGTGACGGACGCGTACAGGCGCGACAGGGCCACGGCGTGGAGCGGGCTCGTCGGGCGGATCCCGGCGTCGCGGGCCTCCGCCTCGGACCACGGGGCCGGCAGGTCGCCCGGCTCGCGGAACAGGATCCGCTCGTCGCCGAAGCGAACGAAGCCCGCCTGCATGAACAGCTCCACGTTGTCGTCGGCGTCGGCGCAGGCCACGTGGAACCGCGTGGCGCCGCGCTTCGCGCCGTCGCGCAGCAGGTGCTGGACCAGCCGGAAGCGGACGTCGCCGGCGTCGAGGCCGCCCACCGCGTCGAGCTCCACGACCGTCCACTCGTCACGGCCCGAATCGCGCTCGACGCGGAGCAGGCCGGCGATGTGGCCGTCGCGGTCGAAGACGTACAGGGCGTCGTGGGGCTGGAACGCGCCCAGCGGCAGCCGGAACAGGCTGAACACCCCGATGGGCGGGCCGCTCACGGGGAGGCCGAGCGAGCGCATGGACTCGGCGTCGCCCTGGGCGCGGCGCGACAGCTCGCCGAGGGCGGCGAGATCGGTCAGCCGAGCCGCCCGAACCTTGCCGGTGCTGCGGGCCACGGCGGCGTCACCGCCCCTGCTGGGAGCGGCGGGTCGGGTACGGGCGCCGCCCCACCCCCTCGCCGGGATCGGCGTGCTCGGCGGCCATCGTGACCACCAGGCGGTGGAACCGGCTCTCGCCGGCCAGCTCCGGGTGGAACGAGGTCGCGATCACGTTGCGCTGCCGCACGGCGACGATCCGGCCGTCGGGCAGGCTGGCCATCACCTCGACGTCGGGCCCCACGCGCCCGATCACCGGGGCGCGGATGAACACCGCGTGCACGGGCCGATCGCCCAGGAGCGGGACGTCGAGCTCGGTCTCGAAGCTGTCCAGCTGGCGGCCGAACGCGTTGCGCTCCACCGACACGTCGAGCAGCGGGAGCACGGGGTCCTCGCCGCCGACGATGTCCTTGGAGAGGACGATCATGCCGGCGCAGGTGCCGAAGATGGGCGCCCCGCGGGCGGCGAGCTCGAGGATGGGCTCGCGCAGCTCCCAGCGCGCGACGAGCTTGCGCATGGTCGTGCTCTCCCCGCCGGGGATGACCAGGCCGTCGACCTCGGCGAGCTGGGCGGGCAGGCGCACCTCCACCGGCTCGGCGCCCACGGCACGCAGCATGGCGACATGCTCTGCGAAGGCGCCCTGGAGGGCGAGCACTCCGATCCGCATCGTCATCGCGCCGGCTCCCGCCGAGCCGTCCGGCCTACCAGCCGCGGACCGCCAGCCGCTCCTGCTCGGGGATCGCCTCCATGGCGATGCCCCGCATCGGCGCCCCGAGCCCCTTGCTGACGTCCGCGAGGATCTTCGCGTCCTGGTAGTGCGTGGTGGCCTGGACGATGGCGTTCGCCATGCGGGCCGGATCCTCGCTCTTGAAGATCCCGGACCCGACGAACACGCCCTCGGCGCCCAGCTGCATCACCAGCGCGGCGTCGGCCGGGGTGCTGATGCCGCCCGCCACGAAGTTGACGACCGGCAGCCTGCCGTCCGTGGCGACCTGCTTGACGAGCTCGTACGGCGCCCCGAGCTCCTTGGCGGCCACGAACAGCTCGTCCTCGCGCATGCCCCCGAGGCGGCGGATGTCGGCGAGCACGTCGCGCAGCTGATGGACCGCCTCGACGACGTTGCCGGTACCGGCCTCGCCCTTCGTCCGCATCATGGCCGCACCCTCGTTGATGCGCCGGAGCGCCTCGCCCAGATTGCGGCAGCCGCACACGAACGGGACCTTGAAGGCGTGCTTGTCGATGTGGTTGCGCTCGTCAGCAGGGGTCAGGACCTCGGACTCGTCGATGTAGTCGACACCCAGCGCCTCGAGGATCTGCGCCTCGACGAAGTGGCCGATGCGCGCCTTGGCCATGACCGGGATCGACACCGCAGCCATGATCCCCTCGATCATCGACGGGTCGGACATGCGGGCGACGCCGCCGGCGGCGCGGATGTCGGACGGGACGCGCTCGAGCGCCATGACGGCGACGGCGCCAGCGTCCTCGGCGATCTTGGCGTGCTCAGGCGTGACGACGTCCATGATGACGCCGCCCTTGAGCATCTGGGCGAGGCCTTTCTTGGTGGCCCAGGTGGAGGTTTCGGTCATGATGCGTTGGGCTCTCCGGAAGGACGCACGCGCCGGCCGTCCGACTGGCCCCGGGGTCGTCGCCCGTTCGAACCGGTTCGGTCCGGCGTTCGGGTCGATTATGGCATGGGCACGCGATTCGCCCGCGCGCGCGAGGGGATTGCGCGGCGAGCGACGGCGCGGCCCGAGTCGGCGCCTTACCGGACCAGCGTGCGGACGACCCCCGACATCAGCGTCGTCGCGCGGCGGGCGCTCGTCGGCGACAGGCGGCTCAACGCCTCGACCAGACCCAGCACGTCGTCATCCGGCAGGCCGTCGAGCAGCGCCACCAGCCGCAGGATCGTGTCGTCGGGAACCTCGCCCAGGAGGCGCAGCGCGCGCTCGAGCTCGGTGGGCTCCAGGCGCGACACGAGCCCGACGGCCCGGTCGAATAGCCGCACGAAGACGAGGAACGTCGCCAGCCACTCGCGCATGCGGACGAGGTCGGGGTCGCCGGGCGCCGCGGCCAGCGCCGCGGTCGTGTCGGCCAGCGTGCGCTCGAGGACCTTGACGATCGGGTCGCCCTCGCGGACCTTGCGCTCGGCGACGACCCGCCCGAACCACCGCCAGTGGTCGCCGATCGCCTGGTACGCGGTGCCCGCAGGCCCGCGGCGACCGACGCGACGCGGCTCGGCGACCCGCTCGACCAGGCCCCACTGCTCGGCCTCGGCGAGGGCGAGGCTGGCCGCCCGGTGCGAGAGGCCGAGGGCCTCGCGGACCTCGCGCTCGGTCAGCGGCTCCTGGCGAGACATCAGATAGGCGTGGACGCGGGCGATCGCCGGGGCCACGCCCCACGCCGCGCCCATGTCGCCCCAGGCGTCGGCGAGGCGCAGCCGGATCTCCTCGGCGATGGGGCTCGCGGGGCGGCCGCGCCCGTCGGCGGCGTGCGGGACGGTGGCGACGTTGGTCACGCGGCGAATGCTACCCGGCGTCGGGGGCGCGCACGGGTCGCGCGCCGATTCGTCTTCGTGCTTCGCAGTCCTTCCGGCGGATGCCGGTAGCGCTACGCTCCACTTGATGCCCGCGCACGCGCTTGATCCCGCCGCCCTCGATCTCGCCTTCGACGTCGCAGCCCGTCGCGTCCAGTCGGGCGACCTGCCGTTCGCCATCCTCGGCGTCGCAAATGGCGCAGGGACCGTCCGGCTCGAGGCCCTCAACCCGCCCGGCGCGCGAAGGCCGGTCGCCGCGGACGCCATCTGCCTGCTCGCGTCGATCACCAAGCCCATCGTCGCGACCGCCGCGCTCCGGCTCGCTGCCGAGGGCACGATCGGTCTCCGGCAGCCGCTCGCCGACTGGCTGCCCGAGCTGCGCGTGGACGACCGGCGCGCCCTGACGCCGTGGCACGTGCTGACCCACACGACCGGCCTCGACGACGAGAGCGTCGAGGCGCTGCTGCTGGACGGGCTGGACCGCCAGGCGCTCCTCGCTCGCGTCCTGGCGCGGCCGCTGGCGGCCGCCCCGGGCAGCCGATTCCGCTACATGACGCTGCCGTTCGAGCTGCTGGCGCTCGCGATGGAGCGCGCCACGGGGCAGGACCTGCCGGCGATCCTCGCGCGGACCGTGCTCGACCCGCTGGGCATGCGCGACACCGCATTCGACCCGCGGGCCGCCGGCCGCGGCGATCGCACGGCGCCCGTGCGCCTCGCGCGCTGGGACGGCACCCGCCTGCTGGGCAACGAGGATCCTGCGATGTCGGCGGTGATGGCCGACCGCTACACCGCGCTGCGGCTGGCCGGCGGGGGGCTCTGGAGCACCGCGGACGACCTGCTGCGGTTCGGCCGGGCGATGCTTCGCGGCGGCGAGCTCGACGGCGAGCGCGTGCTGGCGCCCGCCTTGGTCGAGCTGGCGACTCGCGAGATCACGGTGGACGGGCTGGGTCGCGAGCCGGACCGCCTCGCCGACGAGCACTACGCCCTTGGCTGGGGCAAGCCCGGACCGGCCCTCCCCGCCTCGCCGGCCGCATTCGGGCACGGCGGCCAGTCCGGGACGAAGCTGTGGGTGGACCCCGGACACGACCTCGTGTTCGTGTTCCTGTCCGCGTCGTGGAACATGCCCGGCATCGTCGCGGACGAGCCGCTGTTCGCGGTCTACGCCGCCACAGGCTCGGTCTAGCGGACCTGCGCCCGGGGAGGTCATCGCCCCGGGCGTGCCGCCGACGCCCTCGTCGGCGAGGTGCGTCGACGCCGGCCCGCCCGCCCGCCGCGTCTCGGCTACAGTCGGGCCCATGACCGACTCGATCCATGCCGCGGCCGCCAGGGGGTTCACTGCAGGCGTCGACGCCTACGAGCGCGCGCGGCCGACCTACCCGCCCGACGCGGTCGCGGCGATCGTGGCGGCGCTGGACCCGGCACCGGGCCGAACGCTGCTCGAGCTGGGCGCCGGGACCGGCAAGCTCACGCGGCTCCTGGCGCCGTCGGACGCGCGGATCCTCGCCGTCGAGCCGGTCGAGGCGATGCGCGCCAAGCTGCTCGAGACGGTGCCCGGCGTGCAGCCGGTCGACGGGACCGCCGAGGCGATCGGGCTGCCGAACGGGTCGGTCGACGCCATCGTGGCGGCGCAGGCGTTCCACTGGTTCGATGCCATCCGCGCACTCTCCGAGATGCACCGCGTGCTCCGGCCCGGCGGGCGCGTCGTCCTGGCGTTCAACAAGCGCGACGAGTCAATCCCGTGGGTGCGCGGCCTGGGCGAGGCGATCCGGCGCATCTCCGCGTGCGAGCCCCAGGTCTG
>Ga0334722_10005287_pt1 | contig 13086 bp, 10 predicted proteins | sample C3_bottom_MG_FD_207210 | JGI IMG/M metagenome (GOLD analysis project Ga0334722, IMG submission 207210) | Sediment microbial communities from Yellowstone Lake, YNP, Wyoming, USA - C3_bottom | ecosystem: Environmental > Aquatic > Freshwater > Lake > Sediment | place: USA: Wyoming | collected...
GCTTGCTATCTTTGTCTTCCTCGGGTCTGCAACTACCAAGGTTGCCCCCCTGTCAACTGCTTCGAGCATATGCATTCCTATCATGGGATGCTGCTCTGTAGTATTGGAACCAATTACAAATAGCACCTTTGCATCAGCTATCTCGCTGATCGAATTGGTCATTGCACCAGAGCCGAAGGCCGCTGCAAGTCCACCAACAGTGGAGGAGTGGCAGAGTCTTGCACAATGGTCAATATTATTGGTGCCGACTACTGCCCTCGCAAACTTCATCATCAGATAATTTTCTTCATTAGTACATTTTGCTGAACAGAGAATACCTATAGAATCAGGACCATATCTCCTCTTTATCTCGCCCAGTCGGGCGGCTACAAGATTAAGGGCTTCGTCCCACGATGCCCTTCTGAACTCTCCGTCCTGTTTTACCAATGGATACTTCAGCCTCTCAGGGTGTGCAACAAATTCATGGGCATTCCAGCCCTTTACGCAAAGGCTTCCTTTGTTTACAGGGTGTGACCTGCTCGGAGAGACGCCCACGATCCTTCCGTCCTCTACATGTAAATAGAGGCCGCATCCGCATCCGCAATATGGACAGACTGTAAGGATCTTATTCATGCCTCGTTATCCCCCATCTCTTTCTCTTCTCCCAGAGGGACTTCCTCGTAATGCCGAGCATTTCTGCAAGCTGCTGCTCATTAAATTCGTTCTGGTATCTCTGTATAAAGGCCTTTGTATAATCCTCGATTGAGAGTTTATCATTTAGTGAGGTATCTACGAATGAATCGGTCGTCTTCATACCATCTGGCAGATGTTCTGGCTCTATAATACTGTCTTCTGCAATAAGAATGGCCCTCTCTATTATGTTCTGGAGTTCCCTGATATTACCAGGCCAGTGATATGACTTCATTATCTTCAGTGCCTCAGAATCTATATCATTGACAGCCTTACCGAGTTCCTTAGAATACTTCTGAATAAAATATCTTACCAGAAGCTCTATGTCTTCCTTTCTTTCCCTCAATGGTGGAAGCTTTATGGTAATGACATTTATCCTGTAAAAAAGGTCTTCTCTGAATTTACCTTCCTTCACTTCATTCTCTATATTCTTGTTTGTTGCTGCTATAAATCTGATGTCAATCTTAATGCTCTGCGTCCCTCCAACAGGCCTTATCTCATGGTCCTCCAAAACCCTGAGGAGTTTGGACTGAAGACCTACGTTCAAATCCCCTATCTCGTCAAGGAATACGGTCCCACCATTTGCCTCTTCGAAGAGTCCTTTTTTTGAGATTACCGCACCTGTAAAGGCACCCTTCACATGACCGAAAAGTTCTGATTCAATAAGATTTTCGGGGATAGCACTGCAGTTGATCGGAATAAAAGGATTATCAGCCCTGCTGCTATTATAATGTATTGCCCTCGCAATCAGTTCCTTGCCTGTTCCTGTCTCTCCAAGCAGAAGTACATTGCTCCTTGCATCAGCAATCTTTCTGACCTCGTTTATTATCTTCCGCATGGCAGGACTTTCGCCTATTATTCTACTGAAGTCATAATCTCTTTCTATCTGTTTTCTGAGAAGGACATTCTCTGCCTGAAGATGCCTCTGTCTGAGGGCATTTTTTACAATCTGTTTTATCTCTTCATGTATAATCGGCTTTACAACATAGTCATAGGCGCCTGCCCTCAGTGCCTCAACAGCAGTCTCTAAAGAGGCATATGCTGTTGTGACTATTACAATCTGATCAGGGATCTTCTCCCTTATCTTCCTGAGGAGTTCTATACCGCTGATTCCTGGCAGGATGATATCAGTGATGACAATATCATAGATATCCCTGTCGAGCATTTCGAGGCCTGACTCTGCATTATCTACAGTGTCGACCTCATAACCTTCTCTTAAGAATACCCTTTTCAGTGATCCAGAGAGTGTTTCCTCATCCTCTACTATCAACAATCTCTCTGCCATTCAGATCGCTGCCTCAGCCTTCTCCTTTAATTCCTTTAATTTTGATAGTGCCATCCTGGGTGTGAGTTTTGAGAGATCAAGGTTAATGAGTTCTGCCCTGATAGGGTCATGAGCGATAGAAAAGAGGTCCATCTGTCTGCTCCTGATAGAATCTACGGTAGAGAGCACATTCCTGTTAATCTCCTTCTTCTCGAGATCTGATAGCACCTCCTGAGCCCTCTTTATTACAGGGGCAGGTAACCCTGCAAGTCTTGCGACATGTATCCCATAACTTCTATCAGCAGCACCAGGTATAATCTTCCTCAAAAATATTATCTCCTCGCCCCACTCCTTCACAGAGGCATTGTAATTCCTGACATTATCAAGGGAGATGCTGAGTTCTGTAAGCTCATTGTAATGTGTTGCAAAGAGCGTCCTTGCCTTAATCTCCTTAAGAATATATTCGGCAACTGCCCACGCAATACTTATACCATCAAAGGTGCTCGTTCCCCTGCCTATCTCATCAAGCAGTATAAGGCTCCTCCTGGTGGCATTATTCAGTATGTTTGCCGTCTCTATCATCTCCACCATAAAGGTGCTCTGTCCCTGAAATATGAAATCAGAGGCCCCTATCCTTGTAAAGATCCTGTCGACTATTCCTATCTTTGCTTCAGTGGCAGGAACAAAACTACCCATCTGGGCCATCAGGACAATAAGGGCTACCTGTCTCATAAATGTCGACTTACCTGCCATATTCGGACCTGTCAATATGAGGAGACTGTCTCCATCCCCATCGATGAGGAGGTCATTTGGTATGAAGGGTTCTCCCACAATCCTCTCTATGACAGGGTGTCGGCCATCTGTGATTGATATACATGTGCTTTCATCGACCTCAGGTCGAGTATAGTTGTATCTCTTTGCAATAATCGCAAGGGATGCGAGAAAGTCTATCTCACCTATCGCACCTCCTGTTTCCAGAATCCCTTCAGACCTTTCCGATATCCTCTCTATTATCTCCTGGAAGATTTTATATTCGAGATTCCTGAGATTCTCTGCGGCACCTGTAACCCTGACCTCATATTCCTTAAGTTCAGGCGTTATGAACCTCTCCCCATTAACGAGGGTCTGTTTCCTGATATAATAATCAGGGACGAGATCAAGATTAGGTTTCGTAACCTCTATATAATAACCAAAGACCTTATTGTAACCAACCTTCAGGGAATTTATCCCTGTCTTTTCCCTCTCCCTCCTTTCGAGTTCAGCAATAAAGTCCTTACCCTTAACCGATATACTCCTCAATTCATCTATCTCATCATTATAACCATCTCTGATTATACCGCCCTCCCTTACCGAGATAGGAGGGTTTTCGAAGATAGCAGACTCAATTAACCCCTTTACATCAAGGAGATCCGCAATCCTCAAGCCCAATCCTCTCAAATAAGGGTCTTGAACCTTCGATAAGGCCCTCTTTATCTCTGTAACAGGCGCAATAGAATTCTTTATTGCGATAAGATCACGGGGATTAGCTGACCTGGCAAGGACCTTTGATGCAAGTCTTTCGAGATCCTGTATCTTCCTGAGATTACCCCTTAGTACCTCGATCAATTCATAATCATTAATGAGCCATTCAACGGCATCAAGACGTCTATTTATCTCTTCTTTTTCGATCAGGGGTCTGAGTATCGCATTCCTGAGTAATCTGCCGCCCATGGGCGTCTGAGTCTCATCGAGAACAGAGAGGAGAGTTCCATCAGGGCCTCCCTTCAGATTTTTTGTGAGTTCGAGGTTCTTCTGAGTCACTGCATCGAGGAACATATAATTGCTCTGACGGAGAGGAGATAGTTTCCTGAATCTTATAGAGTCCTTCTGGGTATCCAAAAGATAGTTCAGTAGCGCACCTGCAGCTGATATGGCAGGCCTGAATCCCTCGCAACCAAAACCATCGAGAGAAGATACCTTGAAATGCTCGAGGAGTGACCTGTAGGCCTCCCCAAAATCAAAAAACCAGTCATCAAGGGGGGTGCTGTATAGTCCCTTCAAGATCTCTGAATAGTGAATATTTTCCTTAAGGCTCAGGGGATAGACTATCTCTTTTGGTTCGAACCTGCTTATCTCGTCACTGATCGACTTCTCGGTCTCATAAATAAAGAAATCACCTGTCGATATGTCAGTCAGTGCTATGCCGAATCTCTGGCCCTCAGGGAAAAAGGAAAAGATATAACAGTTCTCCTTGGGATTTTCAGGCGTATAGGTCCCAGGAGTGATGACCCTTATGACGTCCCTCTGGACTATACCCTTTGCATCTTTCGGATCCTCCAGTTGTTCACATATAGCGACTTTATACCCCGCCTTTACAAGCTTCGATATATAAGAGTCAGCAGCAAAATAAGGGATACCGCACATGGGTAAGGGATCTTCCCTTGACCTATCTCGTGTCGTGAGGGCTATCTGGAGGATCTTCGAGGCAATACGGGCATCTTCACCGAACATCTCGTAAAAGTCACCCAGCCTGAACATGAGGATAGCATCCTCATATCTCCCCTTGATACTGAAATACTGCTTCATCAATGGCGTTAATTCAGACATATAGTGCGATAGTGCGACAGCAAGAGCGGGCGACGGGATTCGAACCCGCGACCTTCAGCTTGGGAAGCTGACACTCTACCACTGAGTTACGCCCGCAACAACTATAATAATTTAACATGAAAGGGATTTGTTTGTCATTAGCAAGGCATTTCTTCCTTTAAAAACTCTGCTCTGTTGCTCTGACTTCTGATTGTTAACTAACCGTGTCAATACAATGCTGAAAATTATATACTATAATTATAAAGGCGAAAGACAGTGTAAGTGTATGTGAAAGTGAGAACAAAAAACACATGCACATAGACATACACTTTCATCAAGGAGGTCAACATGGCAAAAGAGGCGTTGCTCGTAATCGATATGCTTAATGATTTTGTCCTTGAGGGTTCGCCCCTCGAGGTACCTGATACGAGAAAGGTGATCCCGGTAATAAAGAGAGAGATTGAGAAGGCTCGAGCAGAGGGAAGACCTGTAATCTATGTCTGTGACAGCCACGAACCTGATGACAGAGAATTCATCAGATTTGGATGGCCTGCCCATGCTGTTAAAGGCACGGAAGGCGCAAAGGTCATAAAGGAACTGCAACCCCGTGAGAATGATATCATCATAGAAAAGACAACCTACTCAGGTTTCTACAATACAGGGCTTGATGAGACGTTGAAAAAACTTGGTGTTGACAGCCTCAGGCTCACAGGTTGTGTTACCCATATATGTGTGATGTTTACAGCCTCAGATGCAACCCTCAGGGGTTATAATGTTACTGTATTAAAGGATGGCGTGGCAGGTCTCAGTCCGGAAGACCACGAGGCAGGCCTCAGGATAATGAAGAATGTTATGGGCGCCAGGATAGAATAAGAGGAGGTATCCATGTTTCATACTGCTGAACCAGAGGACATAATCAAGGGAAAGATCACGGATGTCTATTTTGAGAGGACATTGAGGATATTGAAGGCAAGAGGGATAAATCCTGTAGTAAAGGCAGAGTTTATAGCAAAGAGCCTTCCTGATGACTGGAAATGGGCTGTATTTGCAGGACTCGAAGAGGTACTGGGCCTTGTTAAGCACCTGCCTGTGAAATTGAGGGCAATGAGAGAAGGGACTATATTCTATCCCTATGAGCCTGTGATGGAGATAGAGGGAAGGTATCAGGACTTCTGCGTATATGAGACGGCAATCCTCGGTCTTATATGCCAGGCCTCAGGCATTGCCACAAAGTCAGCGAGATTCAAGAGACTTGCCGGAGAGAGACCTGTTATAAGTTTCGGTGCGAGGAGGATGCATCCGATTCTCGCACCAATGATAGAGAGAAATGCCTTCATAGGAGGGTGCGATGGCGTGGCCGTTGTAAAATCAGGAGAGGTGATAGGAGAAGATCCCATGGGAACGATGCCCCATGCCCTGATAATCTGCATGGGCTCCACTGTGGAGGCCATCAAGGCCTATGATGAGGTCCTTGAGCCCGGGTTGAAGCGGGTCGCCCTAATCGATACCTTCCTCGATGAGAAATTCGAATGCCTGAATGTTGCAGAGGCAATGGGAGAAAGACTCTTCGCCGTAAGATTTGATACCCCCTCCTCTCGAAGGGGGAACTTCTTCAGGATACTCGAGGAGTGCCGCTGGGAATTAAATCTAAGGGGATTCAGGCATGTAAAGTTCTATGTTAGTGGCGGGATAAAGGAAGAGGATATACCTGTTCTCAACCCTGTCGTTGATGGTTACGGGATCGGGACATCGATAAGCAATGCGCCTGTCGTTGATTATGCTATGGATATAATGGAGGTGGAAGGAAGGGCGATTGCGAAAAGGGGAAAGTGGTCAGGAAGCAAGAGGGTATTAAGATGTAAGGGTTGCCAGAAAGGAATGATAGTCCCCTTAGAAAGTGACATCCCTCGCTGTGACTGTGGAGGGGTCTTTGAAGACATCCTGGTCCCTGTCATGGACAGGGGAGAATACCTTATAGAGATGCCTTCCCATAGGGATATCAGGAACTTTGTTTTAGAACAAATGGACAGGATGGGGGAGAGGCTATAGGTGATCATCAGGATTAAAGGGTCTTAGCCTCTCATGGCCTATATCCTGTCAGCTATATTCCTCTGGAGTTCCCTCGGAGTCATTATCAGACTCTCGGGCCTCGATGTTCATATCCTTATATTCCTGTCTTCCCTGATCTCTGTGATAGTCTCAGGCCTTCTCTTCCTTAATAGAAAGAACAGAACCCATATCCCATCGAAGGAGAGGCTACTCCCCCTCCTCATCCTCGGTCCATTGAGCCTCATCAATTCATATTCCTTTTTCTATTCCTATAAAAATACATCTGTTGCAAATGCTGTCCTCACCCATTATACAGCCCCTCTCTTTGTTGCCCTCCTTGCCCCTCTCTTTTTGAAGGAAAAACTGACCCTCAGGATATCCATAGCGGTCCTTATATCTATGACAGGACTCTGGATCATGCTCGATATCTCGGCAGGAGATCTTTTAGATCTCATCATGGCTGGAGACAAAAATACCAGGGGTATAATAGCAGGGCTTGTTTCCGGGATTGCCTATGCCTTCATCATAATAACCTTCCGTTTATTTTCACAGAACTATCACCCCTTAATCCTTACCTTCTCTCAGAACATAATAATTGCCCTTATACTGCTTCCATTTTCAGGCCTCGATAAAGGGATCAATCAGGGGCTTTGGGCTGTTGTCGTAATGGGTGTAGTCCATTCAACGATAGCACCCCTTCTCTACTTCAGGGGTATGAGAACAGTCACTGCCAATAATGCAGCCATCCTCGGATACCTCGAACCTGTATGCGCAATCCTTCTCGGCTTTATCTTTCTTGATGAGATTATAGGTTTTAGAACCATCCTCGGCGGTTCAATGATACTATCTGCAGGCTACCTGACTATCCGTGTGAAGGGATGAGCGGATTATAGTAATTGACAGTAAGTCTTTTTTTCTGTTATCTTTAGCTAAATGAAAGATATAATCAAAGGCCATTTACGCAAAGCCCCTTTATCATTAATCAGCATTATCTCCTTCTTTATGATATTCCTCAACTTCGACCATTCATATGCCATCGACCTCAAGGGTCTTCAGCCCCTTCCTCCCTATGGCGTCTTTTCGACCTTCAGTGCTGAAGGTCTCGGGAAAGGCAAATTTGGCCTTGCCCTCGGTTTAGAGCGGTCAAGGCAACCTGATTATTACAGGATAACGAATAACTTTGGCTACGGAATTACGGATAACCTTGAGTTCGATATTACCATTCCATTTGTTGCTGGCTGGCAGGATGATACAGAGGGTTTCGAGGATATTTCTATAGGGCTGAAATACAGGGTTATAGATGAGGGAAGATATGGCCCATCTATGGCGGTCTTGCTGGCCTCATCTTTAAACACAGGGAAGGAGCAGTTCAGTACAGATGGAAGTGTTTCAGGCGGTCTGATAGTCAGCAAGAGGGTAGGTCCATTCAAAGGTCATATAAATGCCCTTTATTCAAGACCTATCAACAGCAAGCTCGATGATGAGGTGACCCTCGCGGCAGGGGTAGATTTTGCTGCATCCCACAACTTCAAACTGCTCAGCGAATTGTACGGAAAGAAGACTTATTCGGGCAGGCTCGACCATGTAGAATTTCGCATCGGATACAGGATAATGACTGCAGAGAACCTGTTCACAACCCTTGGAATCGGTTATGATATCAAAAACAGAAGCCCTGAATACAGACTGCTCTTCTCTATCTCCTATATATTCCCTCGTGATAAAAGGGGCATAAAAAGGATCTATGAGGAGGAATAAGGATGTTTGACCTCGGGATGCAGGAGTTAATTGTTATATTCATAGTCGCCCTTCTCGTCTTCGGTCCGAAGAGGCTCCCTGAACTTGGGAGGACCATCGGTAAGGGGATACTCGAACTCAAGAGGGCCATGCAGGGTGTAAAGGAACAGATCGATCTTGAAATAGACTCAACACCATCTCACAGAGACTCAATAACTCCAGTCTCCATCCCTGAAAAAGAAGGTAAAGGGGATAAGGTTACAGACTATAAAGAGACAGAGGAAGAGAAGGAGAAAAAGAATGACTGAAGAGAAGATGCCTCTAACTGAACACCTCTCTGAATTGAGGAAGAGGATCATAATATCACTGATAGGTCTTTTTATAGGCTTCCTCCTTTCATTCAACTATTCTGAAGACCTCTTTAAATTCCTTACCCTTCCTTTGAGGTCTGAGATAGGGTTCTCAATGAAATATCCCTTTATCTCCTTTATCCCGTCGAAGATAAAGAATCCATCCCTCGTCTTTCTTGCACCTGCTGAGGCCTTCTGGATGCACCTTAAGGTCTCCCTTGTGGCAGGACTCATCCTTTCCCTCCCTGTGATCCTCTTCCAGTTCTGGAGATTCATTTCCCCGGGCCTCCTGCCGAAGGAGAGAAGATATATAGGTCCTTTTGTAATAATAGCTACTGTCCTCTTTCTTTTTGGAGCGACCTTCTGTTTCCTCTTCGTCCTCCCTTTTGCAATGAGCTTTCTCCTTACATATAAGACAGGCATCATCATGCCTATGCTATCTGTAGGCAACTATGTCGATTTCTGCCTCAAATTTATTCTTGCCTTCGGTGCAGTCTTCGAACTCCCCATAGTCATTGTATTCCTGACCCGAATGGGGATAGTAACTCCCAGGACCCTTGCAAAGAACAGGAAATATGCCATACTCCTCGCCTTTGTCGTTGCAGCCATACTGACACCCACGCCTGATGCCTTCAACCAGACACTGATGGCAGTGCCTATAATAATCCTCTATGAGGCAGGTATAATAGTGTCGAGGCTCTTTGGCATTAGAAAGGCAGAGGCTATAAAGGAGAAGATAAGCGAAGGTTATTAATCATGTCCAATTTCAGGGGAAAAAGCCTCAGGGCAATAGCCCAGGATATCTCAGAAGGTTATGTAACCGTGAACCCCATATTTCTGAAGCCCTTTGATGATGAGGGTCTGAAAAAATTATATCAGGAGATAATGAAGGTTCAGGCAGAGATAAGGGCCGAAAAATTTCCCTATAATGATGTTCAGGCCATAAGATGGCGGAATATGAGGCTTCAGAGACTCCATACCGCTGCAATGATATTGAAAAACTTTGCGAGGGACAGGAGGGTTCAACTCCTTTAGTTAAGTTTATGGCAGAAGATACAAGACAGACAGATGAGAGGCTTGTGAGGGACATCGTCCAGACCATCCTGAAGGCAAAAAAGACGATCAGGATGTATCCCGAGAATAATCCTGTCTATTTAAAGACCGTTAATGATGTCTATGACCGCTTCAGAGAATTCCTCGATTACCATGATGAACTGACCATCAGGATAAAGCAGTACGAGATACTCTTCGACTCTACCCCTGTGTATTCGAATCCTGAAAAAGAAGACAACCTTGCCCTCTTCTTCTTTAAGGATGGACTGAGAGAGTTATCTTTCCTGAAAGGTCTCTACAAGGAGGAGGTGGAGGAATTCCTGAAGATAATTGCCCTTGATTTTGATAGAGAGGCGGTGGACGATGATATTGTGACACTACTCTGGGAAAGGGATTTTCAGAATATAAAGTATGTGGCTGATGAAGAGTTTCTTACAGAGGACGAAGGATATGAAGAACACGCAACAGGCATCGCAAAGGGTAGAGTTGCTTCTATTGACGAGATAATGAAGGCATACACAGATGCCTTTCTTGCAGAGGGTATAGATGGAATCTCGATAGTGAATCTAACTGATAAGGACCTCCAGTCACTTGTCAAGGAGATGGAAGGCGATCAGGAGGGAAAGATAGAAAAGTTATCGGACATCCTCTTTGAGATGCTCCATCACGTAGAAAATCAGACCGAACTGGAAGACATCTACCGTTTTATAAGGAACGCCATGACCTATTCCCTCGAACAGGGGAATCTCCATGCCTTCATTCGCATATCGAGAAGTCTCAGGGAGATATCAGAAGACGGCACAGTCCCTGAGCAGATAAAAAGGCTGACCAATCTCCTCTATTCATCTATAAACTCAGAAGAGTTTATCAACTATGTGGGAGAGATCTTCGATGCCGCTGCTGATATAGAAGAGGAACTGATTCTCGAATTTAAGGAGATGCTTGACAGGACCGCAATAGGACCATTGGTATCTGTCCTTGGAAGATTGAAGACTATCCAGGGCAGGAAAAGGGTAATCTCTATCCTCGTGGACCTTGGCAGGAAGGATATACAGACCCTTGCCAGGGGTCTGTACGATTCAAGGTGGTATGTCGTCAGAAATATACTCTATATCCTCAGACAGATCGGCGACAAAAAGGCAGTGGAATATCTCATAGATACAGTTAAACATCCTGACAGCAGGGTCAGGAGGGAGGCAATAAAGGCCATTGGTGAACTCAGAAACCCCCTTGCCCTTCAACTCTTGAAGGATTGTCTGAATGATTATGATTCGAGCATAAGGAAGACGGCTGTCAAGGCCCTCGGTAACTTTGGCACCGAGACGGCCAAGAGAATAATCCTCGGAAAGATGGACGAGAAGGATTTTATCGACAGGGATTTTGACGAGAAGAAGGAATTCTTCGAAGCCCTCTCGAAATGGAATGACGATGATATCAGGGGATTTCTCGTAAGGATATTGAAGAAAAGGGTATTTTTCAAGAGGGCAAGACACGATGAGAATAAGGCCTGTGCTGCTTATTGCCTCGGTTTTGTGGGAAACAGGGATAACCTTCCTATCCTTGAGAAATTGAGAGATTCGAAGAACAACCTTATAAGGGAGTATGCCAATTTTGCCATAAGGAAGATCGAGTATGAACGAAGATAGGGAATCGATAAAATATGCAAAGGATATCATTAATCAGTTAGCCGTAATCATAAGGACATCACAGATCCACGATGTGAGTAATGTGGCAGTAGTCTCGGCTATTGATAAGTTCGTAGCCACGATGAATTCTCTACTGAGGGAATATAATGTGCTGAATCTCGAACTCCTCGGCGAATTCTTCTATTTCAATGAGACGAGGGTCAGATATGCGATGGAGTATCTCCTTAATTTCGACTTTTTATCAAGGGAGTTCAAGAGGAGAGGTCTCGGTAGTATAACCTTCAGTGGCAGGGTCAGAGATGAAGATATAAAGTCCTTTCTCAGGGCCTTTATATCCGCACCGTATGCACAGGACCCGTTCGAATCACTCTCGGAAGGAACTGCTAATATAGACTCCATAACTGTCGGTCCCCTCAAGAAGATAGTGGAAGAGGGAGATTTCGATATAAGAAGGGTTGTCAAGAAGACCTACTTCAATGCCGTCTCCTTCACAAAGGGTGTCATAACAAAGATAAAGTCAGGAGAAAAGGTAAGCATAAAAAAGGCAAAAAGGGTCGTTGAATCAATGGTCGATCTGATCCTTCAGGAAGAGGAGCTTCTACTCGGTATGACCGCTATTAAGGAATATGACGAATATACCTATCACCACTCAGTCAATGTGAGTATCCTATCTGTAGCCCTCGGTCAGAGGCTCGGCCTCAGCAGAAAGGCCCTCACAGAACTCGGCCTTGTAGCATTGTTCCATGACATCGGAAAGATGGAGGTACCTCCTGAGATCCTCAACAAACCCACAAATTTTAATGACGATGAATGGAGAATCATCAGGAAACATCCCTTCTGGGGTGTAAGGGCTATTTTAAAGCTCAAGGGGCTTGATCACACCTCGATAAGAACAGCCATAGTAGCCTTTGAGCACCATCTAAACTATGACCTTTCGGGTTATCCAAAGATTACCCGCCCCATTGACCTCGACTTCTATTCCAGGATAGTGAGCCTCGCAGACCAGTATGATGCCATGACATCATCAAGGGTCTATTCAAGGATCCCCATGGCTCCTGATAAGGCACTAAGTGTGATGATGGAAAGGGCAGGAACTCAACTCGATCCTCTACTCTTTAAGTTCTTTATAAACATGATAGGTGTATATCCCATCGGCACTCTTGTTCTCCTCGATACGAAGGAACTGGGCCTCGTCTACGGAGCTAACCCGGTCTTCCAGGACAGACCAAGGGTCTTGATCATAATAGATAGCCAGGGTCATAGGGTCAGGGGCCCAATAGTGGACCTCACGGAAAAGGGACAGGACGGGAAATACCTGAGGACCATAATAAAGACGATGGATCCAAATAAATACAGGATTAACCTTGCGGAATACCTCCTCTGAGGAGATCAGAAACCCTATCAAGGATTAAACCTGCCAGATCCTCCTTCGTCATGATCGGCAAGGAGACCTCTTGTCCCCTTCCAATAATAGTTACCTTATTTGTATCAAGCTCAAACCCTGCCCCTGGAGAGGTCACATCATTAAAGATGATCATATCAAGACCCTTTTCTCTAAGCTTCTGTCTTGCCCTCCCTATATTTTCACCTGTCTCTGCCGCAAAACCTATAACAAAGGGTCTATCATCGTGACTCGAGACCTCCTTAAGGATATCAGGTGTCCTCCTGAGGCTCAACTGAAGACCCTTGCGGCTGTCGATCTTTTCAGGACTCCTTGCCTCAGGAGAAAAATCGGCAGGAGCAGCAGCCATAATGA
>Ga0334722_10005288_pt1 | contig 13085 bp, 23 predicted proteins | sample C3_bottom_MG_FD_207210 | JGI IMG/M metagenome (GOLD analysis project Ga0334722, IMG submission 207210) | Sediment microbial communities from Yellowstone Lake, YNP, Wyoming, USA - C3_bottom | ecosystem: Environmental > Aquatic > Freshwater > Lake > Sediment | place: USA: Wyoming | collected...
CCCTGAGTTGTTGTACCAAAACCAACTGAAGTATATTGTATAGAAACTGAGATATCTGGATAATTAAAGTACTGATAACCAGATCCCGTAGAAGAAAATTTAGTATAATTTTGCCTATTATAATTTGAAGGATTTGTGCCTCCAATACCAGCATCACATAATCTAAAGGAATTGTCATTATTTTTTAAGACATAATATTGCGATAATGTGGAAATTCCTATTGTGGATGATTCATAATTATAAGTTACCAATTCCCCATTATTAAAACCATGATTTTCAAAATTGATAGTATGATTGGATGTAGATATTCCCGTTGGTTTGACAATTAATTTTCTATTAGTATAACCACTACCACCATTGATAATTTTAATTTCTGATATTGTGTTCTTATTTAAAGTAGTTCTAAATTTATGAATTCCTGAGTTATTATATGTACTGAATCCTACAGTATTAATGCCAGTTGAATAATCAGAAATAGATAGATACAATTTAACAGTTGTATTATTATCAATTTTTACATAATATGTTCCGTTATTAACTAAAGTTGAAGTTGCATATCCAACACCAATTGCAACATTTCCATTAGAATTATAAATTACTGCTTCACCATTAACTAAATTGTGATCAGTTAAAAATGTAAGTTGGTTTGTAGATGTACTAATACCACCAGAATTTGTAGTTGTTCTACCATCAAAAGATATTTCTCTCACTCTTTTTGTAAGAATTGGATCAAGAACTGCACCAGAACCATTACCACCACTTACTCCAATTGATACGATAGATCTGATATCGTAATCTTGTGCATCTATATAAACTTCTTTAATACTACCACTAATTACTGGTTGCACTAAAGCAGTTGTTCCTATTCCAGATGAAATTGTTAGTAATGGTGGGTTAATAACGTCATAGTTGGTTCCACCATTCAATACATCAATAGATTCCAATGGTCCATAATAAATTTTATCATTTGATTTATAATTATTAATTTCTACACCATTAATTAACATTCCAGTTGGACCTGGAATTGTTACTTGTCCAGTTCCATTTGCAGTATTTACATTTAGTGGAAATTTTTTAAGTACCTTTTGAGCACCAATTTCCTTGGATCGTTGAGAGTAGATTGTAAATGAATGCTCGCCACTTGAAGGTCCAAATGTTAAATAATTAGATCCACCGATAAACGACCTAGAAGAATACAATCTAATTTTTTTCTTATCTACTGATTCAATCTTAACATAATAACTGCCAGTTTCTAAACCAACCAAAGGATTCAGTGCTGGTTGATAATAAATTCTATCACCATCAATAAAATTAACTGGATTATCAAATACTATGGTTGAATAAGTACCATCACCAACAGCATCTGTTAAAATTCCAACTGTGCCATTAGAAATTGATACAGTATTAATATTTTTTGTTATTCCATAAGAAGGTAGTGAATTAGAAGCCGAATATGCATAATCTTGATCTGCATATAAATTCAATATATCCGATAAAATAGTATTATTTCCAAATTCGATTGGAACTATTGAACTACTTGCCGTATTAATTTTTCTTCTTAAGTCATATTTTACTCCAGATACTGGAGTAAATGATAGATTGTTTAAAATAACTTTATTTTCTCCACTAATAATATTGAAAATATATGCAATATTTGTAGTAGAAGAAACTATATTATTTGTACCCCTTTCAATAATTTCAACACTATCTCCAATTTTTAAACTGGATTTATCAATTGAACTAGTTAAAATAAAATTATCAATATCTTCTATTTGATATCTGGAACTACTATTGTATATCCAAGAATTTGCAAAGATTTCCTTATAATTTTTATTCTGTTCTGGATTTTTAATTAAATCACCCAAATTTTTAACAGAGATAATGTCACCTTCACTGACATTTAGATTATCGGATACTTGTACAAATTGAGACAATACTCCAGTAAGTCTTAATTCAACTTTTTTAGTAAGATCTCCATCTTCATAACCATAGTAAATTTCATCAGATCTTATATCGTCTGTAGAAGAAATTTCTTCTTCAACTCCAGTACAACCAAAAAACTGATTAATACTCTTACTTGTGTAAGTTATGGTGTTATTGCCAGATATGATCGTTCCAATTCCTGCAAATCCAATTGTAGAATCAGCAGAAATTACAGACGACCCAACAGAAACATTTTCAAGGCATTTTGTATTCGGTGTAATTGTAAAATTTCCTTCAACCGCAGAAATATCACCATATCCAACAAAAAGTGAAATTTTAAAATACTGCTTATTATTTCGGACAAATGGTTCTACTTCAGATACTGATGCGACTGTGACACTATCAGTAGATTTTTTGATAGTTTGTCCGACTAATTTGGAAGGATCTCCAGAGATTATTTCTGCTATTGTAACTTCTCTTCTAATAAATTCCGCAGAAGAGGGTTTAATCAAAAATTCTTCTAAGTTTACAACTCTTGGAGTTACTCCATAAAGAACATTGAATAAAATTCTAAATGATTCGTCCGTTCCCTTTGCCTGATAAAAAGATCTTGCTTCTTTTATAAAGTTACCAACATTCAAATTAGAAACAAAGTCAAGATCTTCTAATCCCGGTGTTAGGGTATATTTTAATTTTTTATAAAATTCTTTTAAAAATAATGAACTGAGATTTTGTACAGAAGATTCTCCAGTATGAGATGCTGCCGTTGATCCTGAAAATACCAGTTCTTCCTGATTTAAATTTGCATGATAACTTGTAATACCACTAAATCCACGAATACACCCAGTAAATGTATTTGTGGTTAATCCAGTATATGTAATAATCTCATCATCAATTTTTAACAGTCCGTAATTTTGGGGAAATCCTTTAGTACTAGTTACTGTAATGACACCAACAGTAGATGTAATATTAGTACTAAGACCAACTTTGTCTACAATAACTTCTGGGGTAAGATTGTCTAATTTTAAATATTGGTCTAAATTCTCGGCAATATCAATTGGACCACCTTGATATTCTTGAGAAATATAATATTGCTTTAAAAACTCTGCGGCATTAGGATTTTCATCCAAAATAAAATTTGGAAGTTGACTCTCAATAACTTGCTGAACCTTAACTCTAGACTCAAATCCAGTCTGTATCATATTACTTTCTTATTAAATTCCCGTTTGAATAACTTGATCTATAATATGCATTTGTAGAAAATACCGTTCCTGATACTTCATCGCCAGACGCAATTACGTCTCTTACCATATTTATTGTGCTTTTTGAAATACTAAAATTTAAGTATAAATCTTTTAGTCCAATAACATCATTTGATTCTGGATATGCTTGTATTTCTATAATATCATCACTCAATGAAGTTGAGGTAATATTTATTGTTCCCAGTTTAATCTCACCTTTTGAATAATCAATTGTTCCCGCAGATTTAACAATAACTCTTTCACTAATTTTTGTTGTCGTACCAATTCCAACAGAGCTGGGTTTTACTATGGAAAGAATTCCCATTCCACTACCATCTAAATCTCCGGAAGAATTTTTATTTGGCACATCCGTTAGATATACTGCATCTGATTCGTTTGAAATTTTAAATCCAGTAGATTTAATATTATATCCAGAAGAGTTGATGTGAAACTTATTACCAAAACACAGTTCATATTGTGCAAATTGATTTGTAAGTACCTTCAAATCTCTTCTGATTCTTACCTTAGTGATATTGGAAGTTATAGAAGTATCGGTATTGTCAATAACTTGAGCAATTTTACTATATTTAAATCTTCCACCAAATTTATTAAGATCCAAAGAATTTGAATAATTTGTCAGTGAATTAACCACCTTTGTCTTTAAAGATTCAACTGCTGAGACTTGAGAGTAATTATAATATATTGATGTATCAATTTCCACGTATAATACTTTAAGGTCGATTATTTTCTGATCAATGCCCGAAATACTATATTGTTTTAATTGTGATAGAATTCTGGATTTTGAAAAGTCAGAAACATAAGTTCCATTTTTTGGTTTAATGCTGATAGATACTGTTCCAAATTCTGGGGGAATCAATTCTTCTCCACCAACAACAGAAACAGACTCAGTTTCTGGATAAATCTTTTTGATAATTGCCTCGTAGTCACGTGCTGTTACTGCTCTATATTGTGATGAATATATTCTTGGGGCAAAATATTTAATTGAATCTACAGACTCAATATCAGAACCATTTTGAGATGATTGATTTGTTACAATTGTTATATTACCCAAACTAGGAAATCCACCATTTGCACTCTTAATGCTTCCAGAGAATGAAAACGAAGATGCACCATTACCTTCTTTGCCATCGGTGACAATATAAGTGACTGTAATTACCGCATTATTTTCTAATTTCTTACCAATTATCCCATCACCAAATAGTAATTCATATTTTTCATCCTGAACTTCTTGTATGAGATATATTTGTGATGTTGCATTTACACTAAGGATATTATCAACTAAAGAATATTCCACCCCAAGTCCTGTGTCATTGACTCCCTTCACATAAACTGAAATTGTGGATGTATCGATATATGAATTACTCAAGACAAATCTTTGATCTAATGATCCATCAACTGTAAATTGTTTTGTTAAAAATGTTCCTTGGTATGCATCAATATTATTGAAAGATGCACTACCATCAACAACATTTGTCGAGATATTATCAGGAATTGAAAAAGTATATGATGAGTTATCAACGTTGCCTACGCATACTAGACCTGCCTGTAAGGTTACTATTGGGGTATCTGTACTAATTGGTACGTTAAATGATACTTGTGCCTTTGCTGCCGTTCTGGAACGGGGTACATATCCAATATTTCTTGCCAATGAAACTACATTTTCACGGAGAGTCGCAGAATCCAAGAAGGATTCATTCACAATCATATTTGAGTTGAATGCAGTGATATATGTATTATATGCTAATGTATCGATTAAGACTGAAAAATTAGACCCCTCAAAGTCAAAATCCGTGAATGTAGAGTTAGCACGGAGATAATCTTTAATGGAAGTCTTTATCTGATCGAAATCTAGATTTGTAAATTTAGTAAAAGGCATTTTATCTTGTTGCCTCTAATAGGAATGAATATTCTTGAGTCGGAAACTTTTGTCCAATAATATCAAAAATTACATTGACATTGAACGTATTTTGGTCCGGGATAGGATCCACTTCAACTACAACATTAGTGACTCTCGGTTCAAAGTTATTAATTGAGATCTCAATTTGATTTTGAATCACTGATGCAGTACCAAAATCAACAAACTCAAATAAACTTTTTGCAATATCAGATCCTAATAATGAATTAAAGAATCTTTCGGTTGGAATAGTTTGTACAATATTTCTTACAGATCTACGAATTGCATTCTCATTCTTTAATATTGGTAGATCCTTTGTCACAGGATGTGGTTCAAAGGATAAACTGATATCTTTAAATGATCTGGATATCCTTTGAATTGCCATCGAATAAAGTTTTTTATTTATTTATATCTACTTCCATAAAGAACCATAGGTTGGTTCCGTACCATATTGCCAATCATCATAGTCTTCATCATTACGAATTTTTTCATGCAATTCAGTTTGTTTTTTAAGATTATGCTTCGGTGCATAATCATGCATGACTTCTTGAATTATTCTTTTTTGAGAATCTCCGGATTCGAATAACATTTTAGCTCCTGTTTTAATGAATAAAACAGAACTTTTATGAAGGAGGTTGCTATCTCCTATTTCTATTTAACGACATACTTCCCGAAGAGAATAATTATCTGAATTTAAATATTTTAACAACTCTATTGCAATTAGTTTTGGATTTCCTTCACCACAAGTATAAACGTCTATTGCTAAACAACCTTCTTCTGGCCATGTATGACACGATACGTGACTCTCAGAGAGTGCAATAACTATCGTACACCCCTGAGGTATGAAACAGTGCTGGAAGACGTTTAGAATGGTCATTCCTGCACGTTTAATTCCACCAACCATTACCTCTTCAATTGCCACTGCATTATTAATGAGATCGTATTTAACATCATACACCTCTAATAATAGGTGCCTGCCCATTGAAAACTTTTCCAATTCGGTAATAGTTTTAATAAAAAAATATTTATTTCATAAAAAAACGGGACCGGTCCCGTTTTGATTATTTTTTCTTTTTAGAATTGGATGCTTTTTTTTGAGCATTAGATCTACATTGATCAGTTGCTTTTCTTTTATCACCATTACCAAATGTTGGATTTTTCTTTGGTTTCTTGGGTGCCATTATTATCTACCTTGTCCTCTATACCTTTTACGAGCCGAGTTACGAGAACTTGCAGCATACTTAGTATGAGCACCATCCCCTTGACGAGACTTTTTAGGTTTTGCTTCAATAACAACCTTACCATTCAGTGACGGACGCTTAGCCATTAATTTTCTCCATAATAGTAGTCAAAATTTCAGTTTCAATATCTTCTGGATTTGGAGAACCTGTCTGATAGAATTCTAAAGACAAATCCTCCATCACATCAAAGTATTCTTCTTCTGTGAGATGTGAATAAATTCTTTTCCCTTTACAAAGAATATTGTATGCTTCTGCCATTGAATCAGATCACTCTTGTTTTTTCGTGACCAACTCTAATGCGAGGGTCGCACCAAATTTCAAATCCTGCTGCAATTGCATCGAGACAGAATGATACATCTTCTCCGCACATATCCTGAACATCTCCAGAATCAAAGACCTGCATCTTTGGTGCGAACCAAGGATACTTAATACCATCATCTTCGAATACACCGTGCTTAATCAATACCCAACCAAATCCTGTATAATCAACGGTAAATGGTTTGCGACGCTTCGAGATACTATCAACGGTTTCGTGATTCATGACTCCACCATTATTACGGAAGTCATCTTCTTCTAACCAGTGTGCAACAGAAGTCGTGTGTCCGTCCTCAGTAGCATACCAACCAGCTGCAATATCTTTTTCCATCAAAACTAATTGGAAAAACTTTTCGGTATTGAAAACAATATCCGAGTCAATCCAAAGTTGCCAATCATAATGGAGTTTACCATCCCAGGGAATCTGATCAGGTCCACGTAGTACATTCGCACCTAAACATTTGCATCTTGCAAAGTTTACCATTGATGAATAGTCTTGTGAGATTTGAATGCTTGCCCCTGCTTGCACTAAGTCAAAGCAGAGTTGTACAAAACTCTTTAAGTATGTGTAAGAAACTCCCCTACCAGGAAGACAAAAGACAACAGACTTGCCTTTCACCATTTCTTTTGCTTTTTCATAGTCCCATTCGGGTACTGTTGCAGACGCTTCGGGCGCCTTTGCTTTTACTGTAAATCCTTTAGCCATAATTTCAAGTGATTACTTAAGTATCATACATCATTATCTATACATTGTCAATCCTCGTCCTTTTCGGTTAATACTAAGTCTGTCCCCTCTAAAGAAAAGTTTATCTCACTATCCTCATACCAAGAAAGTTCGTTCACAATCCATTCAGGTATTACCACATAATACTCACCAGTAATTGCATCGACTTGTAGTGCCTCAAAATTTTTGTCGGAATTTTTTTTCATTTTAAGTATTATAATTTACCTTTTTCAGAATTATATAGTCTCGGCAATTTTTTGAGTGGATCGATATTTATAGGTCGATTTGGGTCAGTTGTAGGTTAGGGTAGTGATGGGTTTTTATATACGGGGGCACGGGGGGCAACGACCGCATACGGGGCAACTGCTGATTCACGAACGCATAAAGGAATGCCCCCCACCCGTGAGGGCAGGGGGCAGGGAGTGATGATCAGGCAGGGAACGACCGACGACCTGCTTCGGGGTTGCAATAGTACCGGTGACCAGTCCCGGTCCACCCTTGCCAAGAGGTGTGCATGTCTGCCAACTCAGCAGCAGGCAACCCATCATTCTGCCATCCACGGGTATGGGTGTTTGCCTGACCTTTGCCCGGTGCCACCAATTCGTCTCCGTTCCAGGTTGGCAGGTTGCTCACCTTGGTGCCGATCCATACGGTCTGACGGGTTGCGAGGTCGGATGCTTGATTGTAGAGTGCCATCGGTTCGGGGTCGTTTGGTTGACTTGTTAATTGTAGCACGGAACGGGTCAGAGACCTGCCACCCGATCCATGGCAGCTGCACGACGGTCGGATGCATATTGTGCCTTGGCACGGAGCATCACTGCCTCAAGATCGGCAACCATCACCTTACCGATGCCACCGACAGCATTGAGGGTCACACCCCGACCCATGCAACGGTCTCCACTGCCCTGACCCCGACCATGGGAAGTCACACTCTCATCACCATCACCGATGCGAACGTTACCGATAGCAGAACCGGAACGACGGGTGCGTTGCCACAGTTCATCGGGTCGGGCATTGCGACGGGGAAGTCGGGTGATGGTGTAGGTCATGGGGGTGAGGTCGTTTGGTTCTTCCTTATCCTACAGGCAACCCCCCGCCGAATCCGGCAGGGGGTGGACAGTTCAGAGATCGGTCATCATCTCAACCATGGCATCGGCATCGATGGCAGGATCGTTCCACTTGACCCCATCGGCAGTTTGCCCCAGCATCCGACCAATTTGCCCATCAGTCATGCAACGGACGAACTTGACCCAGGGGGTCTCATTGGTGCCGCAGTACTCAACACATGCCTTAGCAGTGTTGTAGAGGAACTCATCGTTGCCGATCCAAAGGGCAGCATTCCAGGTCTGGTAATTTGCCCAACCGTTGTAGGTGTTGCTGGTCATGGGGGGGAGGTCGTTTGGTTCTTCCTTATCCTACAGGCAACCCCCCGCCGTTTTGGCAGAGGGTGTGCCACCTGTCAGACTGTCACCAGATGATGGGGGTGCCATCGGTATCGGTTACAGTGCCCGCCTCCTGATCGGCGGCGATGCCATCCAGGATCTTAAGCAGATCGGCGCCAGTGTTGGCACGGTTCAGCAGGGCAGAGGCAAGTTCAAAAGTCATGAGAGTTGGTGTTAGATAGGGTGGTTTGAGTGAGGGTGTCTTTAGAGCGCATCCCATTCTCTTTGATGTTATGCCAGACGCATAGAGGAGAAGAAAGGAATTACAGAGAATTCGGTTCCCCACTTAGACCGAAGGAACCAAGTCCAGTTCTTTTGGAATACACATTCACCAGGCAATCCGTGCTCCTGAAGAATAGCATTCAGGCGGGATTTGGTGGTGACTGATTGGAACCCACCATCATAAAGGCGGAGAAAACCTTCACCTACCTCAGCAATTTTGTTGCCGTGAAGGAATACAAAACTCACACCATCATGAAACTCAACTTCGGTGTTGCCAGACTTCCAATCACTTTTGGCAGTGATGGCAGCATTCATTTGGGATTCGATCTTACGCATGAGGTGTTCCGTTTGGTTGACTTGTTAAGTATGGCAGGTTTGGGGGGCAAAGTCAACCCCCCGAACCATAAGCATTTCTTATGCTGCCTGGAACCTCCCGTGATTGAAGTTAGCATAACTGAAGACCTCACGATTGACCAGTTTGAACATACCGAAGTCATTAGTCATCACATAACCTTCGGCATCAATCCGATTGCCGTTGATGTATGCAGCAGGACCATCATTGCGGCAGAGGTATACTGCATCCTCTTTGATAGACTTCACCAACTTCCAAAAACTGATCAGGTTGGGATTCTCAAAGTCCTCAGGATTCACCTCCTTACCTTCACGGATACAAGCATTCAGTTGCTTTGTAATTTGAGCAGCAACTTTTGCAGTTACAAACTCTACTCCCAGTGCCATCACCTTAGCAAACTGGCACACCTCTTTAAGGTCGGCAAAGTATTCTGCACCAGCAAAGATAGAGGCAGTAGGTTGCACAAACTTAACGTGGGGGGTATCAGTCCAGATCGAACGATCAGGCATTGCTACAGCATCACGCAGGTCGGTCTCAGCATAATAACAGGTATGCGGTGCGATGATAATGTTTTGATCAATTACCTCCGGAAAGTGATAAGTGATCGTGTTGGGAGTATAAGTATCAGAACCCCCAAAACCAATAAAATCACATTGATAGACAGACTCTGTGACAGGCAGACAATCAAGGCAAGCATGAAGAATAACTGCAACCTGACCTTGGTGGTTTTGATCAATTTCCTCATGAGAATGATTGATTTTGATTTTAACTTTGTTAAAGACACTTTTGGTGCCGACGAAGAACTTTCCATTGGCAGGATTGGTGCCAAAGACTATAGCGGGGGCACCATCAATCTTAACAGTGAGATGACCGGGATTCACGAACCAATCTAACACGGACAGATCACCGGTTAGAATAGAATCTTCGGGGTGTTGGAGGTGTGTGTTTTTCATTCCTTTAGAATACCAGGTTTTGGTGCCCGTGGGTGATTTGGTGGACAGTCCTCCGATTGGCACATATTAGAAATCCAGGAAGGATTCGATTGCTTGATTGATACCCTCGGAGAGATTAGCAGGAGGGAGAATAGGATTCACTTCTCCAATCTCACACTGATAATAGTCACCCAATTTGAGTTCGATCATTGCACCATCTGCACCATCCTGATAGAGTGAACGTGCCACCTCATCTTCCACCAAGACAACACGACGGGCAGTAAGATCCACGACCATCATGTAATCGAAGGTTTTGATCTCTTTGAAGTCTTCTACGGTCTTTGTCTCACTCAGAAAAGACTTAACCTTAAACTTTTTGGTGGCATTTACATCTTTCTTTTTGAAGAAAAGATTCTTGCCCATCTTCATTTCAATCCGAATGAATTCACCATCCTGATCATAGATGAAGTCGTATCCAGTTTGATCGACACGAACAAGATTGGAGAACTTTGAAATACCTTTTTCTACCGCAGTTGCCCTTGCAAAGTTATCTGCATTGGAGGAGAATCCTGCATCAGAATATAGAGAATCCACGACTCCAAAAACTTTGTTCCAGTCAACTTGTGATTCCAGGTGATCAATCAGATTCATTGAATTGCCTTTGTTTGGTTGACTTGTTAAGTATGGCACCCACCGCGGAGTTTTGGGGTGATCAGTGGACACTTATGCAACTGGCACAGCAGATGCAGATTCTAACAAATCAGCAACAAGTTCATCACCATAAAGTTCTTCAATCTCACCAACAATCTGCTCTTCAGTATAAGTCTTATACTCAGGCATCACCATTCTCATCCATCTCAAATACATCCTCCTTAGTGAAGATGAATGCAGCACAAGATGCGTTTGCTCCTTGTTGCTCAATGAGACGATCTACGGATTCTTTGAGTTGTTGAAGTGTGCGGTTCATTTCAGTAGGTACGAATTGCAGCAACTTTGTCATAGAGTTTGGCAATATCTGTGCCAAGCAGTTCACTCACTTCGTCCCAATCATCATGAAACTCAATGAGAGAAAGGAGTGCCTGAATGTCGTTTTGATTGAGTTCTAGAACTTCCATGATTTAATAATCGTAGTTTGCGTTGATGTACTCATTGAAGTCGAACTTTTCTTGCTTAAGTTCAGGAATGTCCAGATCGAAAATCTCACCTTCCATGTCTGCAATCTCAGACCAGAGTGTGTCTTCCATGTGGTTTTCTCAGGTACGAATGTAATGTAGAACGGATCGGGGGATTTTGCAAGGGGGGTTGGACCAGTTCTACGACTGGCACACTCCCCCCACTAAGTGTTAGAAACTGCTGGAGAATACGTAACCGTCGATGAAATCGAAATCATAAGTAAGTGACTGCTTCCAGGTTGCTTCCCAGTCAACAACTAGAAACGCAGGAACTTCACCATAGATTTCACTGTAATACTCTTCGGCAAAAGTTTCCTCATCATAGTATACACCACGGAACGCATCTTCCACGTTCTCAACATAACTCATATCACCGTGATACTTAACGAAAGCATCAACTACATCGTAACCAATGTTCTCACCTACCTTGACATAATCCTCATAGTAAACAACAAGATCTGCCTCGGAGTTATTATCAACGAACTCCAGCATATCATCCAGATCGTAATTGTCTTCGATCAATTGTTCGATCTTCTCAACAGTCTCAATTGCGAAGACTTCTTTGTAGTTCACTTGCAGAGTCACGGACATTTGAGGAATTTCTCAGGAACAAATGTAGAATATCAGAGTTTGGGGGGCAGCGCAACCCCCCTTGTGCCAGTTCTCCGACCGTCACACATCATTCATAACTTTTAAACGTCGCATGATATCATACACATCCATCTGATCCATGTCGATCTCATTCATATCAACCGGGGCAAATTCTTCCAGGTTAACATTACCATCTGAATTAATCGGAGCATAATACAACTCATCTCCATCTTCTTCCGAGAGAGTGAATACGCAACCATAATCGGTGGAAGTTAGAAAAATCATTGGTGTTTCAGTAACGAATGCAATGTAGGACGAATTCAGGAATATTGCAAGGGGGTCTGTGCCAGTCTCTCGACTGTCCTCATTCTCAATAAGATTCTACTATTGAGAATCAATAAGTCTTGTACTATTGAGAATGAGATCCAATCTTCGAACTGGCACAAGACTAGAAAGGATCGTACTCTTTGATGCTACAATGGACTTCTTCGTTACCTTCGAGTTCTAGTAACTCTTTCCAGTCTATATGTTCTACATCTAGATCATCATAACACATGATGTCTAGTGTAACTGTGAGTAGGCGTTTCTGTGCTAACATGTGCATCTCGTGCAATGTGTACTAGATTCTATCATGCATAGTGCCTATATGCAAGTGATTCGTAATCTTGCCCGTCTCGTGCATAATCCTCGTCGAGATCTAGTGCATACCCGTCGAGATCATATGATGCATCGTTGGTGTATGTATAGTCGAGATCGTAGTCGTCGTACATAGCTCGTCGAGATGTGTATGTGTACTAGATGATTGTAGCATGAATCTCGACGAGATGCAAGTATGATGTGCAGGTCTCGACGAGATTGTTGTATGTATATATGTGTCTAGACTAGAATTATACCACATCTAGTCGAGATTGGCAATCCTTATGCTAAGTTTTGTGTGGGTTCTGGGAAATTTCTGCGGGGGGGTTGACATTATGAACTTCGTGTGTTATAATGCGCAGGCAAAGGTCACAAGTCT
>Ga0334722_10005289_pt1 | contig 13083 bp, 18 predicted proteins | sample C3_bottom_MG_FD_207210 | JGI IMG/M metagenome (GOLD analysis project Ga0334722, IMG submission 207210) | Sediment microbial communities from Yellowstone Lake, YNP, Wyoming, USA - C3_bottom | ecosystem: Environmental > Aquatic > Freshwater > Lake > Sediment | place: USA: Wyoming | collected...
TTGAAGTACTCCTGCATTTCTTTAGTAAGCCCTGCTGTTGTCTTCGCTAATTCCTCCAAAGGTACATTTAAGAGATTGTGCTTTCTGATAATTATGACAGGCTTATCAGACTCTGGAGGTATAACTAAAAGAGCTCTGGAGGCGTCATAAAGCTCTGCGTCCTGTGAGGGATTAGCTATGTTGATTGATTTATTTAAAGGAGCAAGTATCCTGTCCTGTATAACCCTCACAGCCTGCTCATTAGGAAACTCTTCTTCTCCGTCTATTTTTACTCCTGCTTTTTTGTACATTATCTTCGTGCCGTTCACATGTATGTCTGTAACTTCCGGGTCCTTCAGGTACTTCTCTATAATTCCCAAGCCGTATAGAGAAGAGTAGAGCATTTCTGTGTATTCTATGAGCCTGTCTAATGCAAATGGATATCTCTTTTTGAGATACTCCTTCACTTCTTCTCTCAGTATATCTTTGATGTTGGGCTTGCCGTGGTGCTTCATCATGACTTCCCTTATCTCATCTGTCATCCTCTCAACATCCACTGCTCCATCATTGATTCTTCTGCTTAACTCTCTTAAAGCCATTTAAAAGCCTCCTCCATAAAGATTTTTTCTCCCTCATGCCGAAAAGTTCATTTTTCAAATTCACAGCGTGTTTTAATATTCTTTTGTCCGTATACTCAATTAAATTGCGGAGGTAGGGAATGCGGTAAACAACCGGTATCCCCAGCTCCACAACATCGGTATACTTCCTCTTCCCGAACTCCTTGTTGACCACCGCACATGCCTTATTCTTGTCCAGAAAACCGTGTAATCCTAAATATTCCAGCATTCCCAGAGTCCTCGAAACGGCCGATATGTCGTTTTCCAGGACGAATACAACCCTATCGGCTTTTAAAAGCGTTGCAACAACAGGTTCGGCAACCTGCGGCTGGGAATCTACTAACACATAATCGTATTCCTTCGAAAGGTTATCCAGAAACTTTTCAACATCCGCATACTTTAAATTCTCCTGCATATCCGGAAAGCCGCCTACGATAACATCGAACCTCTCACCCGCCGGCCTCTGCAAGCAGTTCCTGTAATCCCCCAGACACGCATTTACTATGTTCCTCTCCCTATCAAGGTCCAGTATCGAGACAAAATCGCCGGGAGAAAAGTCGCATTCTACAACGCATACCTTAGCATTTTCGCTCAGAATCCTTGCAAGGGCCAAAACCAGCGTGGTCTTCCCGACACCCCCTTTGGGGCTGAAAACCGTAATCACCATCTCCATCACCTTCTTACTACCTTGTATGCATTGAGCTTAATATACGGGGCAAGCTGGGCTGCGGAGTTTATGTCAGCCTCCAGGATTAAATAGGCATTATCCGAACCGGGAAGCACCGAAACAACCTTAAACCCGTCCAGAACCTTATACCCTGTTTGGTCAAAGACTATGAAGCTTACAGTGCTTCCCGCCTGTACGGGCTTAGCGTCGGCCTGGGGCACCGGAACCGTTATTATGACATAACCCGGTTCAAGGGATTTGCTGTCCTCCGATGCCAGAACTTCAAGTGGTATGAAATCCCCCTTTACCCTTCCGACCTTTACGACCTTTCCGACGACATCGGATGTTCTTTTCGCATATCCCGCCTTAACCACAGATGCCGGCATGTTGACAACCCTCACCGCATCGGCCGAAATAACGGTCCCCGCCGGTATATCCTTTTCTACAACTACAACCTGCTCCGTTTTCTGCATGTTCTGCATAAACACAAACATAAAGACGGCAAAAACCACCGCCGTTATTAAAGCAATCTTAACAACCTTGCTCATACAGAACCTCCTTTACCAGAAGCTCTTCGATTTTCAGAAGACCTTCGTTTAAGTTTACACACCTGTAATTTACACCCAAAAACCTTGCTATGCCCTCAACCTGCTTTTTTGCCGTTTCGATATCCCTTACCGGATCTCCGAATTTCAGATTGTGGGCCCTTACATCACACCCCATGAGCAGATGGCTTACGTCCGAAAAACTTTTGGGATTACGGAGGACATCGACTATCTTCTCGGCCGTTACCGGATCAAAAACTATGTCGTATATACCCAGAATCAGAAGTTTTAACAGCAGATCCCTTTCCGGACTCTGCTCTGCAAGGAATATAACCCTTCTTCCAGCTTTCCTCACCTCAAAAAGAAGGTTTTCTGTGGACATTTCGCCGGGCAGGGCAGGGGAAAAAACCACCACACTGAAATCAAAATTTAAAACAGCTTCCCTGTAGTATACCGTAGCGGTATCTGGAAGCTGCTCCGATAATTTGCGGTCCAGTTCCTCAATCCCGGTAGCAAGGAGTATCATAGCTTCACCTCCTTTTTCAAGAATCATCAAACCAAAAATCTATACCTTCCTCTTCGGAATTTTCGTCCTCTTCGGAGACAAGCTCACCCCTGCTGTATGCAAGGAGTTTTCTCTCCAATTCTGCCATATCGTACTGCCTTTCACTGGAGTTATGAAATGGTGTTTTTTTGTCCACAGTTCTTGGCTCAATAAATTCCAAATCCCATTTATTTTTTAGAGCTGAGATGATAAACCCTTCTGGGTTATCGATTTTTCCTCTTATCATAGCTTTTTTCAGATATATTACGGCACTCATAATTTTTTCGGCTTGATACATCTTTGAAAGAGAAACAAAGAAGGAGAGCTTATCCCTCCCTGTAATTTTTTTATACAATTCGTTTATTTCAAGAATTTGAGGATTAACAACAACCCCAGCCGAAGGCTGGGAATTTGTTCCACCTTCTGGCGGGTTGTTGTTTATATTTTTATTAGTGATCTCTGTAGTGATTTCTGTATTTGTCTTTACTTCAAAGTTAGCATATCCTAACTTTGAAGTGGGGATATCCTTACTTTTAAGTAAGGATATGTTTACTTCTTCAAAAGTTATTTCCCTAATCCTTTCTGGGACGGGTTCTATATACATTACATTGGGTATAACCCGCCCATCCTTTGACTCTATATTTCTAAACTCAACATTTATTAATCCGAGATCCTTAAGCGTATCTATGGCCCTTTTTACCTGTATTTTAGATAGGCCGAACTGGTTCGCCAGGCTTTCATAGGACCTCTGCAGCTTATCTTCCTTAAATTTCTTGTAAAAACCCTTTAGTTCACCTGTTGCCTCGTCCCTTACTTCTATCCCTCTGTACCAGAAGACCACCTCGGAAAGAATTACTATCGCATTTAAATTCGGCTTTCCATTCTCATAGGTTATATGCTTAAACCAGTTGGCCGGTATAACATTCCCCGTAAAATTAATCTCCGATATTTTATTCACCGTTTCATTTACTTCTTTGTACAGCATTTTTATCACTCTCCCGATTTAATCAAAAACTCCAAATTCTCCTGCCCCTTCATAAAGGCCTCCGCCGTCTCCACTATCATCTTCCTATCGATGTTGTCGGCAGCATTGATCTGAACCCTTCCAACACTGAAATTACCCAGCGGATCAACCGGCCTTCCGTTTACCCTGACCTCGAAATGCAGGTGAGGGCCGGTGGACCTCCCAGTGCTTCCGGAATATGCGATTAAGCTTCCCGCCCTTACCACATCGTTCTTTTTTACCTTGAGTTCAGAGTTATGCGCATATAGAGTTGTTATACCGTTTCCGTGATCCAGTATAACGGTCCTGCCGTATCCACCGAGCTCCCCTGCATACCTCACAACGCCGTCCAGGACGGCTATAACGGGGGAACCCTGCGGCACCCCTATGTCTATGCCGGTATGGAAGCTGTAAACCCCTAAAACAGGATGAAGCCTCCAGCCGAAGGGCGATGTAATATTCCTGCCGGACGGTGCAGGCCAGAGCATCTTGCCTCCCGACAGTTCCACATTTTTAATATTATCTCCCGCAACCAACCCTTTCAGCTCCTGGTATATAACCGCATCCAGCTTCGAATAGTCTTCTAAAAAATCCACCCCGACCGGCTCCAGGTATCTATATTCATAATCTGCTCCCTTTTCGGTTATTTCCTTATACTCAAAACTATATATACCTTTGTATGTATGGACCTGTGTTAAAATCTTTACCGGAATGTACTCCACTATTTCCTCACCACTAATCGTATACCGAACCCTCTTTTCCGTGTAATCGGTATACTCGAATTCCGGTTTAAGAAGCTCGGCCATTCTTTTAACCCTATCCATATCTATTTGGGATCTCCAGCCATTTGCATACATCTCCAGGGCAAACACTATCCCCCAGTCAAGCTTATAACCATTTTCCTGCCCGTATTTCGAGACAGCATCATAATCAATGCTGTTAACATATCCTGCAATCTCCTTTTTAACTTCCGCAAACCTATTATCCGAAGGCCCAGCCCCAAAAATAGATAGGACTATACCAAAGGTAAGCAAAAATATCAGTAAAAAGGGCATAAAAAAGAAGAGTATCTTTTTAGATACCCTCCACAATGATCTATAAGCTATTTTCTTTAAAATTTCCCTAACCATAAAACCACCTTATCAAATAAAAGATGAACACTCATATATGCATGATTCAAAAACAGCATAAGTTCCCTAAAATAAGACCTTATAACCATTTCAACCTTGATTAGGAAGCTTATTGCCTTGTCAAGCACGTAAAAAACCACCAGAAAGCCTATAATACCGAGACCGGCTCCTCCGGAAGCTTCTGCATCCTGAGTGCCCAGCAAAGGCTCCTCCCACTCCTCAACAGCCCTCATCATGGCAACCTTTTTAAGGTATTCATCGTATTCATCCCTACCATCGGACATACTAAACCCTCCTATTCTTAAGTTTGGGCTATTCTTCTTTTCACTTTTAAATATAGATATATGTTAAAAAGGGTCTCCTCTTTTCTAAAAATTTTTCCATAAATTCCATAATATCAAACCTTCCCTGTCTTAAAAGCACCTTAACCTCCTTCAAAAACCCTTCCACCTTATCACTGCCGCCCTTCAACCCGCACCCCCAATTTTTGCATTTTGCCTTTTCGGCCAGCTTTAAAGAAAAGGAAAGCGTAAGAGCGAAGTCAAGGGAGTCGAAGGATAAATGGAGGGGACCCGAGTCGGGGAGGAAGCCGTTTATGTTCGAAGGCACCTTGACGAAGCCCAGAGCATCCTTTAAAATTTCCTCCTCCGAAAGGCAAAATCCTTAAAGGGTGGGGAGGGGATGAGGGTTTAAGGGGCTTAAGGGGAACGGGTTCGGGGTTCCCCTTAGGCACCTTTATAAAAAATAAAAATACTGCTGGATTTTATATCCGGCAGTATCTTCATCAAATCTTAGAATATCGATTATTTACTACTATTTCTTCAATAACCGTTTTTTATTTAAAAACATTTTCTATTTATTGTATAATAAATAAAAAACTAACCCTAAAACAATGTATATTATTCCATCTAAATACGTGCATGTAAAAATTGAACATCTAATTCTTTTTTTATAAGACCTGGTAAGCGAAAAAGCTATAGTTACCGAATTAGCTATAATAACCATGATTAATCCCAAAGAGAGAGGAGACGATGGATCATGAATATCCATAAAAATTCCCCCATTTATATTTTAAAAAAAAATTATCCTGTCCTATTAAAAAAATCTTATGTTTAAAAATATTCTTTTTCCCTTTTTTATCTTTATTTACTACCATGTATAGAACTTTATTAAATTATGTAAATTCTCTACTTTTAAAAATACTGGTAATTTCATCTATAATTTTACCTATAACTTTGTTTCCAATGTCTTGGGGAATACTAAGCTCGTTTTTGTTTTCAAAAGAAATAAACTGGTTTTCAATACTGAAATGCAAAGCTTTGCTGATATTAATAATATTAATAATATTTTTTGTTTTAGGTTTGACATTAATTATATCTTTTGTTTTAGATTTTATGTATGCTTTTTTATGCAAAAAAGTATTAAATTTAAACTCATTATGGCTGTATCCTACCAATAAACTAATCCTAAAAGCATTATTATACTTATTATTAGAAAAAGACATAAGAAATAATATATACTTGCCGAATAATTATATATATATTGAACCACATTACATCGCAAAAAATTTAAAAAGTCTTCAAAATTTCAAAACAAAAAGGAACACATATAACGATATTAAAAACTTATTAGAAAAATTCCCCGATGTAAATGTAATATTTTTTGCATATACTCCAATGAAACTTGAAGAAGTATTAACCAGCAGACACTTCTCAATACCCAAAAACATTCACTTAATCGGTCCCTTTCCAGCCAAAACATTTCCACAAACAGATAAACCATCTCGGTTTGTTTACTTTATTAAAAAAACTGTTGGTTAATCCAACTCCTATATTCCCTTTTAAGGCATAGGAAACCGGCATGGTAATATTCTATATCCCCTGCCGGTTTTCCACGCCCTAAAAAGCCTTTTAAAAAGCTAACTCCTCCACCTGAAAGCATCGGTATTCGATGTTAGGACGGCCGGGGCTAAGAAGGAAGCCACCTGAAACCCGTACCTTCCCAGAGCTCCTCCTACCTTCTTACCTATCTCGCTGCCTTCATACCCGTAGGGAGATCCGAGGACAATGCCTCCTGCCCTGCCTATCACTTCAGCCACATCCTTCGCATCGGAAATCCTATCAACTCCTACAACTTTCGAAAGTCCGCCTATAAATCCCGCACTGCTTTCCTTACCCTTTACATACGCTTCCCTTGTCAATGCACCTGCCGTCACGGTAGAAGCGGTCACAGTCCTTCCTATGAACTCTCCAGCATTTTTAAAATGCTCTGTCGCATTCACTCCCATAACTTTAAGGGGAATGGACGCTGCCGCACCCAGAACGGAACCCGCAAAACCGCCTATACTTCCCGCAATGCTACCAGCCTTGACTCCAGCTGCTACGGGCCCTGCAGGACCTGAAACACCAGAGGAAGATCCACCGTCCCCGATATTCGGAAGAGAAAAGGTACCCTTCGGTACTGAAGCCGTCTTAGCAATATTCGCAAGTCCCAGAAGTCCCGTTAATCCCAGCGTAGCGGCACCAGCCCATTTTTCTTCGTTGACTCCCAAAAACTTCAGCCAGCCCTGGAGCAAATCCCTGATAACGTTTGCAGTGGGTATCAGGCACACCATCCCGAATATCTGCGCCCACCACGGTGAAAAATCCGTCGAAACCCCGGCCTTTATAAGGACCAAATATAAAGATAAAACTAAAGCATGTGCCGCCTGCATAAAGGCATTGGATGCAACCTCTCCAATTACAACGCCTATTCCCTCTTTTCTGCCTGATATTGTCCAGCTCCATGCCACAATAGGAGTAAGTATAAACATCGATGTTAAGACAAATTTCCTTATCAAATAGAGAAAATTAAAAAACAGCAGAAGCCCTATATACCCCAGCTTGACGATTGCGGTCGCAAGGACGTTCCCCGTCCTTATATCATCGATATTGAATGTGTTTCCTACCGCACCCATACCCTGTGCTATTCCGTGAAAAAGATCCACCAGCGCATTATTTGCCTGAAATATTAGCCTGACAAAGTACGGCATGAACAGGACTATGAAGAAGGCATATATTATCCTCGAAACATCCTGCATGAAATTTATCCTCTTCGATGGATTCACACTGGAGCTCATGAACCTGTACCCCTGCACCACAACCGCAACCAGAAGGAGCACCCAGACTGCATCCCTGATCCCATTGTACCAGGACATCACGACGTTCCACTCCTGCTGCGTATAGGGTGCCAGATCTCCGTATGAAGTATTGAATATTAATTCGTCAAAATTCTTAAGCCCTAACAGCTGAATGGCCGCATAAAGCCCGTTTATCGGAGCCGCAAGGAGCTCCTCGATAAGGCTCCCCTTGTCTTCCTGCGGCTGCGGAGGGTTCGGTGTTTCTGCAAGAACAATCATATTGAACAAAAAGACAAAAACTAAAGCACATATAAACAACCTACTCATTCGGATTTGTCGATATAAGGCTCTTTTCATAATCGCTCGCCACCACCTTTACGGCCGTCTTATTCCTTCCCACCATAAAAAGGGCCTCACCCACACCGCAGGATAAGAGAAACTCCCTTTCACCCTGCGAAAGGTGGAACACCTCCTGAACCGAATCTATATCCGTAGGTGCCTGCTTCATAAGAAACACCGCCGCCGAATTCGTAAGGACCGCCTTCCCTTCCTGTGAATTCGAAAACTCGATAAACGACTGGCTCGCAACCGTAAGGGACGCATTCCTCTTCCTTGCCCTCCTTGATAAATTCTCCAGAAAGTAAGCCGTATCCCTATACTTCATGAACATCCAGGCCTCATCTACGACAACCCTCTTCTTCTGTTTTACATCCTTCTTGACGAACTTCTCCCATACCCAGTTAGTTATTACATACATCGCATAGGTCCTTAAAAACTGGTCCTTTATCTCCGATATATCGAAATTTATGAGGTAGGAATCCTTCAGGGATACATTGCTCTGTCCATCGAATATGCCTAAAGTCCCTCCCCTCAAAAAGGGCTTCAAAACGGTAGCGACCCTTTCCCCCTCCGGCTTCTTTTTAAGCCTTTCGGCAAAACTCGACAGGGTAGGCATCTCCTTTTTCTTCTTAAAGTAAAACGCACCGCCTTCCATGGTATTTTCAACATACAGGGAATCCGGCTCTTTATTTATTCCCCTCTCTTCGTACTCCTCCCTTACTGCTTCCTCAACAACAGCAAGCTCCACGGCTGAAAGCCTATCCTTCATAACCCCCTCCACTATCATCCCGACTAAAGCCTTTATTTCGGCTATCTTTTGAATTATATCAACGTACTTTATCCCATTTTCATCTTCCTCTTCTTCCAGGTCAAAAGGATTGATTATATTTTCACTATCCGCGCTTATCCTTACTACACTTCCGCCCATCTTCTGGACCAGACGGTTATATTCGCCGTCGGGATCCACGAAAACCGTTTTTATACCTAAAAGGGCCCCTCTCATCGATAGTAGCTTTACCAAAAACGACTTACCGGCACCGGATGTCGCAAATATGCCTAAATTATAATTCGTCATAAACAGAGGGCCTATGAAGTTGTCGAAGATTATCGGGCTTCCGGTGAAAAGGTTTATTCCCAAGGGTATACCCTTCTTATGCGAAAACTCCGGAGAGGCGAAGGGAAACAGTGATATTGAAGCCCCGCTGTTGAAGTTTCTTGCAAGATCCTCGCAGTGATTTTCCAGAATGGGTACGAAGGTCCTGAAGGCCTCATCCTGCCTTAAAAACGCCCTTCTTGCCCTTATGCCCTTCCCCGCAAGGACCTCTTCCAAAATTTTAGAGCTCCTCTCAAGCTCCTCCAATGAATCCGCAGAGACCGCAACCACCGCCGTAACGTAGTAGAGCCTATCCCTGTTCATCTGTATGTTCTCCCTTAGCAGCTCCAGGTCCTGAACCGCCCTTCTCAGAACGCCCAGCTCGTATATATTCCCCTTCCGCTCGTCGATCATGTACTGCGCCTGATACTGGGTAATCTTCCTCGTAAGCTGGTTTACGGCATCCCTCGCCTCAACCGGGGCAAGGTGCACGGAAATATCGACGTTTCCCAGAAGCTTCACGTCCTCAAGCCATCCGACGTATACGGCCTGCGGATAGTCCAGAAGGACATTGAGCCTGTAAAACTTCTTCCCAACCCTTATGTAATCTTTCTCAACCAGATAACCATCAGGCGAAATCATTTCTGCAACCGTCGGGACCTTCTTAAAAATCTCCGGCTCTTCCTTAACAGCTTCCTTCTTATTCCTTTTCAGTTTCAGCATTTAGTTTAACCCCCTTCTTGTAGAGCTCGAGAACCCCGGCCTTGATTAAGCCATTTGCCTTAATATGCGGATCCCTGTTGAGGACGAAAAACATAAACTCGATTAGCTCGTCGGTGCTCAGGACCCTCGGCATAAGCCCGCACTTCACAAGTCCTTCCACAACCATGTGGACCCTTCTCATCATCTCGCCTCTCGCCTTATCGTAGCCCCTTGCGGCATCGTCATAGGGAACTATCACGTAAGACTCCGTGGTAATTGTCTGCTTCGCAAAATAGCCGAGGAAATTTTCGAGCTCCCTTTCATATTCAACCATACCTTCCGGAAGAGATTTTAAATTGCTCCTGAATTCCATTATTGACTCCGACACATCCACCGGCTTAACCATCGTAAAAAACTGCAGAGGAAAGGACAGGCCCAGAAGGAAGGTTCCGAAAGCACCCTCCACGGCCTCCTGCTCCTCTTCCGAAAGGAGGGAAAAATTCACAGGGCCGGCCGTCACAACCGCCCTGTACCTTCCTCCCTTCAAGACCAGAAGCCCATCCCTTACATCTTCAATATTCAGAAAATCCGCATTGCTCGGACCTCTTTTAAAAAACACTACCTGCCACCTCCCCTGAAAGGATATTCCCTGGGGGAAAGCATAAATCTGATGTACATAACGATGTACCTGTCTATTTCTATCTCCTCCTTTTTAAAAAATGCCAGAAATATACCTGTAAACGAAAAAATCCCCCATAAAAGAAGGGAAACAAATAAATCTCTCTTAAAATATGCCGTAAAAAACATTGCCCCAATGCCCACGCCGGCTATTACGAATATAACCTGCCTGAGCGAGAAGCTTCCCCCGAATATCTTTTCCTCCCTCTCCAGCTGTAAAGGGACGTTGAACATCTTCATACCATCACCCCTTACTGCGGCTTAAATCCCAAAATTATCCCTGCAAAGAACTTCGCTCCGACCACTATTATGCCCCCGAGTATGGACCAGAAGAGGCCCATCATGGCTTCCGTCCTCTTGCTCGGGTTGTGGCCTGCGGTGTAGCACCTGTAGCCGTTTATCGCAATGAATATTACCGCAACTACGATGCCGATATTTATTACGAAATTGGCTATCTTCCATATAAAAGTTGTAATTTCAGCTTCCCCCACAGGAGTAACTCCGTTCATACGCTCACCTCCCCTAAATCATCGATTTTATCATATTTGTCAAAAAATCTTACTGGAATTCCGAAACTCTCCGCAGTCTTAACTTCCAGCCTGCACCCCTCGCTCTCCCACCACCTGCCGAACACCCATACTTCATCGCACCTCTTCAGTATACCGGTACAGAGCTTCAAAACTTCCTGCCTATCCTCATCATTCCCATCGTCGTAAAACTCCCCGAACGCATGGACGGGTGAAAAAGGTACAACGTTTTTACAGTGCATTCTTATTAACTTAAAAACAGCGCCGATCTTTTTCCTGTTCCCGTCCGGATCGCAGCTGTAAGGATGGCATATGTACACCATCTTCACTTCTTCTTCGCCTCCTTCCTTTCTTCTTCCCTATCCCTCTTCCTGTCCAGAAACCTTACTTCCTCCGCAACTATTTCCACCACCTTGTGCTTCTTCTCGTCATCATCCTCCCAGCTCCTCGTCTGCACCCTTCCGACAACGCCTATAAGCCTTCCCTTCTCCAGGTTTTCGGCGCAGACCTCAGCCAGCCTCCTCCAGACAACCACCGGTATGAAGTCGGTATCCCTCTCGCCCTCGGAATTCGTGTAATTCCTCTGCACCGCCAGCGAAAACCTCAAAAAAGAAGCCCCACCCACCTCCTTAAACTCCAGGTCGCTCGCAATCCTTCCAACTAAACATACGCTGTTCATCCCGAACTCTCCCTTCGAAAAAGTTTTTCTATAAAAATAAGAAAAGCCGGGTTATTTAACACCCAGCTTCTTACCCAGCTCTATTATGCGGTTGTCGTGATATATCGTCTTCACCGTAAGATTGTTCACATCCATCTGAAGCCTATCTATCTTTTCATTAATCTCATTAAACTTTTCATGCACAACCTGCCTATCATCGAATAAAGCCCTTATCTTATCGCTTATCTCACCATCTATCTTCGCATTCAATTTTTTAACATCCTGCCTCACTTCTTTCAATTCCTGCTCCACCGCATCAAATTTCTTACTGAACTCGGTATACACCTTTTCCAGTAAATCAAGTATCCTCTCCTCGTTCATAAAAACCCTCCAATACTGAATAAAAAGGTTGAGAAACAACCTTGCCTAAATAATAAGGAAATACAAATATGTATTTACATCAAAAACAAAAAGGAATTTGAAAATAAAAACAAAATATATATACATACATACTATGTCAAACAAATTACAGCTTTTTGCTAACAACTTTTGGATACTCCACTATCTTACTTATTTACTCAAATCTTTGTCAACTCCTCAATATATTCTTTTTGTATATTATATATCATCCCACAAAAATTTCAATACATAAAACTCTAAAAATGTTAAACAAAAAACCAAAACTTTATGAATTAATAAAAATCAGAAATTAATGAAAATAAATATGGAGGTGCTTTTTAATGGCTTACAAAAAACCATCCTCTAATTATGAATTCTTTGATAAAAACTTTTGTCAATGGTTAAAGTCGTATTTTTTTTCTAATAAAACATACATAGAGCAGAACAAACAAAAAATAAAAGATGAAATTGAATACTACAAATCATATCCAATAATTTTAAAAAATATTATCATAGAAAGCAAAGCCAAAAAAGAAGCTGTAGAAAACGAATTAAAAATATTAACATCTATTACAAGTACTTTTTATATTTTATTAGCACAATCATTTTTAACAATTTTTATTTTCTACATAAGCAACATTAACAGCCTTGCAGTCAATATCATATCAGACATTATTAGCAAAAAACTTAATAATATAAATATGAATAGTAGTATGGATCATAACAAATTTCTAGATGATACCAAGAAAATTCTCTCGTCATTTAATGAAGGAATGTATCCTTTAATAAAATTACTATTAATAGTCTCTCTTCTAATAATATTGCCAATATTATTGTTTATATATATAACGGCATCAAGGAAACAATATTATATTGAGATGTATAACTATCAGATACTATACTGTGAAAAATTGACAGACTAATTCCCGTTAAAACCGCTTATACCAAATTTAAATACTCTCACACTGATTTCATTAAGTAACGAAAAACTGTTGTACTCAATTTCCAAAAATACTTCCTTTCCTTTCAGCTGTCTTTCCCGAGTCCCAGATACAAAACAATAACAACCTCTTCCTATATTCAA
>Ga0334722_10005290_pt1 | contig 13081 bp, 17 predicted proteins | sample C3_bottom_MG_FD_207210 | JGI IMG/M metagenome (GOLD analysis project Ga0334722, IMG submission 207210) | Sediment microbial communities from Yellowstone Lake, YNP, Wyoming, USA - C3_bottom | ecosystem: Environmental > Aquatic > Freshwater > Lake > Sediment | place: USA: Wyoming | collected...
ATTGATCGAAAGGTCAAGGCCAAGCTGGCCTCCTACTCGCGTGGGATCGTCGAGGGCAGTGCGGAGTGGGATGTGCTCTATCGGAAAGCGTTCGAAGAAGAAACGCGGAAACATGCGAAGGCGTGACGTGCCGATGGAACGTGACGGTGAGATGAAATATCTGTCTCTGCTCGGCGTGGTCCTCTTGTTCCTCGGAGCAGCCGCCTGCTCCTTCATGAGCAAGGAGAAGCCGTTGGTTCCGCTGGCGCTTGATCCAGGAGTGAAGCCGCAAGCGGTGACACTGACTGAACAGGGGACGCAGGCCTACCTATCCAAGCAGTTCGATGACGCGAAGAATTATTTTTTCCAAGCAGTGGCCGCGGTTCCTCAATCGGGGCCTGCGCACTATAACTATGCTTTGGCCTTGCACGCCTTGGGCGACCAGGAGCAAGCGCGCCAACAATTCATGGAAGCGGCCAACCTGGCTCCGGGAGACAAAGTGATCTGGGATTCGCCCGCGCTCCGTCCCTTCGGCAGCCCGGAGTCGCCCAAAAAGCCCAAACTAAGTCTACCCGGGACCGGCACGCCGGGCGGTGGCAGCGGGACGCGATAATCGTAGGTAACCAGAAAAGGAGTAACTTGGGATGGCAAAGATACTCAAAATCGGTGATAAGGCTCCCGCTCTGTCACTTCCCGATCAATCGGGAGAACCAGTCAGCCTCAAAGATTTTGCGGGTAAGCAGGTGGTCCTCTATTTTTATCCCAAAGATGATACCCCTGGCTGTACGACGGAATCGTGCGACTTTCGCGATGCCGCCACGCCGATCAAGAAGGCGGGGGCCGTGATTCTCGGTGTGAGCCTGGACGACAAAGCGTCTCACCAGAAGTTCATCAAGAAGTTCAACCTGCCCTTCTCGCTGCTAAGTGATGAAGAGGCCGCCGTCTCGAAAGCTTACGGCTGTTATAAAGAGAAAAATATGTACGGCAGAAAGTATTGGGGCATCGAACGCAGTACCTTTGTGATCGACCAGGCCGGCAAGTTGAAGGCGATCTTCCGCAAGGTCAAAGTCGACGGTCATGCGGGTGACGTGCTAGCAGCTCTTAAAGCCTAGCCTTCTCCTGGTGTCCTAGCCAGCATTATACATAAACACTTCTGCTGCAATCGCGGATTTGCTGTTCTTGCGTATGACGCGTCGTTTGTGAAGCGCAAGCAACCGTAATGCTCAATGTGTAATGTTGAATGTTCAATTGATCATCGAAAATTGAGCATTGAACATTCCTTAGAAACGCGAGATACGCCCTTCGACGGGCTCAGGGCGTCCCGAGACCTGTCGAGGGACACTTCACGAGGAACGCGCTTTCGAGCAATTTTGCGACGAGCGATCATGAACAATGCAGGCTAGGTGGCTGTGCGGCCTATGAGTGTTCTCTTCCGCAGAGCTGGCCTCTTCACTATCCTCTTCTTCTGGATTGCGACCGCAATCCTCTCCGCGGCGGAGAAGATTCCCGGAACATTGACGGTTCACGATAGCCTAACCTCGCCCAACCAGCCGGCCACCATCGAAGCGACGCTCATAGGGAAGGGCCTTCTGACGGAAACCAGTCTGGGAGGAGAACCCATCGAGCTTCTCGTCGCCGGTAATGTCGTCGCAACCGCGATGACCGGTGGTGACGGGCGGTCCTTCTTGTCGTATACCCCGAAGGCCAAAGGGGCGGTCCCATTCACCGTGCGCGTCGGAACCACTCCGAGAGTCGCCGTGGCTGAGGCTGGTGCGAATCTGGCCGTGTGGGAACATCGCACTCCGATCCTGGCAGTGGAAATGGCGGCGCTCATGGAAGACCCTGTCGGACAGGGGCCGACCGTGACCTGGCCTGGGAAAGAGGCGGAAGGCAGACGCCCGATGCCTGATGCCGCGAACGAACTCGGCAAGCTCACGCAGTTCTACTACAACGTGCTCTATGTGGTGACAGTGGCTAAGGCGGTGGGTCCCAACGATCAGGTGAACGCGCAAGCCAGACAATGGCTCAAAGATCAGAAGTTTCCGGTCGGGCATATTCTCGTATTGCCATCCGATCCAGAGGCGTTTGGGGCGAAACTCGATGAGATGCATGCCGCTGGGTGGAAGACGCTCAAAATAGGTGTGGGGCGCACGAAGGCCTTTGCCGAAGCGTTTCTGAAGCGGCGCCTGGACGCCGTGATGGTGCCAGAGCCAGCCAAGGGCGAGGCGCCGCGCAAAGCGAAGGTGGCGAAGGAGTGGAAGGAGGTGCGAAAGAAAATGTAGCGGGCAACCGGTTGCCCTTCTTGCTCGCGCAACGCGCGGCCTCAGAAGGCCCTCGTTGGACGCGCGCAGTAAAGGGCAATCCGGTCACCCGCTTTGAGAGGACGAATGAACAGGAGGTGCGACGGCTGGGTGCTCCTCCTGCTCCCAGAGTGCGCACGGTGAAACGGTGCTCCCTCGATGGGCGCAGTGAGGAGCACCACAGCCATCCACCTCCTTCCGCTAGATGATAGAAGGATGAGAGAAAATGAAGAGCTGACCTCCACTGCTCGTGGAACGCGCACGATGAAACAGTGCTCGTTCGACACGCGCAGTAGAGGAGTTCCCTAGCCGCCCAGGCCCGGCGGGCTTTGAATCCATTCAAGGAGGTGGTATTATGCTGGTTCGCATAAGATGCCGTGATCAACCGCTGGACAGGCAATAAACAATTGAATGCAGAGGGGTTAACGGACCTTCGGCAAGAAACCCCAAGACGTGTTATACGGACAGAAAACCAGAACTCCGCATCTTATGCGGATCAGTCTAATGATTGTTAGGCAGGGAACAAAGGAGCTCAGGACATGGCACGAGCACTTCCGCACTTGCAGAGGCATTCGAGGAATCAGGTTGTTGGGAACGCTGGTCTTTTCCACGTGTGCTACAAACTCTCATGTCGAGGTTGGAACGTAATGCCAACGTCGCGAAACGCGCGTGGCGTCGATGTCGTGATCTATAACCAAACCGGTCGCAAGAAGCACACGGTACAAGTGAAAGCTCTGTCTAAACGGAATCCTGTACCGTTGGGGCCTCATCGCCGCAACCTCATCGCCGACTATGTCATCGTCTGCCCAGGGGTCCGGTCAAACGGTCCCGAGTGTTTCGTGCTGACGTCCGCAGAAGTACGCCGTCGTGCGGAATCCGACCAAGACGAGAAGAATTGGTGGCTGCAGCCCAACAGGTACGAATCAGACCTCTTCAAGGAGAGATGGGAGCGCATCGGCAAGCAATAGCACGGAAACGGGGTCAGGCATGAGTATTGACTTAATGAGGCCCAATCTCTGCACGGAAACGGGGTCAGGCATGAGTATTGACTTATTGAGGCCCAATCTCGGGTTGAGCCACCTGGCACAGTTGCCTGGAATGTAGCTTCCCGCAGCAAGCTACGGGGTATTCGGCGAAGGAGAATCAAGTCGTACGGCGAATGTATTCCCGTCATGGCGGGGGAGTCGCCACGAGGTCATCGCCCTGAGTGGTGACGGGCATGTCGTTTCCATGTAAGATAGTGCTATGAATTCGAAGTCCACATCCTCGTTTACCGGTCTGAATGCGTCACGGCGTTCCAGTAAGCTTGGCGACATGCTGGCACAAAAGAAGATTGACGAAGCCCGGCGACTCACCCCTGAACAGCGGCTGCGCTTTGCGCTTGAGCTTTCTGACGCTGCCGCCGCTCTCCACCGCGCCGGTTCCACGAAGCGTTAGCGGAAACTCCCTGGGTTCAAGACTTCCGTGGCACCCATATCTTCCATTCTCTTCTCCTATCCTTTACTATAGGGCTCAGATTTCCTTCTTATTCTCCTTTGCTGAATACCCACGCAGCTTCCGTCCGTCGTAGCGGAGGTGGCTACTTCGGCGGAGTAGGTTGCCGGGGGGAGCGATATACTGATTGTTTTCAAGGAGGCACTATGCGCTATCGCATCGTCGTTCACCAGTCGGAAGAGGGCTTTTCCGTTTCGGTTCCCGGCTTGCCGGGGTGCTGGTCTCAGGGAGCTACCGACGTCGAAGCGGTTGAGAACATTAAGGACGCGATTCGTGAATATCTTGCCGTAGTCGAAGAGCAGCTTCGCGGCGAAGAGATTCGCGAGATTGAAGTCGCTGTCTGATCGTGTCAAAGATTCCTGGCGTCAACCACCTCGATGCGGTGCGCGCTCTGCAAAAGGCAGGATTTACCTTGCTCGTCAGGGAAAGCATATCGTCATGTCGAACGGCACGCGCATCCTGACGATCCCACGTCATAACCCTGTCAACGCCTTTACCCTCGGCGGTATCGTTCGTGACGCCGGACTGACCGTCGAGCAATTTCGCGATCTCTTGTAGCAGAGTACGCCGCCCAACCCATCATTCCTGCGGACGCGCGCCTGCGGCTCGCGCCGCTCAACGCGAACGGTAGAACTTTCTTGGAGGTTCTTTATGAGTAACCACGGATCATTTTCTGGAAACCCGAAGACCGAATGGCTCATCGATCAGCGTGGCGCTGACCGAGATATGGTTCTTACTGAGGATTTTTGGTATCTCGATCCCAACGGAAGAAAATGGAACGTTTCAAAGGGAAGTGTGGTCAATGGCGCAAATATTCCGCGTCCATTGTGGTCCATGGTCGGTAGCCCTTACACCGATGATTATCGCCGTGCATCAATTGTTCACGATATTGCATGTGATGATCAGACTGTACAAAGAAAAGATGCCGATGTGATGTTCTACCATGCCTGCTTGGCTGGCGGATGTTCGTTTCTCCAGGCGAAATTACTTTACGCGGGTGTTCGTATTGGCGCATGGTCAAGCGCATTTTTCGCATCTGAGTCTTTTGCGAAAGAAAGGATGCTCTTTCGAGTTCCCTTCAGAGCATTCTCAGATGAGCAGTTCATTCAAAGTAAGTTTCAAGAGATTGCCATTGAGCTAAAGGCACTCGGTGACGAAGCATCAATCGTTGATCTTGATGCCGTGATCAACAAGCATGTCAAGTTCTAACACGCCGCTCAAGCGGACGCTCTTTACGTCGCGCCGCTTAGCTCTGCGTTAGGCCGCGCGGGCGGAGCGATGGCTTCGGGAGCCCTGTACCAACCGAGGATAAAATGGTGCTGTGGCAACGGGTGGGGTCATTGTGAGGTGACCCCATCTCGCAATCCTCTCGCCTTCGGATCGAGAAGCGTTAACGAAGGCGCCCCAGTTGGAGCGTTGCGCCGGAAGTTGATTGCCGGCTGGTAGCGAGGAGTTTGTCCCCGTTGGGGAACAATCTTTGCGTGGCCCTCCCGCCTCCACACCGCATGAAGTGTTACGATAGAAGGCGCCTAACAATCGCAGCAACGTGGCCGCGCTGCAGCGGCGCGGCACGCCACTTCCGCGTGCCAGTTATGCTTGGACGTTCGCCGAGTGAAAGGAAGGAGAGGACGATGCCATGACCGCGTTGGCAACGCGGCATAGACGGTTGATCCCAACGGAGCCGGGCCAGACCAATCGCCAGGATGCCAAGGCGCTTCTCCGTGTCTGGCGCGGGCCCGACGACGCGCGAACGCCGGAGCTCAGTGGGAACGTGAATGAATCAGATATGAATGTCAGAGAAACAGGAGGTCAGCGATGCTTGCGTACTGCCATAACCCTATTCACTGCATTTTGCCGCCGTACATTCTCGAAAAATTGAGCCAATCCACGGATGCGAAAATACGCAAACTAGCCATCGATGCCATTGAGGCCGCAGCGGCCATGCGTGCACAGCGCTTTACGTTGGCCAAACTGCCAACCATGTCGGCGATCCCCTCGCCGGGCGGGAAGAAGCACCGCCTCGTGTACGATGCGAAGCATGGCTCCATGTGGTCTCTGCCCGGCAAGCTCGTGCGCGAGGAAGGCGATAAGAAGGCAAAGGACGCCGCCGTCAACGAAGCCTATAATTACTCTGGTGACGTGTACGACTTTTACCAGACAGTCTTCTCCCGCAATTCGCTGGACGACAAGGGCATGTCGCTGATTTCCAGCGTGCACCTGGGAAACAAGTTCAACAACGCCTTCTGGAACGGCGAGCAGATGGCCTATGGCGACGGGGACGGTTCGCTTTTCATCCGCTTCACCAAGGCTCGTGACGTGGTGGGCCACGAACTGACCCACGGGGTGGTCACGCACACGTGCAATCTTCAGTACCAGGACGAGTCCGGCGCACTGAACGAACACTTTGCCGACGTGATGGGTGTGCTGGTTTCACAGTGGCGTGCGGGTAAGACCGCGAAGCAGGCTGCATGGACTGTCGGTGCCGAGATAATGGGTCCCGGCACAACCGCAAAGTGCCTTCGCACGTTCAAGGACGAACCGGCCTATCAGGATGACCCGATCCTCGGCGACGATCCCCAGCCCAAGCACCTGAAAGACAAGTACACGGGCTCCGCAGACCAAGGCGGGGTGCATATCAACTCCGGCATTCCGAACCATGCGTTCTACCTGGTGGCCATGGAAATCGGTGGCAGCGCGTGGCAGAAGGCCGGACAGATCTGGTATAGGACCCTGCGCGCTCTGCATCAGACCAGCGACTTTGCCCAGATGGTTACCGAGACGGAAGCTTCAGCTGTGGCCCTGTACGGATCAGAGAGCATCGAGCAGCAGGCGGTGCGAAAGGCGTGGAAGGCGGTTGGGTTCTGAGCCGATATGCCTTAGGAGCATGCCTGTTTAAGGTGCCCGAGGGGGGTGGTAAGGTGCGGATTGTCCTGATTGAAAGTGGCGGATTTGTCGGCGTGCCTCTGCGGTACGAAGTAGATATGTCCGCGCTCGACGCGGGGGTCCTGTCGGTGCTGGAGCGCGCTATGGCAACGGTAGCCGTAGGACCCCGACCCCCGCTGAGCAGCGCTGGGGGCGTCCGCATCCGCATGGAGCGAGACGATGGGAGCGTGAACGAACTGACGCTGTCGCACGCGCCGCCAGTTCCAGAGTTCGCCAACCTTGTGGAACGCCTCCGCACCTGCGCCAAGCTGGTACGGGAACGATAGGGAGTACGGGTGGGGTCATTGTGAGGTGGGGGGAATTTAAGGGGACATTCTGATTTTCTTGTTGTAAGAATTGAACGCCGTCCGCAAAATTCAGAATGTCTCCGTTTCTGTCCCCCGTCGCTCAAGCGGACACTCCTTACGTCGCGCGGCTAAGCTCTGCGTTAGGCCGTGCGGGCGGAGCGATGGCTTCGGGAGCCCTGTGCCAACCAAGGATAAAATGGTGCCGCGATGTTTGAGCGTGCGTTCGGCCGCTTCTGTTCCCTCATCCGCTCTGGTGAGTATCTCCTTTCGATTCATGCACTGGAAGAGATGGCCGAAGACGACGTCTTGACGGAAGATGTAGAGAATGTGATCCTTACGGGCAGCACCGTGGAACGTCAGATTGATCAGGCGACACGAGAGCGGAAATACGTCCTTCTCGGCAGAGATCCCGCGGGCGATCCCGTAGGACTTATAGGCAAGGTCGGATCGGCAGGCAAGGCAGAGGTCATAACGGTTTATCGAGAGAAAAAATTATGAATTGCAAAATCTGCGGCAAGAAGACCGTCTCGATCAAGAGGGTAACCAAGAGCTTCGGTCGCGGTGACAATCTTGTCGTGATCGAAGACAGCCCGGTTCTTTCTTGCAGCGGCTGTCACGAGTCGTACATTACCGCTGACACGGCGCGCGAGATTGACCGCATCCGAAAAAATCGGGGCACCGTAGGCAAGGCGAAGCGGGTTCTTGTGGCGTCGTTTAAAGAGAGTGCAGCCTAACTACTGCATGGAACAGATGCGGATGACCGCACCGTTCACGCAAGGAGCTAGGCCTACGTCTGGGTCGGACTCCTGTGCGGCGGCTTGTAGGGAAATGGGGGCAGGCATGAGTAACTGCTATGAAATCGAAATCCACTTCCTCGGTTCCTGGTCTGAATGTTTCGCGACGTCCCAGCAAGCTTAGCGACATGCTGGCGCAAAAGAAGATTGACGAAGCTCGGCGACTCACCCCTGAACAGCGGCTGCGCGTTGCGCTTGAGCTTTCTGACGCTGCCGCCGCTCTCCACCGCGCTGGTTGCGAGAACTGTTAGCGGAAACGTTCAGGGCTCGGGGTTTTAGGGCAACCCCGTGTCTTCCATTCACCCCTCCTATCCTTTACTATAGGTCTCAGGTTTTCCTTCTAATTTGAGGCTTCTCTGAATGCGGGCGAAAACTATTTTTTCCTGCCAAGCTTGCGGCCACCAGTCGCCACGATGGCTTGGCCGCTGCCCGGACTGCGGTGGTTGGAATACCATGAAAGAGGAACGGCAGGCCCCGACCGGCAAGGGGCGGCCTGCTGCGATGAAGACGGCGCAGGCAAAGGCCACGCCGATTGCCGACATCGAAGTGGTCGGTGAAGACCGGCGGCTGACGCAGATCGGCGAATTCGACCGGGTGCTTGGGGGGGGAGTCATTCCCGGCTCGGTCATTCTGATCGGCGGCGATCCGGGGATTGGGAAGACGACTTTGTTACTCCAGGCGCTCCCGCGCCTGTCTTCCAAGGAGGAACCGGTGCTGTATGTTTCCGGAGAGGAATCTCCGAGGCAGATCAAGATGCGGGGGCAGCGACTCGGCATCGAGCATCCGAATCTGTTAATCCTGGCAGAAACCTCCCTTGAACAAATCCTCAAAGCGGCGCAGGAGATCCAGCCAGCTGCGATAGTCGTCGATTCGATTCAAACGGTCTACACGGAACAGATCACGTCCGCCCCGGGCAGCATCAGCCAGGTGCAGGAAGTGGCGGGCCAACTGATGTGGTACGCGAAGCGCAGCAGCGTGCCGGTCTTCATCATTGGGCATGTCACCAAAGAAGGAGCGATCGCCGGACCGCGACTGTTGGAACATATCGTCGATACGGTGCTTTATTTTGAAGGAGACAAGGGCCACAGTTTTCGTATTCTCCGCGCGGTGAAGAATCGCTTTGGTTCGACCAACGAGATCGGCGTGTTCGAGATGAAGGATTCCGGGCTGGAGGAAGTGAGCAACCCCTCCGAGTTATTCCTGGCAGAACGGTCCCAGCGTACGACTGGATCGGTGGTGGTATCCAGCCTCGAAGGATCGCGGCCAATTCTGGTGGAGTTACAGGCGCTGGTGTCCTCCACGAGTTATGCGATGCCGAAACGAATGGCAAATGGCGTGGAGCAGAATCGGGTTTCGCTCTTGCTCGCGGTCATGGAGAAGCGGCTGGGTATGCATCTGTCCGGACAAGACGTCTATGTGAACGTCGTCGGTGGGATGCATATCGACGAGCCGGCCATCGATTTGGGCATTGTGGCGGCGATCACATCGAGCTTACGCGAAGTGCCGATTGAGCCGGGACTGTTGGTGTTGGGCGAGGTGGGGCTCGGCGGTGAAGTGCGCGCGATCAGTCAGGCTGAAATGCGGATTCGTGAAGCGGCGAAGATGGGGTTCAAGCGCTGTCTGTTGCCGGAACGGAACTTGGCCAAGCTGGAACCCATCGATGGGATCGAATTGATCGGGATTCGTGAAGTGGGGGAGGCATTGGATGTGGTTCTGGCGTAGAAAGGGGACAGGTAGACGAGCCTCTGTGCAAGCGCAACGAGTATGGTCTCACCCGCCCACCCCCGGTGCGCCCAGACGCATCGATTACCTCGTCGAATGTGCTCGTTGGACGCGCGCAGTAGAGGCTCGCCTGACGCTCGCCTCCTCTAGCGGAACCGGTGCAAGGGGAGAGAAGCGTGGGCGCCGATGGGCTCTTTTGCTGGTTTGTTTTTTCTTAGTTCCCGTTTTCTCCAGCTGCGCCCCCGTCACCCCGCGCGAGGAAGTCCGGCTCAAGCAGGCGACGGTGGAGGAGCTGACGGCTTTGCTGAGTCAGCGCGAAGCGGCGATCCAGACGATGAAAGGTCTCTTCAGCGCGAAGGTGCGCGGAGGCATCATCCCCATCGCGTCGCGGATGGAGGGGGCGTTGTACTATCGTCGTCCGAACGCCATGCGCCTGCGCGGGTTCACCGCGGTCGGCAGCGAGCTCTTCGAATTTGTGCAGGCTGAGGATCAGTTCCGGTTGCGATTGCCGACGATAGGCCGTGTTCTGTCCGGCAGTCCGTCCAACATGAGCGAGATGGGAAAGCTCGCGCGGCCGTTTCAATTGAGTGTGTGGGCGATGGGTGGCGTGCTGGGCACCGGCACGATTGCGAAAGACGAGACCGTCGCACTCGTGGAAGAGGGAGACCGCTACCGGTTGGAGGTTTCCGGTCCCTCCCCCAACGGGGCACAGACGATGCGCCGACGTCTGTGGTTTGAGCGGCAGACGTTGCTTGTCGTTCGGGAAGATCGGCTCACGGAGTCCAGTGGGGTGGAAGCGACCATTGAGTACGAGGACTTCCGTGCGATCGGCGAGGCGGAGGCGATCTCAAGCGCTGGAGATGGGCGGCTGCTGAGGCCGTTTAAGATTTTGTTGGAAGATGGGAAGGGACAGGGGAGCGTACAGGTGACGTTTCACGAGATGATTCCGAATCAACCGTTGAAGGCAACCGACCTCGGTCAGGTCTAGCAGGATGCTGAAAAAGTCCACCAGCTTCGTTCTCGCTTCGCTCAGAGGCTCAACGTACCGAAGCGTACGCCTCACCTCTTCGCTCGCTGCGGCCTTGCTGGGCGGCCTTTTTGAGCATCCTGCATGGTGTGCGCCTGTTGTCCCAGACGTGCAAACCAGTAAAGTTCTAGCGGGGCAACATAGTTTTTTCGCAGCTGGGTAGCAACTATGAAAGTATTGGCGGTCGAGACGGCTACTTCGTGGCAGAGCGTGGCGATCCTTGATGGGTCGCGCGTGCTTGTCCGGCACGACCAGGATGCAGCCGGATCGCATGCCAAGCTGTTGCTGCCTATGATCGATCGGTTGTTTCGTGAGACGGGTCTGACACTCAAGCAGTTGGATGGTCTCGTTGTGTCGATTGGTCCCGGGTCTTTTACGGGACTTCGCGTCGGCCTGGCGACGCTCCTCGGGTTCCGGACGATCAGTCAACTCCCCTTGGCGGCGGTGCCGACCCTAGAAGGGATGGCCTGGAGTCTGAGAGGATCCTCGACTCTACTCTGCCCCATTCTCAACAGTCGGCGTGGGGAACTCTACTGGGCGCTGTTTCGCTGGATCAGCGAGGATCGGTTGGAGCGAGTGGTATCAGAGCAGGTGGGCACCGCCGTCATGCTGGGGAGCGGTCTCGCAGAATCGCTCCTCGTATTCGGTGAAGGCTGGACGGTTGAGGCGTCTGCCATCCGTGGGTCGATTGCTCCCTCCGTCACGGTAACCGAGGGGCCGGAGGCTGCCATGAAACCCTCCGCCGTCTCGATCGGATTGGCAGGGATTGAGCGGCTCCGACGAGGTGAACGTGCAGGAACCGGCATCAGTCCGCTGTATGTGCAACGTACCGCGGCAGAACTGAAGTACGAAGAGTCCGGCGGTCTTACGCCGGTGGCCCTGCGCCAGGAACGGGTCGCAAGAAAAGTAAAGGCGCATGTGGCGGCGGCACGGATTCCGTCTGGTCACATGAGGACGGCGCGAGGAAAAAGCAAGGGCGGAACACGAGATGGGACATGACAACGTGGCCAGGCCCTAGACAAGCCCGGTCTGTCTGGTCCATCTGGTTGATGTGATTCATCTGGTTAGTTTCGTTCAACCAAAAAACCAGACAAACCAGACAGACCGACCGAATAGACCAAATAAACAAGACAGGCTGGCAGCCTTTTTCAGCATCCTGCCGGAGGGGGAGTCGCGATGGGCGACTGGGTCATCGAGCCGGCAACCATTGAGGCTCTGCCGGACATTCTGCAGATCGAAGAAGCTTGCTTCTCGTCCCCCTGGACGCGCAAAATGCTCGAAGCGGAACTAAGCGGCAATCACTTTGCACATTTTCTATTGGCAAAGCAGGTGCCGACTGGCGAAGTTGGTTCCGTCTCGATTGTCGCGTATCTCTGTTTCTGGGTCGTCTTCGAGGAAGTTCGGCTGATGAACCTGGCGGTTATCGAGTCGATGCGGCACAAGGGTATTGCCAAGGCCTTGGTCCTGCAGGCCCTGGAGGTGGGGCTGGCACAAGCAGCGATGTGCGCCGTGCTCGAAGTGCGGGCTTCGAACCATGCCGCGCATGCACTCTACCGAAGTCTTGGGTTTCGCGACGTGACGACCCGACCAACGTACTATACCAATCCGATAGAAGATGCGTTACTGATGGAACTGGACCCGATTGTGTCGGAGTCGGGTCGATTGACACACGAAGTCGGTCGCGAGGGAGGACGTATCAGGCCGCTGTAGTAATCTCATAACCAGGAGGTGCGACATGCTGACAGACAGTATGATTGCGGAACGGCTGCGCCAATCCAGTCAGGAATTCCGTGTACTGGAAGAGGCTCACCACCGTCTGGACCTGGAATTGATCCAAATGCAGAAACGCCACGTACTGACCCCTGCCGAAGAACTGTCCATGAAGGATTTGCACAAAGAGAAGTTGGCGAAGAAGGACAAGATGGCCGAGCTGATTCGTGTCTGTCGAGACCACGAGCTGCAGGCCGCTCCTTAGTGAGGAGCATCATCGTGGGGGTGGCGTCAATCAGCAACCGGGACCGGAGTTATGGCACAGATTCTCAATCCCCTTGCCGCACATATCCGGACCGTCAAGAAGCGTTTGATCATCATCGGGGCCACGATTCTGGTGGCTCTGATGGTATCCTTTGCCTTTTCCGGCGAGATGGTCGCGTGGTTGAATCGTCCGTTTCCCAACCAGCTGGTGTTCTACGGACCGACGGAAGCCTTGTTCGCCTCGATCAAAGTTTCATTTCTTGCGGCGGTCTTGGCGAGTCTGCCGGTCATCTTCTATCAGTGTTGGAAGTTTATTGAACCAGCGCTGCTCCCCAAGGAGCAACGCTGGGGCATTCCGCTGTTTGCGCTGGCGGGAGCGCTCTTTGCCTTTGGTTTGATCTTTTGCAATCTCGTGATTCTCCCGCTGGTCATCAATTTCTTCGTCAGCTTCGGCATGGATCACGATGTTACCCCAGAATTGAGCGTCGGCACCTACATCGACTTCAACGTCAAATTTCTCCTGATATTCGGCTGTGCGTTTGAAGTGCCGCTGGTACTCAC
>Ga0334722_10005291_pt1 | contig 13080 bp, 16 predicted proteins | sample C3_bottom_MG_FD_207210 | JGI IMG/M metagenome (GOLD analysis project Ga0334722, IMG submission 207210) | Sediment microbial communities from Yellowstone Lake, YNP, Wyoming, USA - C3_bottom | ecosystem: Environmental > Aquatic > Freshwater > Lake > Sediment | place: USA: Wyoming | collected...
ACCACGGGCGGTTCTTCAACTTGATGAGGGTGAACCGCGTCAGCATTCCAGCGATGAACGGAATGCCAAGGTAGATGAAAACGCTCTGTGCGATCTGACCGATCGTCACATTGACGACAACACCCTTGAGCCCGAACCAGACGGGCAACACGGTTATGAAGATGTAGGCATAGACGGAAAAGAATAGGACCTGGAAGATCGAGTTGAACGCCACAAGACCGGCGGCGTATTCCGGATCGCCGCACGCAAGGTCATTCCAGACGATCACCATGGCGATGCAGCGGGCAAGGCCGATCATGATGAGACCGACCATATACTCGGGATAATTATGAAGGAAGATGATAGCAAGGCCGAACATCAGGACGGGGCCTATGACCCAGTTCTGTACGAGTGAGAGCCCCAGCACCTTTTTATTACGGAAGACCTCGCCAAGCTCCTCGTATTTCACCTTCGCAAGGGGCGGATACATCATCAGGATCAGTCCGATGGCAATGGGGATATTGGTCGTGCCGACCTGGAAGCTGTTTATGAAAGTTTCCGTTCCCTGAACGAAATACCCGAGACCCACCCCGAGCGCCATTGCAGCGAAGATCCAGAGAGTAAGAAATCGGTCCACAAACGATAGTTTTTTCTCGCCCTTGTCAGTCATTATTCATCTCCCCCCTTTTTCGTTAACCGCAGCAGCGAACCTTCGGCTTTAAGGACACAACCTTGCCATTCTGTTCTTTCTGCCCGAGAAAAGCATTCAGTCGTTTCCTATCCCCTAATAGGGTACCGTCCTGCATCCGCTCACAGGCGGAGAGGATCAGCATCCTCCTGAACATGTCTTTTTCATTCAGGCTGTAATGGATCCACTTCCCCGTTTTTCGGTCCTTGATGAGACCCGCCTCTTTCAGTGCGCTGAGATGGAACGACACTTTCGGCTGCACCATGTCCAGCGCGGCAGTGATGTCGCACACGCACAGTTCACCCTCTTCCAGAAGCTTGATGATCCTGAGCCTGGTCTCGTCGGAAAGCGCCTTGAATATCAACACAAGATCGTTCATAGTCCGCTCCCTACGCTTCGCCTTTGATCAGTTCTTTCACCTTCTCCAGGCTCGGCAGCGGCTTGCCTGAGTGTTTTATCTTGCCGTTCACGACAAGACCCGGTGTTGATAAAATACCATGCATGGCAATCTGGCCGATGTCCGTTATCTTTTCGATCTTCGCCTCGATGCCGAGTTCTTTGACAGCGGTTTTCGCCAGTTCCTCCATCTTGTGACAATTTGCGCAACCAGGTCCGAGCACTTTGATTTCCATTTTCGATCCTCCTATAAAATTGCGTTGAAAAGATAACCAACAATAATGATGCCCACGGTCACGATCCCGAAAAAGGTATAGATAAGACGCATCTTAAGAACATTCTTGAGAATAACCGCCTCGGGAAAGGAGATCGCGGTAACCGACATCATAAAGGCAAGCACCGTGCCCATGGCCATTCCCTTTCCCACAAGGGCCTGAACAACAGGGATCATGCCGGCAGCATTGCTGTAAAGCGGGATACCGATCAAAACAGCGACCAGAACGGCAAAGGGGTTATCGCGTCCCGCGTATTTGACCACGAAGTCGGTAGGGATATAGCCGTGTACAATTCCGCCCAGCGCGATGCCGATGATTACATAAGGCCAGATCCTTTTCAGGAGATCCTTTGTATAGTCGCGTGCAAAGACGAGCTTTTCACGGAAGCTTGTCTGCATGATCACGCCATCACCGGCCTTAATTTGCCATACGTAATCCTGGACATACTTTTCCATCTTGAGCTTGCCGATGACAATGCCGGACACAATAGCCAGCACGACCCCGGTGCCGGTGTAGATCAAGGCGATCTTCCAGCCGAACAGCCCCCAAAGCATGATCAGCGCGATTTCGTTTACCATGGGCGAAGAGATAAGAAACGAGAAGGTAACACCGAGCGGCACTCCCGCTTCCACGAAGCCGATGAAGAGCGGGACAGCGGAACAAGAGCAGAACGGCGTGACAATGCCAAGCAAGGCAGCCATGGTGTTGCCGAGGTATTCCCTCTTTTGCGACAGTATGCGTTTGGTCTTTTCAGGCGGGAAGTATGCCCGGATGATCGCGACCGCGTAGACGATGGTGGTGAGCAGCAGGAATATCTTGAGGGTGTCGTAGATAAAGAAATTGAGGGCGTCCCCTAAATGGCTGGTTGGTTCCAGTTTCAACAGTGTATAGGTGATGTAATCGGCGAATTGCTTGAGCACGGCGACCTCCTCATATAAACTTCTGTTTATATATTAAACAAGGAGAGCTTATTTGTCAAGCCGTTTATTGACTATTCTATTAGTAACATATAATATTATTTATCCGCCGATCTGCGACATGGGAGACAAGGCAGGAGAAAGCAAAGAACCTTCGTGCAGGGTGTGGCGGGCTGGTTTGGACAACACAGCGCTGCGATAAAGGCTTTCCAACTCATCGTCGGAAGCGCCGTTCCTGATGGGGGATCTGAGGTCCACTGTTGTTTCTGAAAAAAGGCACGGTCTCAACTTGCCGATAGCGGTCAAACGAAGCCTGTTGCAGGAACCGCAAAAACAATCGCTCATGGCGCTGATGAAACCGATCATGCCTTGCGCCCCCTCGATCCGGTAATTTCGCGAAGGACCGCCGCCTTTGAAAGGCAACTTGACCAGCTTCCCGGCGGACGATGCGCGTTCCATGATCTCGTCTTTGCTCAAATAGGCATCAGGATTCCACGTTTTACGGTTTCCGATGGGCATGAACTCGATGAAACGGACGTGAACGTCCTTGTATAAGGTAAGGGCCGCAAACCGGGCCACTTCGTCGTCATTGACTCCCCGGACAGGCACCATATTGATCTTTACCGGGGAAAGCCCGACGCGTTCCGCCTCGGCCACGGCTTCCCATACATGATCGATCTCGCCGCCTCTCGTAATTTCCCGATAACGTTGTGCGATGAGCGTATCGAGACTAATGTTCACCCGGTCAAGGCCCGCTTTCCTGAGCGCCCCTGCCATCTTGGCCAGCCGCTGGCCGTTGGTGGTTATGCTGAGATCTTGTATACCCGCCCGCTTGATCCCGGCAATGAGCGGGACGATATCGTCGCGCAATAACGGTTCCCCGCCCGTGAGGCGCACCTGTCTGACGCCGTATTTGCCCGCGACGCGAACGATCCTTAGGATCTCGTCGTTCGTAAGGATGTCATCCTGGGCGAATTGCTTGAGCCCCTTTTCCGGCATACAATAAACGCATTTCAGATTGCACCGGTCGGTGATGGATATCCGGAGATAGTCGATCTGCCGGTTGAAGGAATCCTTCAGTATTTCCTTATTGCTGACTTTATTGCTGTTCATGTAGATACTTCTCCATGATAAACGCGGCAATACTCTTCTCGTCGTTCAGATCAAACTGCGGCATGGACACATCGAATTTCGTGTCCGTCGCAAGGGCGATAAAAGAAGGATCGTCAAGACAGAGCGGTCTGGTCCCGGATATACCGCTGCGGAAAACTTCAAAGCGGTCGCCACCGGCTTTTTTGAATCCCTCGCGCAGTACAACATCGCAGGCTCCGAGGATATGGCCAAGGTCCCCGGAAGCTGGTTCACACTCCCCGCGCCGCATGACCGTTGTCCCGGCCGGTCCGGTCACCGCCACTATGTCAGCGCCCGCTTCCCGGAAGCGCCATGAATCCTTGCCGGGCCTATCAGGGTCAAACCCCTTCGATGCGTGTTTTAGCACGCCGACCGTGAGACCGCGCACCTTCAGCAGGGGGATGAGTTTTTCTATGAGCGTGGTTTTGCCGCTGTTGGATGCGGCAGCGACAAAAGATACCTCCGCATTATGCCTATGAGTTCCGTGCTGAGTCTGCATTCTATAAGCGGTTCTTCGCCGCCCACTTCTCCACTTCACGCACTGAGTTATAGACTGATTGCTTCGGGACGACAAGCTTTTCGAAGCCCATTTCTTCCAAAATAGCCTTTCCTTCGGGATCATTGTGCATCGCTAAGAGTACCTTTTTAATGCTTTCCTTCAATGTTGCATCCATGCCCTTCTTCACAATAAATGGTGGGCTGCCATAACAAGGAGACGTGTAGATGATCCTGGTACCTGTAGAATCAACCCTTTTTCGTTTTTCCGAATATGCATACGTTATGCTGTCAACGCTAACGCCATCCACATCTTTCCTTGCCAGCAGGAACATGGCTTGCTCGTAGTTCTTCGCATGCAGAATGCTTCCAAAAAACCTCTCCGGCGTTTTATTGAACGTGCGGGCGATCGAATAGCTAGGCGCGTGCTCACCGCTATTTGACTTCGGAACAGTAAAGCCAAATCGTTTACCCCGCAAGTCCGCAAGTTCCTTGAACGCGCTATCGCTACGAACGATAATGTAGGATTGGTAGGAAGGTTGACCTTTAATCTGCGGTGCAGCGAGGAGCTCCAATCCGGACGTCTTGCTATTGCGAACGTACGTTCCGGGACAAACAATAGCCAGAGTAGTCCTCTCCTGATCCAGAAGGCTTTCAAGATCCTTAATACTTTCTCTTAAAACCAGCTCGACGGGAGTTCCCAGTTTGCGTTCGACGTAGCTTTGGAAGGGACTATAGTATTCAAATGTCTCTCTGAGACCGAGCGTGGAGACAGCAACGATCCTGAGCGGCTCCGCAGACACGATCATCGGCGCAGCCGTCGCAAACAGGACCATGGTCCACAGTATGATCTTTTTCACACACAAAGCAGCGCTCCTTTTACTTGAGAACACTACCCGAGCTTTCCGAAGGGGCAGACCGGATACCGGCAGACATCACATTTCAGGCAGAGCCCCCCATGGCCCAGTTCAGCCAGTTCACGCCTCCCGATCTTTTCTCCTGCAAGCACCCGTGGCAGGACCAGATCGAAGATCGTCGTTTTTGCGTACATGCCGCAGGCCGGAATGCCAAGAATGGGCACCTTGCCGAGATAGGCTGTCAGGAACATCGCGCCCGGCAGCACTGCCGAACCATAGGTTATGTCTTCCGCGCCCAGTTCCCGGATCGCGAACCGCGTTACGTCATCAGGATCGACGGACATGCCGCCCGTGGTGATCAGGAGGTTGGCTCCCGCATTCAACAGCTCCCGCAGCCTGTCCACGATGAACGGTTTATCGTCCGGCGCGTAATAGATGCCCACAAGTTCCCCGCCGATTTCCTCGATCTTCTTCGTGATGACCGGAGCGAAGGCGTCCTTGATCCTGCCGTGGTATACCTCGTTTCCGGTAATGACCACGCCAACGCGCGGTTTGCTGATCTCCTTGACCTGAATGACACCGTGAGCCTCGTTTGCGACCTGCACGGCCTGATCAACGATACCGCGCTTCACAACCAGCGGAATCGCCCGCGTCCCGGCCACTGTCTGGCCTTTTTTGACGATCGTATTGTTGTGCAACGTCGCAGCCATGACCTCCCCGAGCATATTGAAAGCAAGAAGAGCGTCTTTGTCTATCTTGAGGAGTCCGTCGCGTTCTGCAATAATGCTGATCTTGCCTTCCTTCGGTTCTCCCTTGATCGCCACACCTTCGCCCATGAGCGCCTGGGCAATTGCATACGCCGCATCGTTTTCGTGCAGCTCGTCCTCGGCGACATTCAGCACGAAGAGATGCTCCTTGCCGAGCCGCTGAAGGTGGCACACGTCCTCTTCCCGGATGATGTGCCCTTTCTTGAATGCGCGTCCTTTGAACTCTCCGGGCCGTATCTCCGTTATGTCATGGGCAAGGATCGTACCCACGGCCTTATCGACCGGTATCGCCTTCATGACGGAACCGTGACTTTGACTCTCATGCGCATCATCACACATGGACGCCTCCCTTGAATATTGCCTTGAACCGTTTATCGACGATCTCCTGTATTCCTTTTTCAAGAGCTTCGTATTTTTTCAACATATCCCGCGCCTCATCCGTAAGCAGAGCGCCGCCGCCGTTCTTTCCGCCCGTCTGGCGCTCGACGAGCTTCACGCCCAGCCGTTCTTCCATCGCTTTGATATAGCCCCATGCCTTCCGGAAGGATATATCCACTTCCTGTGCAGCCCGGTTGATCGAACCGTGGGTGTCTATGGCCTCCAGGAGAAAGCGTCTACCCCTGCCGAAGACCGGCTCGCCGTTCACCTCGATCCAAATTTTCGATCTGATGTCCAGTCCGTTATGGCTTTTCTGCATAACGCACCTCAAAAAGAGACTCTTTCACTTCGTAGTAGCCGCCTAATGCACAGGGGACGCACAGGACCCTGCCGTCCTGGCAGACTTCCCGCATGTCCTGAACATGCTCGCCGCAGGAGTCGCACTGCACCCGGCGCATCGGTCTTCCCGGCATGTCCTCTGGCCGCACCCTGACGACAACCTCCGTCACGTCGAAGAGCTCTTCATCGGGCATGATCTTGTATGCCTCAAGCTGTCCAGCGTATTTGTTCTCGATTTCCGGGAAAAGCTCTTTTGCTTTCACGCGCGAATCCTCGCGCGCCACGATACGCATTGCCTTTCCTGTTTTTGTGTTGAGATAGGTCGCCGCCATCTTGCCGTAGTCCATGAATTTCATGCTTCGCTTTCCGAGGCTGCAGCCTGTTACGGACTGGATCGCATCCGTGGCGCACCGGTCCATCTCAACGAAAACGATCAGGTTTTTTCGATCAACTCCTTTCGGGTCGCTGATGCCAATCTCCCGAAGCCCGAGCAGGGACATGCGGACCCCGAGCACCTGCCCGGCGCAGAGATGGCCGTGGACCTTTACCGAATCCTGTAAAAGCGTCTCAAACGCCGCCATATTGCTTGTTCCCGCCATCTCTTCCATTGGACTATCGCCTGACAAGGTCAACGACCTCCCTTGTCGCCCGGGCCACCGCCCTGTAAAACGAAGACTCCGCAGCGTCCTCCATATCACGCGTAAATTGGGGCGCCCATTTTAAGAGATGTTCGTTCAGAAATTTATCGGCCCTTCCCGTCTCTTCCTCTTTACTGCCTGCCTCTGACTGAATCCGTTGCAGCAGAACAGCAAGAAAATTCAGTTCCACACCGATATGGTCCGGCATAACGTCGTCCGTGTTGATCGCCAAACCGGATTCAGCATACAGCGCCTGAACCTGACCGGCGGCATCCTGCATCATAAGCCGCTTGGGTGATGTGTACACCGACTCCCAGGGAGGACAGGGCAGTTTGTACGGTCCGATAAACAGCCGCGTGTATTCCCACAGCAGCTCATCAAGCTCTGCCTCCGAGGTTGCGTCGATTTCGTTGATCGCTTTCTTAAGCTCGTCAAGAAAGAGTGATGCTTCGCCGGAAAGCGCCGCCTTCCAATTTTCGAGAGCCTCCCTGGAAGGCTTGCAGAGATACATACTGCTCATCAAAGAAAGCGCCTCCGAAGGCGCTATCATTTCCTCAGTCATCATGATTTATTAAGGGAGGGGCAGGCGTGCCGCCCCTCCCGTCTCCCTCTACTTGTTTTCAGAAAACTTCACCGATGGTCTCGTCAGTTTCGGGTCGGCAAAGCTCGGCAGCGCGTCCTTGAGCGGCCTCCTGTAGATCTCCGGTGGCGTGGCCTGAGCTTCAATGTCCGAAAGTTTGCCGTGCCACAGCGAATACCCGAGACAGGTCCTGACGCAGGCCGGCGGCAGTCCTTCCTTCAGGCGGTGATAGCAGAGATTGCACTTGTCCACTTTCTTTTTCTTTGCGTCGAACTGCGGCGCTCCGTAAGGGCAGGCGGCCATGCAGCGCTTGCACCCGATGCACTTTCCCTGATCATGCAGCACAACGCCGAACTCCGCTTCTTTTGTGTAAGCCCCGACCGGGCAGGCCTTCAGGCACGCCGGCTCTTCGCAGTGGTTGCAGGCCGTGGAAATATAACGCACCTTGACATTCGGGTATTTACCTTCCTCTTTGACGATGACCCGCCTGCGTCGTACGCCGATCGGGAGGTCGAACTCCTGCTTGCATCCGGCCTCGCAGGCCCTGCAGGCAATGCAGTTATTTTCGTTGTAATACCAGCCTATTTGATTTGGATTCTTCGCCATGTCTCTCCTCCCTATGCCTTCATGACCCGGACGCCGATTTCCTTATGCACGGCCATGCCGGAGAATTTTTCAGCCTTGCCCGGCAGGAACTGTCCGTCGGCAGTGCCCGCTGAGGACCATTTGTTTAACGTGTTCATCGATCCCCTCGCAATCTTGCCGAAGCCCCAATGTCCATAACCATGCTGCAGGGCCACGACCTCGGGGTGAATGCGCTCGGAGACCTGCACAGTGCCTTTGGCCTTTGCAAAGGAAGACTCAATCCAGACGTCGTCCCCGTCCTTGAGCCCCAGCTTATCCGCGGTTGCCGCGTTGATGATAAGCGGGTTGTCAGGCTTCATCTCCATGAGGTAATCGTTGTTGAACGTCCGGGAATGGGTATGCTCGGATTGTTTAAAGTTCACCAGATGTAGCGGGAACTCCGCGGTAGGCGCGTCCTCAGGCGTGCTGTATTCCGGCAGGCCGCTGTATTTGTTCTTTTTGAGGAAAGTTGAGGTGATTTCCAGCTTCCGGGTCGGCGTCTCGAATCCCTTGAATATCTTCTCTCCTATCTTGACGCCGATTGCCTTTGCCTTTCCGTCCGCGCCCGGCTTCTCCTTCACCACGCCGGTTATCTCATCGATACTGCCCCCCTCGGGCATGGCCGTTTCCTTGCGGAACTTCTCATATTCAGTCTTACCGGTCATGGCGAGCGTGGACTTTTTGTACACTTCCCAATCCTGTTCCTTGGCATACGGCGTCGGGTTGTATTCATCGGCATAGTATGCCTCATTCGAAAGATCCGCCGGAGAATACCCCTTTTTGTCCTTCATCCCCATTTTCTTCATGACCGCCACCCAGAACTCGACTTCGGTCATGCCGTTGATCACGGACTTAACCACAGGCTTCCGAAGTCCGAGGACGGGCCACGTCACCCAGTACCCGGTAAAATCGTAGCGCTCAAGATAGACCGATCCGGGGATGATGATGTCCGCCAGTTCCGCGGTCTCGCTCATGTGCGTGTCGTTTACGACCGCATATTCGAGTTTCTTCATGAAATCTATATTCTTTTTCGTATTCGGCACGGACATAACGAAGTTCTGATAAACGAAAACGCCCGCTTGCGGCACGCCCGAACCCACTGTCGATTCCTTGCCCGCAAGCACGACATCCCTGGTTTCGACATAGATGCCGGAGCCGTGGCCCAGGATATACTTTGTTCCCTTGCCGTCTACCCTCGGCTTTTTCAAAGACGGGAGCTCGACCTCGAGGGCGTGATAGGCGTTCCCTTTTTTGCTCGGGATCATCATGGCGCCCGATTTATCCACCATGCCAAGCAGTGCGGGAAGCACGGTAATGGCATAGCCTCCCAGGGTCGCATTCGTATGATGTCCGGGACCGCTCCAGGTGTCGATCACGACGCCCTTGCCCGCCTTCGCCGTCTCGCCGAGCTCGGTGGCGATCTGCTCGATGGTTGCAGCCGGAACAGTGGTCATCTTTTCCGCCCATTCGGGGGTCTTGTCCGCAACATATGCGGCATATTCATCAAACCCCACGCACCACTCGTCTATAAAGGGTTTGTTGATCAGGTTCTTCTTGATCAATACATGGCCGATGGCCAGCGCCATTGCCCCGTCCGTTCCAGGACGGATCGGCACCCACTGGTCGGCCTTGGCAGCGGTCTGGCTGTGAACGGGATCGACGTAGACCATCTTCGCGCCCTTTGCGCGGCCCCGGTTCCAGATACCCGGCAGATGGGTCCACTTCATGGCGCCCAGGAGGTTCCAGCCGAACACGAGCGCATATGACGTATCTTCAAAGTCCGCGAGAGGCCGCTCATCGCCCATGACCAGCTTGAATGAGGCCTTCCGGGCCACGTCGCAGAGGTTCGCATGATTGTGATAATTCGGAGTTCCGTACATTTTGCAAAAGTCCTGCTGAATATGCGTGAAGCAGTGGTCCTCACTGAACCAGGCAAGACTTTCCGCGCCGTGCTTGTCTTTGATCTTCTGCAGATTCTCGGAGACCTGCTTTACTGCTTCGTCCCATGAAATTGCCTTCCACTTCCCGCTGCCGCGCTCGCCTACCTTAACCATCGGCGTCTTGAGCCGATCCGGATCATACAGGTTCCTGAGGCCGGCATTCCCCTTCGGGCACAGCCTGCCGACCGCATCCTTATCGTTATAAAGCGGCGTCAGTTCACTCAGCGCTTTTTCATAGTTTGTGGAGATATTTGCGATGTTGTTGGGGTTGGCGATACCCTCGATCTTGACCGCCCTGCCGTTCACTACTTTCACTTTGATGCCGGACTGGCCTCCGCACATGTTGCAATTGCTGTAAATCCATTCGCCGTCCTTCAAGTTCTTCTCCTGCGCGCTCGCCTCGCGGAACAAGCCGAGCTTGTTATCCCAGAGCAGGCCGCTGGCCACGGCCGCACCGGCCAGCGCCGAGGTCCATTTCAGAAACGAACGCCTCGTGAATTCCTTGCCAGTAACTTCCTCGAACAGATCTTTTTCCTTTTCTGTAATTACCCTATCCTCGCTCATCGACATCCTCCTTTACCCCGTTAGAGAGTTTTTTTCCAACGGCGTTTACTGGACAAACAGTTCCTTTGCGCCTTTTACGCCGCCGCTGTGGCACCCGGAACATATCTTCGGATCGACCTGCTTCCGGAGAGCGGCCCCGGAGCCATTCAGTAAGTCAACGGACTGATGACAGTCAGCGCAATTCTTCGGCGTGTCTTTCTTTGATTCGAGATGCACCCGGTGAAACGTTTTGTATTTCTTGTCGAGAGAAGTTTCCTTCATGATGCCCGCATGACAGGCAAGACATTCCTTTTTCGTCAACTTCCCCGCGTTCTTGTGCAACTCAACAAGGTTCTTCTCCGCGGCGCCCGCTGTTGCAACAGAAAGCAGGAGCAGCAAACAGCCGATTACTAAACTCTTCATAACCTTCCTCCTCTCAAGATATATTCCGCTTCCCTGACTGTGGTCCTGCAAAAAGGATCACAAGTACTGCACGATATATTTGACCGCAAGAAACATGATGGCAGAGCCGACGATGATCTTGATGAACTTCTGGGGAACGTATTTCTGGGTCTTCGCCCCCAGGTACATGCCGGTATCGCTATGATATTAAACACGTGATTGGTCCCGCTCACGGACGGGGCCGTATAATTGAGAACGCTCATTTGAAAAGGAAGAAGCAGGCAGGCGCCGGAAATGCCTCCCATGGGGGTAAAAAACGAGATGACCAGGGAGATCAGAGGAGGAAGCACCGGATTCGTCGTTACACCGGATATGGGAAAGGTAATCTGTAATAAGTCCATTAAGATTCCTCCGGCGTAATAATAAAAGATGTGCCCAACTCAAATAACCGAGTCGGGCATGATTATAGTAATTTATGGGATTGAAGTCAATTAAATCTTAATCCGAAGGCGACCCCAAATACCGCCGCGGATACCTGTCCCGGAAAGATCGTCTTTAAACTTGCAATTCCCTGTAGCTTGCTACAGGTCACCAAATAGGTTCCTCCCCCTTGATGGGGGAGGTTAGGTGGGGGTGACGGCAGTTGCAGTATCACCCTCCCCTTGCCCCTCCCATCAAGGGAGGGGAATATGTTAGATACTTCGCAGCTTGCTGCGGGGAGGTTCATCCGCCGTGTCGTTCAAAGGTGCTCCCTGATCCCTGTGATATGGTTTATTTGTTCTCTGCCGCGCTCGTCCGGCAGGTCCCGCCGCAGGCGCAGGCAAAGCTTTTTGCTTTCGCCTTCTCAAAAGCTTCTCTTCCTTCCCGATAGCAAAGAAACGCGATTACGAACGTTCCGACGGAGTCAATGCCGCCGATATGGGTTAGTTCGTAGGCAACGCTTGAAATGAGCAGAACGATTGAGAGCTGCAAACAGGCGCGGGTGCATGCGGCATCGGAAAGAATGGCCTCGGAGTTGAGCTGTTTCCCTACTTTTACCTTGTAATCGATCAAGAGCCACATCGTGGCTATCGAAATGATCGAAATTACGATGCCCCAGAACGTGGTCTCGGGTTTATGCCCCTCGTAAAGATAGACGGCGGCGATGATCGCGAGTCCGATAGAGAGGACATAGAAGCCTGCCCCGGTGATTTTGAGCGCTGTCTGTTCGAACTTATCGGTATTTTCTTTGCCGTTGCTTCTTATCCGTCGCACCATATGCCAGATGCCGATGCCCGAGATAACCTCGACAAAAGAATCTACGCCAAATCCGAAAAGCGCCATGCTGCCGTCTTCGAGGCCGAAAAAGACGGAGACCAGGCCTTCAACGATATTGTAGACAATGGTGATAAGCGCCAGTGCGGAAGCGAAGGAATAGAGCTTGTTATTTTTTTGAGTGAATCCAAGATTAATCATGTATGGTCATTACCCGCTTAAAATGCGATGTTCCCGAGGGCGATGGAATACACACCAAACCCGATAAGTATGCTCCCGGACACATAGCGCAGGACCGCCTCATGCCGCGCAAGCGCCCGAAGCCTGCTTTGGAGCATGTGCGATGAATAGGCCACTAAAAGCATCGGTATCGCAAGGCCGAGTGAATATAACCCGAGCATAAGAATGCCTTGCGTAAGCGTGCCGTCCGTCCCGACCATGGTAAGAATGCTTGACAGAAATGGCCCGATACACGGCACCCAAACCAGGCCCAGGGCCATGCCAAGCACCAGCCCGCTGAAGCGGCCATTGCCTTTCACCCGTATATTCGACAATTGGTAGAAACGTTTGAAAACGCTCATATCGAAAAGCACCGTCACGCCCATGAGAATAATGATCATGGCGCCGGAGAGCTCGATGTACCTTGTGCGACCGATCAGGTATGCGCCGAACAGTGACGAAATTGCGCCCATTGACATAAATGCCAGAGACAGACCGATCACGATAAGCAAAGGACGGAGCCGGTCATTTTTATCGGCTCCGGCTACAATAACCGGCACCACAGGCAATACGCAGGGTGACAGCACGCTTGCCAGGCCCGCGCCCACGGCAAGTCCCATATTGGGGAGATTAATATCCACTATATACTACCATCCAG
>Ga0334722_10005292_pt1 | contig 13073 bp, 10 predicted proteins | sample C3_bottom_MG_FD_207210 | JGI IMG/M metagenome (GOLD analysis project Ga0334722, IMG submission 207210) | Sediment microbial communities from Yellowstone Lake, YNP, Wyoming, USA - C3_bottom | ecosystem: Environmental > Aquatic > Freshwater > Lake > Sediment | place: USA: Wyoming | collected...
CACTGTCACGATCGCCGAGAGGCTAGGCCCGGGAGAGCTCGCGCGCTGGGTGCGCAGGTGGGGTTTCGGCGTCACGACCGGCGTCGGCTTCCCCGGCGAGAGCCCGGGGATGGTGCTGCCGCTCGACCAGTGGTCAGGCTCGACGATCGGCACGGTGCCCATCGGCCTCGGCATCGCGGTGACGCCGATGCAGATGGCGGCGGCCTACGCCACGATCTCGAACAAGGGCGTCCGCATGACTCCTCGCCTCGTGCTCAAGGTGGGTGGCCACCGCGTGAAGCCCCGCCGTGGACACAGGGTCGTCTCGCGTGCAACTGCGCGCAAGGTGATGACAATGCTCCGCGACGTGGTCGTCCAGGGAACGGGCACCGAGGCCGCGATCCCCGGGTACACCGTCGCCGGCAAGACGGGCACTGCGAACAAGCCCACCACGCACGGCTACTCGACGACGAGGTACGTGGCCTCGTTTGTGGGCATCGTTCCGGCGCGACACCCAAGGCTCGTGGTGATGGTCATGATCGACGAGCCCAAGGGAACCATCTGGGGCGGAGTTGTGGCCGCGCCGGCCTTCGCGAAGATCGCGCAGTTCGATCTGCAGTATCTCGAGGTGCAGCCGGACGCGCTGGAGACCCGGCTGCTCGCGAGTACGCGTTGACGGTGGCGGCACGTCGCAGTCGGGCCCTCGACTAGCCTTACTGGACGTGGAGCTGGAGGCGCTGATCCGGGCGCTCGGGCCTCTCGAGGTGGTTGGGCGCAGGCGGGTCGACGTCAGCGACTTGATCTACGACGCGAGCCGGGTGACCGAGGGGTCGTTGTTCTTCTGCGTGCCGGGGTCGCGCGCGGATGGGCACGAGTTCGCGGTCGAGGCGGTCGCGAGCGGGGCGGTTGCACTCGTCGTCGAGCGAGCGGCGGACGTCGCCGTTCCCCAGCTCGTCGTCGAGAATACGCGCGACGCCATGGCAGTCGCCGCCGACGCATTCTTCGGCGAGCCGACGCGCGATCTCGACGTTGCCGGTGTGACGGGCACGAACGGCAAGACGACCACGGCGTATCTCCTGCGTTCCATCCTCGACGCTGCCGGACGTCGGCCCGGCCTGGTCGGCACCGTCGAGTGGGTCGTCGGCGGAGAACATCGCGCCGCGCCTCACACGACGCCGGAGGCTATCGACCTGCAGCGTCTTCTTCGGGAGATGCTCGACGCTGGAGACCGCAGCGTCGCGATCGAGGCATCCTCCCATGGTGCCGCGTTCCGACGCCTCGACCGCGTGCGCTTCGACGCCCTGGTCTTCACGAATCTGAGCCAGGACCATCTCGACCTGCACGGCTCGATGGATGAGTACTTCCTCGCGAAGCGGCGCCTGTTCACCGGGGTGCAACCCCCGCCCGCCGCAGTGAACGTAGGAACGGACTGGGGGAGGCGACTCGCAGCCGAGCTCGACGACACGCGCCGCGCGCCCCTCGTGACTTTCGGACTTGCGCCCGACGCGGAGCTTCACCCGGAGCACCTCGAGCTCGGACGTGAGGGGAGCCGTTTCACGGTCGGCGGGATCGCGATCGAGACGACGCTCCGTGGGCGGTTCAACGTCGAGAATGTGCTGGGGGCGGTTGGGGCCGGCATCTTGCTCGGGATCGCCGACGACGAGATCGCCGACGGGGTCGCGGCGGTGAGGGGCGTCCCGGGGCGCTTCGAGGCGATCGACGTCGGCCAGCCGTTCACGGTGATCGTCGATTACGCCCACACGCCGGACTCGCTCGACATCGTGCTGCAGGCGGCGCGCGAGCTCGGCGATGCGCGGCTGATCGTCGTCTTCGGAGCCGGTGGAGACCGTGATCGGGGCAAGCGCCCGCTGATGGGGCGTGTCGCCCGTGAGCGTTCGGACCTTGCGATCGTAACCTCCGACAACCCGCGCTCGGAAGATCCGCTCGCCATCATCCAGGACGTGCTCCAGGGGGCCGGCACCGACGTCGAGATCGATCCAGACCGGCGCTCGGCGATCTCGCGGGCGCTCTCCGTCGCGGACGCCGGTGATGTCGTGGTCGTTGCGGGCAAGGGCCATGAGCAGGGGCAGGAGCAGGCCGGTGTCGTGTATCCGTTCGACGACCGGGCGGTGGTGCGCGAGTTGCTGGGTGGGTCGGGTGCCGACGGAGAAGACGGCTCGTGATCTCGGGCTCGGAGTCGATCGACACGCCCCGGCGGGACATCTGTGGAGGGATTGGCACAAGGTCGGCGCAGTCTCGTGGCGCACATGCGCGTGTTGTCCAGATAGAATCGAAAGTGGGTGGTGGGTTGGGGTGCCCCAAGTCGTGTCCCCTTCCAACAGGGCCGTTCTGGGTGCGGCTCGGGGGGGCAAGATGATTCCCGTCGCGTGGGAAGAGATCGAGGTCCTCCGGTTGGGTCGCCTCGAGCGCGGAGTCGACGACGGGCCTGTCACAGGCGTTCGAGCCGACTCGCGCGCGGTGGGCCGCGGGGATCTCTTTGTTGCGCTCAACACTGGGGTCGCGTACGTCGGCGACGCGACGCGTCGCGGCGCCGCGACGCTGACCCCGGACGACCAGCAGTCCGCACTCGCCTCGCTCGCGTCGCTCGTCCGATCGAAGAGCAAAGCCCGTGTCGTGGCCGTGGTCGGGTCGACGGGCAAGACGACCACGAAAGACATCCTCGGTGCGCTCTGCGCGCCCGTCGTGCCCACCGTCTACCCGCCGGAGAGCCTGAACAACGAGATCGGGCTTCCCCTCACTGTCTGCGAGCTCGAGCCCGAGACCGAGGTGCTGATCACCGAGATGGGCATGCGCGGCCTCGGTCAGATCGCGGAGCTCTGTGCAATCGCCAGGCCGACACTCGCGCTCATCACCAACATCGGTCCCGAGCACTTGGAGCTGGTCGGTTCGATCGACGAGGTCGCACGGGCGAACGCCGAGGCGATCGACGCCCTGCCGAGTGGCGGGGTCGCCGTCGTGCCAGCGGGTGTGCCGGAGCTCGAGCGCCGACTCGAGCGGAGGGACGTCGAGATTCTGCGATTCGACACCGCTGACGTCAGCATCGACGGCCACGAGGCGGAGTTCCGGCTCGCGGGCGAGGTGCTGCATCTGACGGTGCCGTTCGTGCAGCGGCACTTCGCCGAGAACATGCTCGGGGCCCTTGCCGCCTACCGGGCTCTCGGGTTGCCGCTCGAGCGCGCGCAGGAGGGGGCGTCGCAGATCCGGCTCTCCCGCTGGCGCGGCGAGGAGATCGAGCTGCCGGGTGGAGGCTTCGTCGTCAACGACGCCTACAACGCGAACCCGACGTCGATGCGTGCCGCCCTCCTCGACCTCTCCGGACGCGCGCGCGGACGTCGCCGCGTCGCCGTGCTCGGTGAGATGGCAGAGCTCGGCCTGGAGGCCGAGCGTTACCACCGCGCGGTGGGTGAGCTCGTCGCCGAGACGGTCGACATGCTCGTCGCCGTCGGCGAGCGCGCGCGCCTCTACATGGAGCCGGGCGTGGCGGAGATGCACTGGGTGGCGGGCGCCGAGGCGTTCGAGGACGTCGTTCGACCGGGTGACGCGGTGCTGGTCAAGGCCTCTCGTGCGGTCGGCCTGGAAGGCGTCCCGGACCGGATCGCGAAACTCGCCGAGGCATGGTCCGCGTCCTGATCGCAGGGCTGGTCGCGATGGTGATCGCCGTCGTGATCGGACCCACCTTCATCGACTGGCTGCGGCGGCGCAGCGTCGGACAGCAGATCCGGGCAGAGGGCCCTGCAGGGCACCACGTCAAGCAGGGGACGCCCACGATGGGAGGACTGCTCATCCTCTTCGCTGCGCTCGCGCCCTTTCTCGTCCTCTCCGTCTACACGGTGTCAGGGTTGACGGTGATGGGAACGACCCTCGGCTGCGGCCTGATCGGCTTCGCCGACGACTACTTGAAGGTGCGTCGGCGCCGGTCGCTCGGGCTCCCGGGTCGGTGGAAGATGCTGCTCTTGGGCGCGGTGACGGTCGGCGTCGCGGTCGCGATCACCCACATCGACGGGGTCGACACGAAGATCTACTTCCCGATCCTCGATTGGCACGTCAACCTGAGCTACGCCTTTTATCCGTTCCTGTTTCTCCTCATCGCCGGCACGGTCAACGGCGTCAACCTGACCGACGGGCTCGATGGGCTCGCCGCCGGCACCTCGATGATCTCGCTCCTGACCTTTCTCTCGATCGCCGTGATTTCGTGGATCCGGTCGAATCCGGTCCCCAGTCACCGCAGCGACAGCTACCTCGACCTCGCGATCTTCGGCGCGGCACTGATCGGCGGAGTGATCGGCTTCCTCTGGTTCAACGCGTTCCCCGCCGAGGTCTTCATGGGCGACACGGGTGCGATGGCGCTCGGCGGCGCGCTGGCCTCGTTCGCGATCCTCACGAAGACCGAGGTGCTGCTCATCTTCATCGGCGGCATCTACGCGATCGAGGCCCTCTCGGTGATCGTGCAGGTGATCTCGTTCAAGCGCACCCGCAGGCGCGTCTTCCTGATGGCGCCGATTCACCACCACTTCGAGATGAAGGCGTGGTCGGAAACGAAGATCATGGTTCGCTTCTGGATCGTCTGCGCGATCCTCTGTGCGATCGGCTTCGTCCTCTACTACCGCTACTACCTGCGTTTCCGGCTGTGATTGCTCGGCGTGCCCTCGTTCTCGGGCTCGCGCGATCGGGCGAGGCGGCTGCGCTCGCACTTCGTGGGCGCGGTGTCGGCGTGGTGGGGTACGACCGCGCGACGGCGCTCGATCCGGCGACCGTCGGCAGGCTCGCCGCGGCCGGTGTCGAAATCCACCTCGGAGAGGAGGACGAGACGCTGCTCAGGGGAATCGACACCGTTGTGAAGAGTCCGGGCGTTCCCGGCGCGATGTCGCTCGTCGTCGGCGCGCGTCAACGTGCTCTTCCCGTGTGGAGCGAGATCGAGCTGGGCGCCCGCCTGCTGGCCAATCCGATCGTGGGTGTGACGGGCACAAACGGGAAGACGACGACGACCGCTCTGCTCGGCGAGATCTTCCGCGCGGCTGAGCGTCCAGTCGAGGTGGCAGGCAATATCGGGCGACCGCTGACGGCGCTCGTCGGGCAGGTCGACCCCGAGACCTGGGTGATCTGCGAGCTGTCGTCCTTTCAGCTCGAGGACGTGGAGTCGCTGCAGCCTCGCGTTGCCGTACTCCTCAACCTCGAGCCGGACCACCTCGACCGTCACACGGACTTCGAGGTCTACCGGGACGCGAAGCTCCGGATCTTCGCGCGACAGACCGAGGACGACGTTGCGGTCGTGCCTCGCGGCTTCGGTGCGATTCCGGGCGCGGCGCGGAGAGTCGAGTTCTCGGGCACCGACGTGCTGCCTGGGCCGCTTCGTCTTCCAGGCGCCCACAACCGGGAGAATGCCACTGCTGCGACGGCCGCGGCACGCGCTGCCGGGATTCCCGACGACGCGATCGCGAGCGCGCTCGACAGCTTCCCCGGTGTCGAGCACCGGATCGAGGACGTCGGCGTCGTTCGCGGGGTTCGCTACGTCAACGACTCGAAGGCGACGAATGTCGCAGCAGCGTTACGTGCGATCGCGTCATTCGACGCTCCGCTCCACCTGATCCTCGGAGGGCTCGGCAAGCACGAGAGCTACGCGCCGCTGGCCGCTGCGCTCCGCCCTCGCGATCGCGTCTACCTGATCGGGGACGCGGCGGGCGAGATCGCCGAGGCGCTCGACACCGCCGGTCTTACGTGCGTTCGCGCAGGCGACCTTGCGACCGCCGTCGCGTCTGCAGCGCGCGCCGCGCGGGCAACGGAGATCGTGCTGCTCTCACCGGCGTGCGCGAGCTTTGACCAGTTCGAGAACTTCGAGCAGCGCGGCGACACTTTCCGGGCCCTCGTTGCCGGGTTGACGGAGCGCACGGGATGACACTCCGGCCGATCGCGCCCGCTGCCGCTGGTGGACGGTCGTGATTCGGGGTCGCCTCGAGCCGCGCGTGCTCGTCCTCGTGACCCTGGCTCTCGTCGCGTTCGGCCTCGTGATGGTGTTCAGTGCGACCTCGGCGTCGGCCGCCCTCGGCAACGGCGACCCGATGACGTATCTCGTCAAGCAGTCGCTCTACGCCCTGGCCGGCATCGTCCTCCTCGGCCTGATGTCGCGGTTCGACTATCACCGGCTTCGCGGTCTCGCACCGATACTCCTCGTCTTCGCCTTCGGACTCTGCCTCGCCGTTCTCGTGCTCGCGCCCGCCGTCAACGGGGCACGGCGCTGGTTCGTCGTCGGTCCCGTCAGCGTCCAGCCGTCAGAGCTCGCGAAGCTCGCACTGTGCGTCTGGGTCTGCGCTCGTCTCGCCCGTCGACCCGCGCCGCGCACTCTCGGTGAGCTGCTGAAGCCGATCGGGATCGTCACGGCGCTGTTCTGCGGCGCGATCATCTTGGAGCCAGACCTCGGCACGACGATCGCGATGGCCCTCATGGTCGGCGGCGTCCTGCTCGTCTCGGGAATCCCGATGCGGCTGTTCGTCTTCGCGACCACCCTCGCACTTGGGCTCGGTGCCGCGGCGATCTGGGCGGAGCCGTACCGTCGCGCCAGGTTCTTCAGCTTCCTCAACCCGACCGCCGACCCGCAGGGAGCGGGCTACCAGATCCAGCAGGCGATGATCAGCATCGGCTCCGGGCGGATCCCCGGCGTTGGTCTCGCGCATGGAACCGGATCCTCCTTCTACCTGCCCGAGGCGCACACCGACATGATCGCGGCGACCATCGGAGAGGAGCTCGGGCTGATCGGCCTCACGGCGCTCGTCATGGCTTTCGTCGCCTTCGCCTGGGCCGGCTTTCGCGTCGCGCTCACGTGCCGCGACCCCTTCGGGAAGCGCCTCGCAGCCGGCATGACGACACTCGTCTGCGGCCAGGCCGTCATCAACCTCGCGGCAGTGCTCGGTATCGCCCCGCTCACGGGGATCCCGCTCCCCTTCGTCTCCTACGGTGGCTCATCGCTGATCGTCCTCCTCACCGCGGTCGGCGTTCTCCTTAACATCGCCGTGAATGAGCGCGTCGTCGAAGCTCGTATGCGTGATCGCGGCCGGCGGGACAGCCGGACACGTCAGGCCGGCGCTCGCCGTGGCGGACGCGCTGCGAGACCGGGGCGTGAACGTGACGTTCGCCGGATCCCCGGATCGCGTCGAGTCGCGACTGGTTCCTGAAGCCGGGTACGAGCTCGACACATTCGCCGTGTCCGGGATCCCGCGATCGCCGGGCCGCCACACTCCGCGGGCCCTCTGGCGCGGCGTAACAGCTCCGATCGCATGTCTGCGGATCCTGACTCGCCGCAGACCCGACGTCGTTCTCGGCGGCGGCGGCTACGTCGCCGGCCCGATGGTGCTCGCCGCGTGGCTGCGGCGCACACCCGCGGCGCTGACCGAAGCAGACGCGCGCATCGGGCTCGCAAACCGGCTCGCCGCCCCGTTCGCGCGCCGCGTGTTCCTCGCGTACGAGATCGAGGGTCGACGCGCAGCGAAGTACAGGGTCGTCGGCCGGCCGATCCCCACCACCCACATGGGAGCAACCAAAGAGCAAGGGCGGGAGCGCTTCGGCCTCCCAGCCGACCCGCCGGTCGTCGCCGTCTTCGGCGCCCTCGCAGGCGCTCGGTCGCTCAACGAGCTCGCGGTCTCGACCTGGGGTGCGAGCGGCCCCGCCATCCTCCACGTCTGTGGCGAGAGAGATCACGATCTGCTGCGCGAGCGGGTGATCCGCCCCGACTACATCCTCCTGCCGGAAACACCTCACTTCGGCGAGGCGCTCGCTGCCGCAGATCTCGCCGTCTCGCGCGCGGGGGGTACCGTCTGGGAGCTCGCCGCAACCGGCACTCCGGCGGTGCTCGTGCCGTACCCGTATGCGACCGCAGACCATCAGACGCTCAACGCGCGGCATTTCGAACGCGGTGGCGGAGCAATCGTCGTGCCCGACTCGGAGATCGAGCGGGTTCCTGGACTCGTCGAGGAGCTTCTCGGCGATCCCGATCGTCTCGCCCGGATGCGAGAGGCGATGCTCACACTGGCTCGGCCGCACGCCGCCCTGGAGATCGCAGAGGAGCTGATCCGGATTGCCCGGCGTTGACCCGAACCCCCTGGCGGGGCGACGCGTCTACTTCGTCGGCATCGGCGGGGCGGGGCTATCCGCCTACGCCAACGTCGCGCGGGCGTGGGGTGCCGAGGTGCGCGGCTGGGACGTGTGCGAGACGATCTTCATGAAGACGCTGGACGACATCGAGATCGACCTCGGCAGCGATCCGAAGCCTCCGCCGGGATGGGAGATCGTCGTCTCGACCGCACACGCCCACCGAATCGACGGCACGCCTCGTGCCGAGTTCCTCGCGGAGCTCGTGGCCTCCCGTCCGGCGATCGTCGTCGGCGGCGCCCACGGAAAGACGACCACGGCGGCGATGGTGGCGTTCGCGCTCCGCGAGACCGGACACGACCCATCCTGGATCGTAGGCGGCGTCGTGCCGCAGCTCGGCGGGAACGCCGGCGTCGGGAGCGGATGGCTCGTCGTCGAGGGCGACGAGTCCGACCGCTCGATCGGTCGGCTCAGACCGCAGATCGCCGTCCTCACCAACATCGAGCTCGACCATCATGCAACGTACGGCTCCGAGGCCGAGCTCCGTGAGTTCCTCGACGGCTGGGCGAGAGCCGTACCCCGTGTCGTGCGGGGCTGGGAGCTCGAGCCCGCCTCTCTCGAGCTCGCGCTTCCGGGAGAGCACAACCGTCAGAACGCCGCCGCCGCGCTCGCCGCCCTGGAGCTCGCCGGCGTCGCGCGCGACGAAGCGGAGCCGGTGCTTGCGCGCTTCGCGGGCGTCGAGCGCCGTCTTCAGCTTGTCGGCGAGGCGAGGGGTGTGGCTGTCTACGACGACTACGGCCACAACCCGACCGAGCTCTCCGTCACGCTCCGAACGGCGCGCGAGCGCACCACCCGCAACCTGATCGCCGTCTACCAGCCGCACGTCTACGAACGGACGCGGCACCTCGCGGGAGAGCTCGCAGCTGCGCTCGGGCTCGCGGACGCGGCGATCGTCACCGATGTGATCGGCGCCCGAGACGAGCCTCGCGACGGAGTCACGGGGAAGTGGGTGCTCGACCGTCTGCCGCCGCACGTTCGTGCCGGCTGGGCACCGACGCTGGGCGAAGCTGCCCGCCTTGCCCTCCACTGGGCGGGCCCGGGCGACGTCATCGTCACCCTCGGCGTCGGCGAGCCGTGGCGCGCTGCCCAGGCGATCGTCGAAGGGCTCGCAGCATGACGGTGGAGGAAGGGATCCTGCTCGCGCGGCTGACGACGATCGGGACCGGCGGACCGGCGGAGGCGTTCGCCCGCCCACGAAACGTGGCGGAGCTCGAACACGCGCTGCGCTGGGCGGCCGAGCGAGGGCTCGAAACCCGGGCCGTCGGGCTCGGCTCGAATCTGCTGGCTGCGGACGCCGGGGTGAACGGGCTGATCGTCCGCCTCGCCGGTGAGCTGGCAGACGTGAGCGTCCAGGGCCCTCTCCTGACCGCGGGCGGCGGCGCTACCAACGCCGTGTGTCTGCACCGAGCGCGCGCTGGGGGGCTCGGCGGTTTCGAGTTCGCTTGCGCCATCCCGGGAACGACGGGCGGGGGTGTGTGGATGAACGCCGGCGCCTACGGCAGCGACTGGTCGACGATCCTCCTTCGCGCTCTCGTCGTCACCGCGAACGGCTCCGGCTGGCTGAGCCCGACCGAGCTCGGGCTCTCCTACCGTCACTCCGACCTGCGGCCGGGGCAGATCGTCGCACGGGTCGAGTGTGAGCTCAAGCCGCGGTCCGCCACTCAGATCCGCCGGCACGTCACCGAGCTCGTCGCTCAGCGCAAGGTCACGCAACCCACGACGAAGCGGACCTTCGGCTCGGTGTTCAAGAACCCGCCCGGTGAGCTCGGTGCCGGGAGGCTGATCGAGCTCTGTGGGCTCAAGGGCCATAGGGTCGGTGGCGCCGTGATCTCGCCGGTGCACGCGAACTTCATCGAGAACGCCGGAGGTGCGACCAGCGCCGACTGCATCGCCTTGATGGAAGAAGCGAGGCGGCGGGTTCGCGAGCAGCATGGAGTGGAGCTCGAACACGAAGTCGTTCTGCTCGGCGCACTCGAGCTCTCCGTTCCGTAACGCGTGTGCCGCGCGCGTCCGCAGGAGTGCGGCGCGCCGGCGCGAACAGGCTGTCGTGGCCGCCAGACGACGAGTCGAGCGCCGCGTGGGAACGCACACGCGGACGGCGAGCATCGTCCTTCCCTTTCCGCGTGCTCGGCCAGACCGACGGGTGGACGTAGCTCGCCTCGTGCCTTCGACGCGCTCGCTCCTCGTGGCGTTCGCGATCGCGGTGGGCGCGGTCGGCGGCTATCTCGTCGCACGGAACACGTCGGTCTTCGCAGTTCGCGGGGTCGAGGTCGACGGCGCACCCGCTGCCGTTGCTCTCCAAGTCCGGAAGGCGCTTCGCACGGAGGTCGGCACGAGCCTGCTGCGACTCGATCTAAGTCGTGTGCGTGAGGAGGTAGCCGCCGTCCCGACCGTTGCGGCTGCGTCATTCGACCGCGCCTTCCCGCATACGCTTCGCGTAGTCGTCGTGCCCGAGCGGCCCGTGGCGGTCGTCCGACAGGGCGCTGACTCGTGGCTTGTCTCCGCCCGGGGGCGGATCATGGCCAGCCTCCCACACGGAGCCCGACCCAGGCTGCCGCGCATCTGGATCGCAAGGGGGTTCGCGTTCACCGTCGGCGGCCTGGCCCCCGGCTCCCTGCACGACTCGCTCGCCGCCGTGACGCCGCTTCGGTTCACGCGCTTCCCGGCTCACGTCGCGTCGGTTCGCGCCGAAAGCGACGCGCTGACGCTGCTCCTGCGCTCCGGGCTCGAGGTGCGCCTCGGTGATGCGAGCAGCGTCCGCTTGAAGCTCGCGGTGGCGGCGAAGGTCCTGCCGCTGGTCGCGCGAGATACGCGCTACCTCGATGTGAGCGTGCCGGAGCGTCCGGTCGCAGGATCGGTGTTTCATCCTCCGCCCGCCGCCACAGTCGCCGCGACCGCGGCGAGCTCGACTCCGCGGGTGTCGACCGCGACAGCTCAACCGCGTATCGACCAAACCCTCAAGTCTCCACTTAAGGTTGATGGTGCAGGCTCGACTGGACCTTGAGATCGCCGTTGACAATGCCGACAAGGAGGTCGTACCCTGGCGTCGTATGAGTCTGTTCACAGCCCTTAGCTCGACAAGAGCTTGACTGTTCGGCAGGTTGAGATGAACACGAGGTCCACATGAATACGCAGGGCGGCAACTATCTCGCGGTGATCAAGGTCGTCGGAGTCGGCGGCGGCGGCACGAACGCAGTCAACAGGATGGTCGACGCCGGCCTCTCCGGGGTCGAGTTCCTCGCCGTGAACACCGATGCGCAGGCCCTCCGAGAGAGCGACGCCGACGTCAAGCTCCAGATCGGCTCGAAAGCGACGAGGGGCCTCGGAGCCGGTGCCGATCCCGCGGTCGGGCATGCAGCGGCACACGAGAGTCGCGACGAGTTGAAGGAGGCGCTCAAGGGCGCGGACATGATCTTCGTCACGGCCGGCGAAGGCGGTGGCACCGGAACGGGAGCAGCGCCCGTCGTCGCGGAGCTCGGTCGCGAGCTCGAGGCGCTCACCGTCGGCGTCGTCACACGGCCGTTCGGCTTCGAAGGGCGCCGGCGCGCGGAGCAGGCCGAGCTCGGCATCCAGAACCTGCGCGACCGTCTCGACACGCTGATCGTGATCGAGAACGACCGGCTCCTGCAGGTCGTCGAGAAGAAGACCCCCGTGCGGGAGGCCTTCCGCATCGCCGACGACATCCTCCGCCAGGGTGTCCAGGGGATCACCGACACGATCACGCGGACGGGGCTCGTCAACCTCGACTTCGCCGACGTCCGTACGATCATGCGTGACGCGGGCTCGGCGCTGATGGGCATCGGCACCGCATCGGGCGACGGCCGGGCGATGGCTGCCGCGACGGCTGCCGTCTCATCCCCGCTGCTGGAGACGACCCTCGACGGCGCAACAGGTGTCCTGCTCAACATCACCGGCCCGACCGACCTCGGTCTCTTCGAGGTGAACGAGGCAGCCGAGGTCGTCACGAGCCACGCGGACGCAAACGCGAACGTCATCTTCGGGGCCGTGATCGACGACACCATGAAGGACGAGGTGCAAGTGACCGTGATCGCGACCGGCTTCGGATCCCGCCCGCGCCGGAGGCGTCTCGAGGCTCCAGTGCCGGCGTCGGCCCGGACCCAGGCGTCGCGTCCCTCGTCGACCGACGAGATCGACATTCCGAGCTTCCTCAAGGAGGACTAGACGATTGATCGGAAATACACGATCAATTGTCTAAATGGACAGCGTCAGCGACGGTGGTGCGCCCTAGTCGGGGGTCGTCGCACGGAGAGGGAGAGCCAGCCGGTGTCGGCAAAAGTAGATGATTGGTCGATCTATCGATCAATCATCTAGGGGTAGAGTCGCGGTCCGTGGACGTCGTCGAGACGCTCAGACGGACGCCGCTGTACGAGCGGCACGTCGCGCTCGGCGCGCGCATGGTGCCGTTCGCGGGCTGGGAGATGCCCGTCCAGTACGAGGGGGTCATTCCCGAGCATGTCGCCGTCCGGACGGGCTGGGGGATCTTCGACGTCTCCCACATGGGGCAGCTCCACGTCGAAGGCCCGCGGACTTTGGGCTTCCTGCAGGGTGTGCTGTCGAACGATCTCGACCGGATCGAGGACGGCGGCGCGCAGTACACGCTGCTCACGAACGAACGCGGCGGCATCGTCGACGACCTGATCGCCCACAGGATCAACCCCTGTCGGTATCTGCTCGTCGTCAACGCCGGAAACACCGGAGCGGCGTACGGATGGGTGAAGGACCGTGAGCCGCGCGGCGTCGAGATTACGGACGTCTCAGACGAGTACGCGCTGCTTGCGGTTCAAGGTCCGCTCGCGATCGAACGTCTCAGCTTGGCCGATGCGCCCGCGTTTACGCATGCAATGGGAGAGATCGCAGGCATCGAGGTGATGGTCTGTCGTACGGGCTACACGGGCGAGGGCGGTGTCGAGCTC
>Ga0334722_10005293_pt1 | contig 13069 bp, 10 predicted proteins | sample C3_bottom_MG_FD_207210 | JGI IMG/M metagenome (GOLD analysis project Ga0334722, IMG submission 207210) | Sediment microbial communities from Yellowstone Lake, YNP, Wyoming, USA - C3_bottom | ecosystem: Environmental > Aquatic > Freshwater > Lake > Sediment | place: USA: Wyoming | collected...
CGGCCGCCGGCGCCGTGTTCCTGATGCTTATCGGCGGGGTGCGCACGGAAAGGGTGCTTGAGGGCGTGGATTGGACGCTCCTCCTGTTCTTCTCAGGGCTCTTCGTTGTCATGCATGGCGTCGAGGTTTCGGGGCTTGCCGGGGCCGTGATCGGCAAAGCGGGCGACCTGTCCGCCCTCTCTCCCGCCGGCAGGATAGCGGGATTATCCGCCGTAGCTGCCGTTCTGTCCAATGTGGTCAGCAATGTACCGGCGGTCATGCTGCTGAAGCCCTTCGTCGAATCGTTGGGCGGCGATCGTATCGCGTGGCTTGCGCTTGCCATGAGCAGCACCCTCGCCGGCAATCTCACGCTCATCGGCTCCGTGGCGAACCTGATCGTGGTGCAGCAGGCCAAAAAACAGGTGGAGATCGGGTTCCTGGAATATTTCCGTGTAGGCGTCCTGATAACCATCATTACGATCACCGCGGGGATACTGGTGCTGGCCGTCGAAGTGAAGATGGCACGGGGTGCTGAACCGGCACCAACGCCGTCGCGCGCCGCGAAGGAAATGACCTTTACGGTCATGCCTGCCGATCCGCATCGCGTTGCCCGCACCTTCCGGGTCGCGCTGCTCTGCGATACCGAGGAAAAACAGCGCCTGGGCCTGCAGGGGTTCCGGCGGTTGAGCGCGGACGAAGCTGCACTGTTTCCGTATGAAAGACCCGCGGCGGTCACCTTCTGGATGGGTACGGTAGCGGTTCCCATCGATATCATCTTTGTCGCCCCGAACATGGCCGTTGCGCGGGTTTACCGTGACTGCCGCCCCAACCGGTCCGACCTTTATCCTTCGGGCGGCCTGGTGCGCTGGGTGATCGAGACGGCTGCGGGATCCGGGATCAATGAAGGCGACAGGATCATCATCCGCCGATGATGTTCATGCGGCCCCGGTGGATAACAGCGTGACACGTTGCGCATAGCGGTCACGGGTATGCCTCGAACGATTTATCATCCGAAGGAACGATAGTTCGGGTATACTAAAAGAACCGGAAGAACAGGGAACGGAAAGGACAGAAGGGACATGGCCGAACAAACGGACAGTGCAGAGGTAACGGAGAAGAAAAAATTCGTTCTGGTGGTTGACAACAACTCGCGGGATTCGTTCCAGGCGGGGATGATGCTCCAGAACTTCGGCTACAACGTCACGACCGTCAAGTCCGCGGAAGAGGCGCTGGAGTTCATATCGATCGCGGTACCTTCGCTCATTGTCATGGAACTTGTCCTGCCGGGGATGAACGGCATCGATCTCCTGACCCGCATCAGAAAACAAGCGCCGTTCGCAAAGATCCCTATCATCGTCCAGACCTCCATTCCCGATATGAAGGTCCAGAACCGGTGCTACGAGGCGGGTTGCACGCTCTATCTCAAAAAACCCGTAGATGCCGAAAACCTCTATCGGGCCGTCCAGGAGTCGCTCGAACGTACACCGCGGAAGAACGTCCGTATCTCCACGTTCCTCAAAGCTTCAGTAGACGGCAGCGGGACCGGGGCAGAGTTCGTGACCGTGATCTCGAACAAGGGCATGTTCGTTAAGACGCTCCACCCGCGCGCCAAGGGAACGGTCCACGGGGTCAGCTTTATCCTCACGAAAAGGATCGTCAGGGTCGAGGCCGAGGTCCTGTACAGCTACGGATTCGGCGAAGGCCCGTCCAAGGACCCCGGCATGGGCATGAGGTTCGTGACCATATCCGCGGAAGACCAGGCGCTGGTCCAGACCTACATTGAGGAGAATGTCAATCCGTCGGCAGCCGCGTCCAGCAACGGATAAAAGTACCTTACCACGGTCCTTCCTTTCGTTCCAACCCCGCGAACATCATCCCGCTTTTTTTTCGCATGTTCACTCCACGTTCGCGTTTGCCGCGATACTCAGCATCGAATCGATCCCGGTTCCTACAGGCAGTTCGCAGAGTCATTTCGGCCGCGTGCGCCGGTCACGTGCCGCGGCTGCGCGCACAAAGTACGTTCCATTGCATGGACATCGCTGACAGATAAGCTCATCAGGAATAATGAGGAGGGTGCGATGGTGCGGCAGGGCAAGGTCAAACGGGGTAGGTCGTGCTTGTCCGCATCCACTTTTCGATCGCGTCGGGGGGGAGAGGTTTGGAGAAAAGGAAACCCTGCCCAAAGCCGCATTCCAGGCCTTTGATCGTCGATAGCTGATGGTTCTGCTCCAGCCCTTCCGCGATCACTTCCAGTTTCAAGTTCTGGGCCAGAGCAATAATGGTCTTGATGATCTCCTGATTGTCGCTGTTCGCCGACATTTTGGCGATAAAGGACCGGTCGATCTTGAGCGCATTGACGGGAAAACTGTGCAAATAGCTCAACGAGGAATATCCGGTCCCGAAATCATCGATGTGGATGTGGACACCCATACTCTGCAGCTTCGTCATGGTCTCTACTGCCCGTTCCGGGTGCTCCATGATCACGCTTTCCGTTATCTCAATGGCAAGGCTGCCCGGCTGCAGGCCGCACTCAAGGAGGTACGACTGGATGGACTCGGCAAACCCCGCCTGGAGGAGCAGTTTGCTCGATATGTTCACGCTCATTCTGAGGCCGGGATCTTCCGGATATTTCTTTTGCCAGGCCCCGATCTGACGGCAGGACTCCCGGATGATCCATTTGCTGAGCGGGAATATCAGCCCCGTCTCTTCGGCGAGCGAGATGAACTCGAGCGGATAGATCAGCCCCCGGGTGGCGTGTTTCCAGCGGACCAGTGCCTCGAAACCGATGAGACGCTGTTTCTTCAGGTCCATGATCGGCTGATAGTACAAGATGAACCCCGCCTGATGCTCGACCGCGATCCTGAGGTCGGATTCGAGCTGAAGGCGGTCGATGATGCTTGCGTGCATCTTGGTATCGAAGAACTCATGCCGCGACCTGCCTTTGGACTTTGCCTCGTACATGGCGATGTCGGCGTCGCGCAGGATCTGCTCCGGCCATTCGTAGCGGTCCGATCTCAGTGCGAGGCCGATGCTCTGGGTCGTGCATATCTCGTTCCCCTGGATGGCATAGGGGGGCGAGAGGACCTGTTCGATGCGGTTGGTGATCTCTTCGGCGTCCGCCGCATCGGCAATGTCCTCCAGCAGGATCGCGAACTCGTCACCGCCGAGGCGCGCGACGGTATCGCCGGGGCGGAGGCAGGATTTGAGCCGCTGTCCGACCTCCATGAGCAGCCTGTCGCCGATGCCGTGACCCAGGCTGTCGTTGATCACCTTGAAGCGGTCGAGGTCCATGAACAGGACGCCGTAGAGATAGTGCGGATGGCGTTTGGCGCTGGCGATGACGTGTTCGAGGCGGTCCATGAACAGCGCACGGTTGGGCAGGCCGGTAAGGGCATCGTGGAACGCGTCATACAGGAGCTGGGCTTCGGCGTCCTTTCGTGCGGTGATATCGGTCTGGGAACCCGCCATGCGGTAGGCCTTTCCCCGCTCGTCGCGCACGGCGAGCCCGCGGTTGAGCATCCACAGGTAGGTCCCGTCCTTATGCCGGACACGATGTTCGCATTCGAATTGCGGGCTTTGGCAGTTGATATGGGCTGACAGCTTTGCTTCGACCTGCTCGCGATCGTCGGCGTGGACCCGCGACAGCCATTCATCCAGGGTGTTTCCGATGCTTGCGTCGTCGAAGCCGAGCATGGATTTCCAACGGAAGGAATAGTAGACCGTGTTGTTCCGGATGTTCCAGTCCCAGAGCCCGTCGTTGGCGCCCCGCGCGGCCAGGGCGTACCGCTCCTCACTTTCACGCAGCGCTTCCTCGGTCTGCCGGCGTTCGGTCACTTCCCGTATGAGCTCCTCGTAGTTCTCCTTGAGGGCGATGCTCATCGCGTTGAAATGGTCCGCGAGTTCTCCGAACTCGGTCGCATCCTTGTTGTCGATGGTATGGCCAAGTTCTCCGCCGGCAATGGCGCGGGTCGCTTTCACGAGGTTGTCGATGGGTTCCGTTACGGAGCGGGTCAGCTTCACGGCGACGACGATGCCGAGCACGAGCGTAATGACCATGGTGAAGAACAGGATGAGCCGCGCATCCCGCACATTCTTCACGGCTTTTGCGGTCGTTGCCGTCAGCTTCTTTGCCGCTTCGACGGTCATCGCTTCGGTCTTTTGGAGGATGTCATTGCCGATGTTCGCTGCATCTGATTTGAGCTTTTCGATCCGCTTTATGTTCGCCGAGGCTGTTATATAATAACTGAGTGCGTCCTGATACTCGTGAACGCGCTGCTGGATCTCGCCCAGTTTTTTGGCAACGTCGGGTTCATGGTGACAGCCGCTGCATCGCTCGGCGGCTTCATCCAGAACGTCCACGTTATCGACGATGGCGTCCACCTTGCGGCCGAGCATGGTATGGACCGTATACAGGTCGGACTGGACGGACTGAATGGAGATGATGAGGTCCTGGCGCAGGTCCTCGATCTGGTGGAGCTTTACGATCCTGTTCAGCGTCGCACTGGTGTCAGAGATATAGTACGCCGAAAGCACCGCGCCGGACGCGGATATGATGAAGAGCGTTAGTAGTGAGAGGATGATCTTGCGTTTCATAGGCCGATCCGCGCCTCCGCGGTGAACAGCGATCTATTCATTGCGATAATTGTAGTGGGGAATATCGATGCCGGCTTTTTTCGCCATGTCGAACACCGGCTCATAATCCTCCGGCGTCGTTTCGATGAACATGATCGCCCCGAACTTTTCGAGGACCTGCTTGCCTTCAGGCTCGTTTTTCAGGCTCAGCAGCGCATCTTTCAACTTCTTTCTTACGTCTGCGGCAAGGTCCTTCCGGACGCACAGACCGTTCGAGGGGACGGACGGGGACTTTGCCAGGATGACGAGTTCCTGGTCGACCCGCGGGTTCTCCTTGCGCACGCGGTCGTACATGCTGTGCTTGGCGGCGCCGATGTCCGCCTTCTTATTGAGAACGGCAAGTATCGCCGCGTCATGGCTCCCGGTAAAGAATTGCTCGCCGAAATAGGAATCAATGTTCGTGATCCCGTGCTCCCGCAGATAGGCCCGGGGAAATATATAGCCTGCTGTGGTCGCTTTTTCCACGAAGGCCATCTTTTTGCCTTTCATATCGGCTGCGGTCCTGATGCCGCTGTCCTTGCGCACGAACAGGTATCCCTGGTAGGTCGACGTATTATCGAGGTTCACCGGCCGGGCAAGAGGGACCACGCCGAGCTTTTTGATGGCCAGGGCGCCGGTAAAGGACCCGAAGAAGGCTCCATCCATCTTTTCCGAAGTAAAGCTCTCAATGATGTTCCCGTACCGGCTGAGGATCGTGAATTCCACGGGAATGCCGGTCTTCTTCGAGAGGTAGTCTCCCAGCAGTTTGAAGCGCTGCTTCTGCTTGAAGATGTTCATTTCCGGGATGAGCCCTATGTAGAGCTTCTGCTGTTTGGGCTCGGGAAAAGCCCCGGCCGGGAGGAACAGCATGCAGGCAAAGAAAAGGATGATCAGATTTCTCATACGCATAGTCAACCTCCTGGCAGGTAACAGCAATGCAGAAGATAATCGTGACAATTCTCACATTTTATAATGGTAAAGTCAATATAATTTTGTGGCTGCCCGGTGCATGCGGCAGGCGCGGATGTTCGCTTAGCCGTCGCAGGGCGACCGCCGGTCCGCGCTCCGGCAAACCCTTTGACAGGCCGATGAAAAGAGATTACCCTATGCTCAGCGAAGTTCGGGGGGTGCCATGATGCGGATCGTTGTCCTGGGAAGTTCGTTTGGCGGGCTCACCGCTGCACTGGAAGTGAAGCGGCTGCTCGGCAGTCAAGCGGCGGTGACCGTGGTGAGCGATGACGACCGGTTCGTGTTCCTGCCATCGCTGCCGTGGCTCATCATGGGCTGGCGCAGACCGATGGACATCACGCTCAAGGTGAGCGAGATCCTTAAACCGAAGGGGATCGATTTCGTCCATGAGGCCGCGCTACGGGTAGATGCCGACGCATCGAAAATATTCACGTTACCCGGGAAAGAGCTGCCATATGACTTTCTCGTCATATCGACCGGTCCGCAACTCGCCTTTGATGAGATCCCCGGCCTGGGACCCGACAAGGGATATACTGCCTGCACCTTCACGCTGGATCATGCGGTCAAGGCCGGCGCCACGTGGAGGAGCGTCCTTGAAGATCCCGGTCCTATCGTCCTGGGCTCATCGCAACTGGTGAGCTGTTTCGGCCCGTCCTATGAGCTTGCTTTCGAGATGGACGCCGAGCTCCGTCGCAGGAAAATGCGGCACAAGGTCCCCATCCTCTATCTCACCTCGGAACCGTATCTCGGCCATATGGGCGTCGGCGGACTCGGCGCCTCCAAAATCTTTATGGAGTACGAGTTCGCCGAGCGGGACATCAAGCCGATCGTCGGCCAGGCCATCGAGGAGGTCACGCCGGGAGCGATCAAGCTAAAGGATGGCACGAAGATCCCGTTCAAACTCGCCATGATCGCGCCGCCGTTCAAGGGTGTTCCCGCTGTCGCACCCCTCGGGAACCCGCGCGGCTTCATCCCCGTGGACAAGAACTATCGCCACACAACATACAGAAATATTTTTGCGATCGGCGTTGCGATGGCGATCGCGCCGAAGGAAGCGACACCGGTGCCGACGGGAGTGCCGAAAACGGGATTTATGACCGTCAAGATGGCGAAGACCGCTGCTGCGACCATAGCGTCCGACGTTACCGGCAAGATACAGCCCCGTGCGGATGAGCTTGGTGTCATTTGCCTCATGGACATGGGTAACACGGCCGCCTTGATGAAGGCATACCCGGTCCTTCCGCCGAGGCAGAGTTCATATACAAAGAAGGCTGTCTGGGCGAAATGGCTGAAGGTCGCCTTTGAAAGATATTTTATGTATAAAATGTCGCATGGCATCAGCAATCTGCCCTAGGGCGCGCATCGACTCCGGTGAAGCGGGACGGCGGCCCGCCCGTGTCCCGCTCGGGAAACTGTGCGCGTATTCTGTTGAAACTTTACCGGTCTCATGATATCCTTTTTTACCTTGGAAGAACCACATAACTAAATCCGAACCTGCAGGAGGTGGACCGTGATGAACAAGTTCGTACGCGTGCTGTTGTGTTTTGCGTTTCTCGGCGTGTCGCTGGCGAGTGCTGCTGACCAGTATCCGTCAAAAGTGATCACCATCATCGTGCCGTTCTCGGCGGGAGGCCCGACGGACACGTCCGCGCGGTTGCTCGGACAGACCATGGGCAACATACTGAAGACCCAGATGATCGTGGAGAACGTGGCCGGCGCAGGCGGTACGATCGCAGCGGCACGGGTGGCCGGTTCGCCGCCCGACGGCTACACGGTCTTCTTCCACCATATCGGGTTTTCCACCGCGCCGTCCCTCTATCGCAAACTGCCGTATGACACGATCAAGGATTTTGAGCCCATCGGCATGGTCGGCGATGTGGCAATGACGCTTGTCGCGCGAAAGGACTTTCCTGCCAAGGACCTCAAGGAGCTGATCGCATACGTTAAAGCCAACAAGGAGAAGGTCAATCTCGCCAACGCCGGACTGGGCGCGGCCTCGCACTTGTGCGGTATGCTCTTTATGTCCGCGATCCAGACGGATTTTACCACGATCCCCTATAAAGGCACGGGCCCGGCGATGAACGACCTCCTGGGAGGGCAGGTGGACTTCATGTGCGACCAGACCTCCAATACCATCAGCCAGATCAAGGCCGGCAAGATCAAGGTCTACGGGGTCACGACGAAGACGCGGGTGGCCGCATTGCCTGACGTCCCCACCATGCAGGAAGCCGGTCTGCCGGGGTTCGAGGTTTCCGTATGGCAAGGCCTGTACGTGCCGAAGGGTACGCCGAAAGCGGTCATAGACACGCTTGCCAAGGCGCTCCAGACGGCCCTGGCAGACCCTGCGCTCAGAAAGCGCTTCGAAGAATTGGGTACCGAGGCAGCCTCGAAAGAGAACGCCACGCCCGAAGCCTTGCGGAAACATCTCAAATCCGAGATCGACAAATGGGCCCCGATCATCAAGAAGGCCGGCGTGTACGCGGATTAGATCCGGGAAAAATATTTTTTGACACTGAGGACACTGATATATCGTTATGAAGAGTCAAGGCCTCAGCGGTTGACTGTTCTTTACCACAGAGCCCACAGATAAAGAGCCATGAAAGAACTTGCCGTTTCAAAGTGCTCTTAGCTGTTCTCGGTGTCCTCAGTGCCAGATGTTTTCGTATTTTCAGGGGAGCACATGTTATCACGCAATCCCAAGGATCTCTGGACCGGCATCATCTATATCTTCTTCGGAACGGCCGCGATCATCATCGCCCGTGACTACGGTATGGGCACGGCCCACAAGATGGGCCCTGCCTATTTTCCCGTGGTCCTCAGTGTGCTGCTTATTGCGATCGGGATCATCTCCCTTGTCCGCTCGTTCGTCAAGCCGGGCACACCCATAGGCAGGTACGCATTCAAGGGACTCCTGCTGGTCACTGCTTCGACGGTCCTGTTCGGCCTCATCGTTCGGGGCGCGGGGCTTGTCATCGCGCTGCCGCTGCTCGTGATCATCAGTTCCTATGCCAGTAAAAAGTTCAGCTGGAAACATTCGTTCGCTACTGCCACGGTACTTACGGTGTTCTGTATCTTGATATTCTTGAAGGGTCTGGGCGTTCCGCTTCCGATCCTGGGATCGTGGTTCGGCAGGTAATCAAGGGGACCCATGGAACTTCTTGCAAACCTCGGATTGGGCTTTTCGACCGCATTGACGCCGGGAAATCTCTTGTATTGCCTGGCAGGCGTCTTTCTCGGCACGCTCATCGGCGTCCTGCCCGGGCTCGGACCGACCGCCACCATCGCCATGCTGCTTCCCGTCACCTTCACCCTGCCGCCGGTCTCGGCGCTCATCATGCTGGCGGGTATTTACTACGGCTCCCAGTACGGCGGGTCCACGACCTCCATCCTGATCAATGTGCCGGGAGAGGCCGCGTCCGTCGTCACGACACTGGACGGATATCAGATGGCGCGCCAGGGGCGTGCCGGCGTGGCCTTGACAGCGGCCGCCATCGGATCGTTCTTCGCCGGGACGGTCGCGACCTTCCTGCTTGCCCTGTTCGCACCTCCGCTCGCAGAGTTCGCGCTCAAGTTCGGGCCGGCCGACTATTTTTCGCTGATGGTGATGGGCCTGCTTGCATCGGTGGTGCTTGCCCAGGGTTCTCTGCTGCATGCCGTCGGCATGGTCGTGCTCGGCCTGCTGCTGGGCCTGGTCGGCACCGACGTCAATTCCGGCGCGCAGCGGTTCTCGTTCGGGATACCCGAGCTTGCCGACGGCATCGGTTTCGTCGTCGTGGCCATGGGCATGTTCGGGCTGGCAGAGATCATCCGCAATCTGGAGCGCGAGGAGGACCGAACGTCCGAGGTGACCAAGATCACCAGCCTCATGCCGACCAAGGAGGACTGGAAGCGCATGGTGGCGCCGATCCTGCGCGGGACCATCATCGGCTCGGCGCTCGGCATCCTTCCCGGCAGCGGCTCCATCCTGGGTTCCTTTGCTGCTTACTCCATAGAGAAAAAGGTCTCGAAGCATTCGGCTGAGTTCGGCAAGGGCGCCATCGAAGGCGTCGCCGCCCCCGAGTCGGCCAATAACGCCGGTGCCCAGACCTCGTTCATCCCCATGCTGACCATGGGGATCCCGTCCAACCCGGTGATGGCGCTCATGGTCGGAGCCATGATCATCCAGGGCATTCAGCCGGGCCCCTCGGTGATGGTCGAACAGCCGGCGCTGTTCTGGGGCATCATCGTTTCCATGTGGATCGGCAACCTGTTCCTGGTCATCCTTAACCTGCCCATGATCGGGATGTGGGTCCGGATCGTCATGATCCCTTACCAGCATCTGTTCCCGTCCATCCTGGTCTTCTGCGCCATCGGGGTGTTCAGCCTGAAGAACGCCGAATTCGATATCTACTTCATGGCGCTGTTCGGCGTGCTGGGGTATGTCTTTACCAAGCTGGACTGCGAACCGGCGCCGATGCTGCTTGCCTTCATCCTCGGCCCGATGATGGAGGAATATCTGCGCCGGGCCCTGTTGCTTTCGCGCGGAGATCCGATGGTCTTCATCACACGCCCGATCAGCGCTACCCTGCTTGCGCTCGGCGTGCTGGCGATCGTCGCCGCGAGCATTCCGTCCCTGGTGAAAAAACGCGAAGAGACCTTCCGCGAGGAATGATCTTTTCCTGTGTGCCGCATCGACGCCAGCGGGCGCCGATGTTCTGTGATCGTCAGCAATTGTCCCCATGATCACCTATCGCCAGATATCCACGCACGATCCCGAGTACACCCTGGAAAAGGAGCTGAGGAACCGGGTCCTGCGCCTGCCGCTGGGACTCCACCTTTCCGAGGAGGATGTGCGCGATGAGGACGGACAAGTGCATCTGGTGGCCTTAAATGGCCAGGGCCATGTGATCGGATGCGTACTGATAGCCTTTTCCGGGAACGCCGCGAGATTGCGGCAGCTTGCGGTCGAAGGAGCATACCGCGCCAGAGGGATCGGCGCCGAGCTTATAAAGCGCGCAGAGCAGGCCATCCTTGCCGGTACGATCCGTACGGTGACGCTTCACGGCCGGCTAAGGGCACGCGGATTCTTTGAGCGGCTGGGCTACACAGCCCGGTCCGATGTCTTTACCGAGGCCACGATCCCCCATATTGTGATGCAGAAAGACCTACCAGGAGGCTGACCATGCTGATCCGGCTCTTCTTCAACGACCCGCAGGGAGGGCGCTGAAACCACATCTCTTCCGTGGTCACGGAACTGAAAAAGAAGTATGGCTATGATGTCGAGATCGTCAAGAAGACGTCCTTCGGCCTGCTGCAGCGTGCGTCCCTGCCGAAGTTCCCGGCCATCGAGATCGACGGCAAAATGGTCTTTGAGGGCTGCGACATAACGCCGGAGCAGCTCGAGGCGGCCATCAAACAGCCGACCTGATCCGCGAAGGGCGTATGATAATGATCATATTGCGCCTGCGGACGTGATGCTATAATCCCTGCATGTCCTATCCCCGCAGTTCCATACGCATGGTCCGGTACGCGGTGCAGATCGCGTTCCTGTTGATCACCCTGTATGCCGGCTGGCAGTTCCACCGGTTCGTGCTCCATTTCGAAGACCCATCATACCCCTTTGTCCAGCGGCCGCCGTCGGTGGACGCCTATCTTCCGATCGGTGCGCTCATGGCCTTTAAATATTTTGTCATGACCGGCACCGTGGAGCCCATCCACCCGTCGGGCCTCATCATGTTCATCGCCATCATCGGAGTTTCCCTGCTGCTCAAGAAAGGGTTCTGCGGCTGGATCTGTCCGGTCGGCACCGTTTCCCAGTACGCCTGGATGGCCGGCGAGAAGGTTTTCGGCAGGAACTTCCGGATCGAGCACTATACCGACATCGGCCTTCGCTCCATTAAATATGTGATCCTTTCCGCGTTCTTCTGGGTCATCGTTGTCGCCATGGGCAGCACGATGATATCCCTGTTCTTCATGTCCGACTACTACCTCGTTGCGGATGTCAAGATGCTCAAGTTCTTCACCGACATGACCAGCCTGACCTTCTGGGTCCTGGCAGGCCTCGTCGTCCTGTCGGTGCTGTATAAGAACTTCTGGTGCCGCTATCTGTGCCCTTACGGCGCGCTCCTCGGCATCATCAGCAGGTGGAGCCCGCTCAAGATACGCAGGGATGAAGGGAAGTGCATCCACTGCCACGCCTGCACGAAGGCCTGCCCCGCGCTTATCGACGTGGAGAAGAAGGACGTCGTCACGTCCGGCGAGTGCTTCGGCTGCATGACCTGTGTGAGCCGCTGCCCGTCGCCGGGCGCCCTCGACATGACCGTAAAGACCGGCGGCAGCATCTCGGTACTGAAGCCCATCCTCTATCCCCTTATCCTTGTCGTCCTGTTCTATCTCGTCATCGGCATCGGCATGCTTACCGGCAACTGGCATTCCCGGATACCCTACGAGCAGTACCAGCGTCTCATTCCCGAGGTCGGCAGGCTTTCGCACTGAACAGCCGCTTTCCGTATTCCCTATCTGATATACTTTCATGGTGGACGAGGCACGGCGCAGCCGTAGCACCAGACCGTGCAAGGAGGGGGCCATGCAAGCGTTCGTCACCGGCGGTACAGGATTTATCGGCGGTCATGTCGTCGGTCTGCTCCTGGAGAGCGGACATACCGTGAAGGTGCTGTCGCGGATGGGAGAGGTGCCCGCTGCCTGGAAGGGAAGGAACGTCACGGTCGCCGCGGGTGACCTCCGCGATGCCGTAACGGTGACCGCAGGCATGCAGGGCGTTGACGTGGTCTTTCATATCGGGGAGGTCAGGAACACGTCGTCCGGCAATGCGTCGCTGAATACCATGCTGGTCGAACGTATGGCCGCGGCGCTTGCGTCTTCGGGCGCGAAACGTCTGGTGTTCGTGAGCTCGCTCTCGGTAGCCGGCATTCCGCTTGCCGTCCCGGCGGCCGAGGATACCCCGGCCGCCCAGGTGCTTCGCGACCAGTACACAGAGTACAAGCGGAAAGCAGAGGAGATCATCCGTCAGACGTCCGGCGGTGTCGAGCATGTCATCCTGCGGCCCGGAGTGGTGTACGGGCCCGGCTCGAGACATCTCGGGAGGCTGATCGATACCATCAGGCGTTTCGGTCCGTTCGGACTGCCGTTCATTGGGCAGGGGACGAACCTCATGCCGCTGATCCACGTGAAGGACCTTGCCCGGGCCATCGTTCTTGCCGGCACGGCAAACGGGGCCGCCAATCAGACCCTGAACATCACTGACGGCGAACGCCGCACCTGGCTCGAATTTTTCACCGCAATAGCTGAAGCGAACGACAGGCGGTTCCGGATCATTCCGGTCCATCCCGCACTGGCACGGCTGCCGGCGGTCTTCTTTGACCTGTTCACCGGGCTCTTCGGGCAATCCCTTGACCTGCCCTCGTACGTATCCTATATATCCCGGGATGTTCACTTCGACAACGCCAAGGCGAGGCAGGTGCTTGCCTGGGACCCGGTGTACCGCGATCTTCGCGAAGCCGTGCGCGACATG
>Ga0334722_10005294_pt1 | contig 13068 bp, 9 predicted proteins | sample C3_bottom_MG_FD_207210 | JGI IMG/M metagenome (GOLD analysis project Ga0334722, IMG submission 207210) | Sediment microbial communities from Yellowstone Lake, YNP, Wyoming, USA - C3_bottom | ecosystem: Environmental > Aquatic > Freshwater > Lake > Sediment | place: USA: Wyoming | collected...
AGCCGCTTCGCGCGGAGTGTTGTATGGGCTGATTGCTTTTTTCTGTCAAGTACCTCGTACGTAGTGGGCTTGAACCATACTTCCATTATCTTCGCGGCCAGAACCGTGCCAGCTCTCTTCCTTCCCCAAAACAGGGTACGCCTCAAGACGACCCCTGACTCTGGGGACTGTGTGTTGGCTCGTGTGATGTGTGAACAGTGGTGGCGCTTGCGGGTGCGCGCAACGACCTGTTAGGACAGACGAGGGGTCAGCCGACTATTCACGGTGCTCCAGCCGGTCGCCATGGCGCGGCTCACGACCCCGCCCGCCCCTGCCTCGGTCACCGCGTCACGGGCGTCCGCACGGACGACCACGCCCGACTCGAGGGCCGCGAGGCTCGCGACCCCTTCTCGGTGTGGCGTGTGCCTCCACGACACCGTGCCGGTTTCCCCGGCGCACAGCACGCTGCGGAAACAGTCCGCCAGCTGGGAAACGCTGAGCGGTGAGCGATGAACTATGAACAAGGAAATGATGGTCACTTCAGCGTTCATCGTTCAAAGTTCAGTTGTTCGCTTGCTGCGGCCTTGCTGAACGGCCTTTTTGAGCACCCTGCTGGCTATTGTATTTCCTGCATGCCATAAGAATGTTTCCTCAACCCCCTAGCGCCATTTCCCACCAATTTCGTTGCTCGCCTGCTACACTTGAACTAACCACTCTCATCGGAAAGATAATCCCACGATGGCACACCGAAAAGAATCTGTCGTCCTTCTGATCCATTGCAAGGATCGCAGGGGTATTGTGGCTCGTGTCTCGGGCTTTATTCATGACTTCGGCGGGAACATTCTCGATTCGGATCATCATACAGATGAAGAGACGAACGAGTTTCTCATGCGCATGGAGTTCGCCGCCGAGGGTTTGCAGATTCCGCCCGAGGAGATCGCAGCAGCCTTCGCTCCGGTCGCGAAGACCTTCGAGATGCGCTATGAGGTGCGCCCTTCGAGTCACCGAACGAGGGTCGCGATATTGGTCTCGAAACAGGATCACTGCCTTGCGGATCTGCTCCAACGGCATAAACGCGACGAGTTGCACATCGATATTCCCGTGATTATTTCCAATCACGATACCTGCGCCGGCTGGGCCGAGCTGTTCAAGATTCCCTTCTCCATCTGTCCCGTGACCAAGGAGACCAAGCCGCAGCAGGAACAGCAAGTGCTCTCCCTGCTGAAAGATCATCGTGTCGAGCTTGTAGTCATGGCTCGGTACATGCAAATCCTTAGCGGCGCCTTTCTTTCACAGGTCGGCTGTCCGGTCATCAATATCCATCACTCCTTTCTGCCCGCGTTCATCGGCGCCAATCCCTATCGACAGGCCTATGACCGGGGCGTGAAAATCATCGGGGCCACGGCGCATTATGCCACGGAAGATTTGGACGAAGGTCCCATCATCGAGCAGGACGTCATGCGTGTGGGCCACCGGGATACCGTCGAGGACCTGGTGAGGAAGGGACGGGATCTGGAGGAGATTGTGCTGGCCCGCGCTGTGCGCCGCCATGTTGAACGACGGGTGCTGGTGTATGGCAGAAAAACCGTGGTGTTTGACTAACCGGATGCTTAAAAAGTCCGCCAGCATCGTTCTCGCATCGTTCAGACCCTCAACGTACCCCACATGGGAAATGAGCTGTTTCGGCAGCTCGGGGTTGGGTGGGTGAGAAAGTTACGCCTCGGATCTTCACTCGCTGCGGCCTTGCCTGCGGAATGGCGCGTCTTGGCGCGCCGGGGTTGGGTGGGTGAGAACCGCGAACTTTTTGAGCATCCGGCTGGGTGGGATTGGAAGAAATCGAGAGGGATCAAGAAACGCACGATGGGGCAGCATTCAGCCGCCCCATCGTTGTTATTGTGATCATCAGACTTTTGCGCTGAGGAACAATGCGTTGCCTCGCCGGTCAATCAGGATCAACACATTCTCGCCCTTCTTCAGCCCGGACGACACCTTTTCGAAGTCCTTCACCGACTTCACCGCCTGCCGGTTGATTTCCCGGATCACGTCACCCCGCATCACCCCGGCCTTCTCTGCGCCGCTGTCCGGTTCGACCGCCGTGACCACTACGCCCTGACCCTTCCCCTTGATCCCGAGTTCCTTGGCTGTGTCCCGATCGAGATCCTGGACGGCCACCCCGGCGAAGGCATAATCCGTCTCACCAGTCTCCGCCTTGGCGGTCTTTGTGGTGTCCGGTTGTTCGCCGATCGTCACGGTCAAGTCTTTCTCGTGGCCGTCACGGATCACTCGGACGGTCACTTTCGTGCCCACCGCCGTCTTTGTCACCTGCCGCTGGAGTGCCACGGCGTCTTCAACCGGCGAGCCTTGATAGGTCGTGATGATATCGCCTTGCTTGAGCCCTGCTTGGTCCGCAGGACCTTCGTCTTTTACGTCGCTGACGAGAGCGCCTTTCGCATCTTTGATGCCGAACGATTTGGCCAGTTCTTGGTTGAGATCCTGAATCGAGACTCCAAGAAACCCACGCACGACCTTCCCGTTCTTGACCAGACTTTCATAGATCGGCTTGCTCATACTGGTGGGAACGGCAAAGCCGACACCCTGATAGCCACCGGTTTGAGAAAAGATGGCGGTATTGATGCCAACCAACTCGCCTTTGGTATTGACCAAGGCGCCACCGGAATTTCCAGGATTGATCGCCGCGTCGGTTTGAATGAAGTCCTCATACTGGGTGATGCCCATGCGGCCTCGGCCTAACGCACTCACGATGCCGAGGGTGACGGTGGAGTTCAGACCAAAGGGATTTCCAACCGCCAGCACATATTCCCCGACTTGCAATTTGGTGGCATCGCCCCAGGAGACAGTGGGAAGGTTCTGTCCGTCGATCTTTACGACTGCGAGATCCGTTTTCGGATCTGCCCCGACGATCTTGCCAGAGAATTCCCGCTTGTCCGGTAGCGTGACATTGACGGTGCGTGCTCCGTCAATCACATGGTTGTTGGTCAGAATGTACCCGTCTGGTGATACGATGACGCCGGACCCCTGCCCGCCCCCCCGATGCTCCCGTGACTCACCATGACCTTGCGGCCCACGGAATCCACGGGGACCGAACGGTCCCCTCGGTCCTCCAAAGAACTCCTCCATCCGTTCACGCCATTCATCCGGTATGCCCCGGCTATCCGACACCTTCTCCATAGTCACGGTGGTAATGTTGACCACGGCTGGTGTCACCACCTTCGCCACCTCCGTAAATCCATTCGATGGCGTGGTGCTCATTGTGAGGGCAACCGGCGTCGGTGTCGCAGCAGCCGGACTCGACGCATGGGAAGAGGATAATGATTGGCCGCCCCAGATCAGAAGGGCGCTCAGCGCTGCCACCGCAATGACGCTTCCAATAGTCTGACGAACGAGCTGTCTCATGATTCCCTCCTTGCGATTGATCACACGAAATAAATACCTGTGCGCATGTTCAGGTTTATGAACACCGTAACAGTCGGCGATGAGAGGAGGGTTAGGAGAGGATTAGAAGTCGTTAAGCCGCACTATTCATGAAGGTTCGTCGCGAAAACGTGCAGACGCGAAGCGAGACGGGCACTCAGAGACGTGAAGCCCTGAGGCATACTCGTGCAGTATGTCGAAGGGCTCAACGGCGAGACTGCCTGTCGCAGCTACGCATCCGCGCTTGCAGCAGAAGCGTCATGTATTATGCGGCTTTAGCCGATGCGGGGGCCAGAGGTAACATCACCGTAAAGGTCGAACCTTCGCCGACCTTGCTCTGGACCTCGATACGCCCGTGATGAGATTCGACAATCCAGGCGCAGATGGCCAGTCCAAGGCCCGTGCCCTTCTTGGTATGGGCCCGCGCCTCATCGGTGCGATAGAACCGGTCGAAGATCCGAGACTGATCCTCTTGCGCGATTCCAATGCCGTGATCGGTCACGGATACCCGTGCGTGAGTCTGTTCAATCGTCAGCGCGATGTCGACTGCGCCGCCGGGGCGAGAGTATTTGACTGCGTTATCGAGAAGATTCAGGAACAGTTCGCGCAAACGTAGTTCATCCCCCAATACCACTGCTGGCGCGGTAGTTCGCAGCACGACTTGGTTGTCCCGTTCCTGCCCTAACAGCGAGGCTTGCCGGTGGAGGTCCTCGATGAGCGTGTCCAGTGGGACCGGCAGACGTTCCATCTTCACCTCGCCCATGTCGGCTCTGGAGAGAAAGAGCAACTCATCCACAATGCGCGTCATCCGGTCGATCTCTTCGAGATTGCTCTCCAGAACGACTTTGTAATCGTCGGTTTCGCGAGGGCGTCGAAGCGCAAGTTCGGTTTCTCCTTTCATGACCGTCAACGGCGTGCGCAGTTCGTGCGAGGCATCGCTGCTGAACTGGCGGATCTGTCGAAAAGAGGTTTCAAGCCGGTCGATCATGTCATTAAATGTGTTGGTCAGACGACCGATTTCGTCGGCCGAGACCGGGACAGTCAGTCGCTGGGTGAGATCGCCTCCGGCAATGCGTTGGGCAGCCAGCGTGATCGCATCGACCGGGCGAAGGGCTCGACCGGCCATGAACCAGCCACCGGCAAGCGACACGGCCAGCGCGATAGGGATACTTACCAGAAGCACTAACAGGAGACGGTTTAGGGTCTCTTCGACCGAGTCCATCGAGGTGCCGACTTGGATGATATAGAGTAGGCTGCCCCGATACATGATGGGTACCGAAATGAGGCGTAACGGCGGTTCCTTGGGGTATTTTGCGAATTCGAGGAGCGAGCGGCCTGAGTAGGCGACTTCCAAGGCTTGCCGGCTCAGCGGCATCTCATGTTGTTTCACGTTCGGCGAACGAATGGTGATGGTGCCGGAGGGGCTGAATATCTGGAAAAACTTATCGATGCGCGCCAGTTCGGGGAACTGCGACATGAGTTCGGTTTCGTCGATGAGAGGGAGGAACCCTCGTTCTTCCAGCGACCGAACGGCCGCGGCGGCGGTTTCCTCCAGCGATTCATCGACCGCATCGCGAAGGCTTCGAGCCGTAACCACGTACAGGATGGTTGAAAAGATGATGAGGATGAGTGCGAGAGCTGTGCCGTACCAGAGAGTGAGCCGGAGGCGAAGCGGCATCAGTCGACCTTCAGCATATATCCGCTTCCGCGAATCGTATGAATCAGCTTCTTTGAGTGTCCCCGGTCGATCTTGTTGCGGAGATAATTCACGTAGACATCGATGACATTGGTGAACGTGTCGAAGTCCTGGTTCCACACATGTTCTGAAATCATAGGACGGGTCAACACGCGTCCCGTATGGCGCATCAGATATTCGAGCAGGGCATATTCCTTCAAGGTGAGGTCGATCCGCTGGCCGCCTCTGGTCACTTCGCGCGTGGCCGGGTTCAATCCCAGATCGTCGATCTGGAGCACGCTGAGACTATCGGTGGAGCCGCGGCGAAGCAGGGCGCGAATCCTGGCGAGCAGTTCGTCGATGGCGAAGGGCTTAGTGAGATAATCGTCCGCTCCTGCATCAAGGCCCTTGACGCGCTGGTCTACTTGCGATTGGGCGGTCAGAATCAGGATGGGGGTTTGAATCCGGGCCTGGCGGACGCCCTTGAGAATTTCCAATCCGGGCAATGACGGCAGCATCAAGTCGACGATCAGTAAATCGTAGTTGGTGTTGAGAGCCATCTCAAGGCCTTTCGCGCCGTCTTCACAGAGGTCGACGGCGTAGCTCTCCTCTTCAAGCGCGCGCTTGATGAAACAGCCGACCTTGGTTTCGTCTTCAATAACTAGAATGCGCATGGCAGGCTGCTGAAAAAGCCCTCCAGCATCGTTCTCAGTCGCTCAGACTCCTCACGTATCCAACCGCGTACGCTCCGGGGTCTTCGCTCCCTGCGGCCTCGCTGGAGGGCTTTTTGATCAGCCTGCAGGGTAGTCATCGCAGCCTATCACTCGGATTGAAAAGTTGGCGATGGAGCATTATACCAAACCTGTACCTGTAATTGGTCTGTTTGGTTTGGTTGCTTTGGTTTGTTTTGTTTATCTGGTTGATTTGGTTCATCTGGTTAGTTTCGTTCAACCTAAAAACCAGACAAACCAGATAGACCAGATCAACCAAAAAGACCAGTTTTTTATGTCGGCGGAAAGCGCGTGATGGTCACAGGCTCATAGGTCAAGGCCGTTCCCTCGGGAGTCCGTCGGATGAGGCTGTGTGTCAACCAATGCTGATTATCGCGGACCGGGAAGTCCGACCGGTAATGGGCCCCGCGGCTTTCCTTCCGGGCCAGAGCGCTGGCGACGATGGTCTCCGCGACTTCGAGCAGGGACTGGAGCTCGAAGGCTTGCACGAGATCCGTATTAAACACCCGCCCTTTGTCCTGCACCGTGACGGAGGCAGCGCGATGGGTCAGTGCTGTGAGGGCCGAGCGCGCAGCAGACATGGATTCGTGAGTCCGAACGAGGCCAAGATTGAGGCTCATCAACTGGCCGAGTTCTTCCCGAATCTGCCAGGCTCGGACCGATCCCTCCTGTGCCAGCAGGCGCTGGACGCGACGCTGCTCGGTTGTGAGCTGGTCTATCGTGAGGGCCTGTGGCGCGACGGTTCGAGCGTACTCTCCCGCTCGAATTCCGGCGCGCCGACCGAACACAATCGTTTCGAGAAGTGAATTGCCTCCGAGCCGATTGGCGCCGTGCACACTGACGCAGGCACATTCGCCGGCCGCGTAGAGTCCGGCGATGCCTGTTTCAGTCCATTGATTGGTCCGGACGCCACCCATCTGATAGTGTGCGCCGGGGCGGACAGGAATGGGAGTCTCGATCGGGTCGAGGCCGGCAAACTCAATAGCGAGTTCTCTGATCTGAGGAAGCCGTTCGAGAATGCGCTGGCGTCCAAGGTGCCGCAAGTCCAGCAACACGCACCCGTCGACCCCGCGGCCTTCGAGGATTTCTTGCCCGATGGCCAATGAGACAGTAGAGCGGGTGGCCAATTCCATTTGCTCCGGGGCATAGGTCTTCATAAATCGTTCGCCCAGCGTATTCAGGAGGTAAGCTCCTTCTCCGCGAGCCCCTTCGGTGATCAAGATACCCGTGCCCTTGAGTGTGGTGGGATGGAACTGGACAAATTCCATGTCCGCCAGCGAAGCACCGGCACGATACGCGAGCGCCATGCCGTCACCGGTGTTGATCACGGCGTTCGTGCTCGTCAGGAAGACACGCCCGCTGCCTCCCGTGGCCAAGATGACGGCTTTGGCCCCGATCGCGCGCAACTCTCCATGGATCAGGTCCCACGCAACGACTCCCCGGCAGGCGCCGTCTTCCATGATCAACGCTGTGACGTACCATTCTTCATACACGGCGATGCGCCGTTTGAGCAGCTGTTCGTACATGACGTGGAGGATGGCATGGCCGGTACGATCGGCGGCGTAGCAGGTGCGTGGGAAACCTGCTCCGCCGAACGGACGTTGGGCGATATGTCCCTGGTCGTCGCGACTAAAGATGACCCCCAGACGTTCTAATTCGAGAATGTCGTCAGGTGCTTCGCGACACATGGCCTCGATGGCGTCCTGATCGCCGAGATAGAGCCCGCCCTTCGTGGTGTCGAAGGCATGGGCTTCCCAGGAATCGTTCTCTGCCAGCGCCGCATTGATGCCCCCTTGCGCAGCCACAGAGTGGCTGCGAACCGGGTGGACTTTGGATATCACGGCGACGTCGAGATCCGGCGGTGCGGCAATTGCCGCCCGCATCCCTGCCAGACCGGCTCCGATGATAAGAATGTCGTGTAACTTCACAATCTCCTGGATACCTGTCCTTGTGTCATGTGAGTCCGCGGAGGACAGGAAATTCCCCTAGCAGGCTGCGGACAAACCATTTCAGCACAGCAGAACTTTGATGGCCTGCCTGTCTGAGAAGGCCCGGTCTGTCTGGTTGATCTGGTTTGTTTTGTTTATCTGGTTGATTTGGTTCATCTGGTTAGTTTCGTTCAACCAAAAAAACCAAACAAACGAGACAAACCAAATAACAGTCTTCCTCCACTGGCGGACTTTTTCAGCATCCTGCTGGATTGTCTGCACTCATACGTGACTCTCAGTCCAAAGGCAAGTCTAGGAACAAGAAACCTTCGCACAACCCTTGGAGAATAGGGGGTGAGCATGGTATTCTACGAGCCGCGAGTGGGTCAGTCAGTACATCAGGGCTCTCGACCGACAAGACATATCCAAAGGACAAGCAGGCTGCGGAAAAACTATGTGGGCACGCCAGCACTTCACCGCTCCGTACGCCTGGGGCAAGAGGAGAATACCACGCAGGGTGCTCAAAAAGGCCGTCCAGCAAGGCCGCAGCAAGCGAAGAGGCGAGGCGTACACTTCGGTACGTTGAGCCTCTGAGCGCGGCGAGAACGAAGCTGGTGGACTTTTTCAGCATCCTGCTAGACGAACGCCATGGCCACACCGGACTTTCTGAGCCCGACCGACACGTTTATCCATCGCCATCTTGGTCCCACCGACGCCGATGCTGGCGAGATGCTTGCCACGCTCGGCTTGCAGTCGCTGGAGGAGCTGAGCGAGGCAACCGTGCCTGCCGACATTCGTTTGCAGAAGGAGTTGGATCTGCCCCTTCACCGCGGTGAACATGCCGTGCTGGAAGAGATCCGCTCCATCGCCGCAAAAAACCAGCTCTACCGTTCATTGATCGGCATGGGTTATCACGACTGCATGACCCCCGGCGTGATTCAACGTAATATTTTCGAAAACCCGTCCTGGTATACCCAGTACACGCCCTACCAGGCCGAGATTTCCCAGGGTCGATTGGAAGCGCTCGTGAATTTTCAAACGCTGGTGACCGACCTCACCGGCTTGCCCTTAGCCAATGCCTCGCTTCTGGATGAGGCCACGGCGGCAGCGGAGGCGATGGCCATGTGTCTCGCCATTTCCCGTTCATCCGGCCGTGAACGGACAGAGTTCTTCGCCTCGCAGGACTGTCATCCCCAGACCATCTCCGTGATGCAGACGCGGGCTGATCCACTCGGCATGACCCTGCGCGTAGGGCGGACGCAGACCATCGATTTTTCCAACCCTCAACTGGCCGGCATTCTGCTTCAGTATCCGGCCACCGACGGCTATGTCGGGGACTACAGTGCACTGGTGGCGCAGGCCCACGCGACCGGGGTTCTTGTGGTGGTCGCCACCGATTTGCTGGCCTTGACCCTCTTGCGCCCACCGGGAGAATTCGGGGCTGATATCGCTGTGGGTTCCAGCCAGCGTTTTGGTGTCCCGCTCGGATTTGGCGGCCCCCACGCCGCATTTCTTTCGACCGCTGAGGCATTCAAACGGCAGATGCCGGGACGCATCGTTGGAGTGTCCAAAGATGTCACGGGGAAGCCTGCCTGCCGCCTTTCCCTGCAGACCCGCGAGCAACACATTCGGCGTGAGAAGGCGACGAGCAACATTTGTACGGCGCAGGTGCTCTTGGCCATCATGGCAGGCATGTATGCGGTCTACCACGGGCCGGAGGGCTTGCGGCGGATTGCCGAGCGCGTGCATGGTTTGGCTGTGGTGCTGGCAGCGGGATTGCGGCAGATCGGATTCGACGTCGCAGCGGAAGCGTACTTCGATACGATTCGAGTTCGTCTGACGAAGATGCAGGCCGAGCCCATCTTGATCCGGGCCAACGCAGCAGGCATCAATCTTCGCCGGCATGAGGACCACTCCATCGGAATTGCGCTGGATGAGGTGAGCACGGAAGACGAAATCCGTCGCCTGTTGGAAATCTTTGTCGGCCATGATCGGCTGCCTTTTCAAGTGCAGGACTTGAGCCACAGCGTCGCCACAAGTTTCCCGGCGAATCTCACCCGCACCAGCAAGTACCTGACCCACGAGGTGTTCAATCGCTATCACACGGAGCATGAGATGCTGCGGTATATCCACCGTCTCGGGGCAAAGGATCTGTCGCTCGTCCATTCGATGATCCCTTTGGGATCCTGCACCATGAAGCTGAACGCGACAGTCGAGATGCTGCCGGTCACCTGGCCGGAGTTCTCACGGCTTCATCCCTTTGCGCCGATCGAGCAAACCAAAGGGTATCAAGAGTTGTTCCGTCAGCTGGAGGCCTGGCTGGCCGAGATCACCGGACTCTCCGCCGTTTCCTTGCAACCGAACGCAGGCTCTCAGGGCGAGTATACGGGACTGATGGTGATCCGGGCATACCACCGGAGCCGGGGTGAAACGCATCGGGATGTGTGCTTGATTCCCGTCTCCGCGCACGGCACGAATCCAGCCAGTGCGGCGATGGTGGGCATGACGGTTGTGACGGTCGCCTGCGATCGACTGGGCAATGTGGAATTGGCCGATCTTGAAGCCAAGGCCGCTCAGCATCGCGATCGGCTAGCGGCGCTCATGTTGACCTACCCCTCGACCCACGGTGTCTTCGAGGCGGACGTGCGGCGCATCTGTCAGATCGTCCATACGCACGGCGGGCAAGTCTATATGGATGGTGCCAACTTGAATGCCCAAGTGGGGCTCTGCCGGCCCGGGGACATCGGCGCGGATGTCTGCCATCTGAATCTACACAAGACATTCTGTATCCCCCATGGCGGAGGGGGGCCTGGGATGGGACCGATCGTTGCGGCGCGTCATCTGGCGCCGTTTCTTCCCGGCCATCCGGTGACGCAACTGGGCGGACAAGATTCCATCGGACCGGTGTCGGCGGCGCCTTACGGCAGCCCCAGCATCGTGACGATTTCCTGGGTCTACATCGCCCTGATGGGACGCGACGGCTTGACCAAGGCGACGCAGATGGCCATCTTGAACGCCAACTACATGGCCAAACAGCTGGAGAAATACTATCCCGTCCTCTACACGGGAACTTCCGGGTTTGTCGCGCACGAGTTTATTCTCGATCTTCGTCAGTTCAAGGAGACTACGGGAATTGAAGCGATGGATGTGGCGAAGCGATTGATGGATTATGGGTTTCATGCTCCGACGGTCTCGTTCCCCGTTGCCGGAACGCTCATGATTGAACCGACGGAAAGCGAATCGAGGGCCGAATTGGACCGGTTCTGCCAGGCGCTGATCTTGATTCATGCAGAGATGCAAGACATCGTCGAGGGCCGCCAGCCCCGCACGAATAATCTGCTCAAGAATGCTCCCCACACGGCACAGGTGGTGACGGCCAACGAATGGACTCGACCCTACAGCCGTGAACAGGCCGCCTTTCCTGCTCCCTGGGTACGCGACCATAAATTCTGGCCCAGCGTGAGCCGCATCGACGAAGCCTACGGAGATCGCCATCTCGTGTGCACGTGCCCACCAACCGACACCTACTAAGTCGGCTGCTGAAAAAGGCCTCTGACTTCGTTCTCAGTCGCGTGCCTCCCTGCGACGTACCGCAAGGGTACGCCTCAGTCGTCCCGCTCCCTGCGGCCTTACCAGAGAGCCTTTTTGAGCAGCCTCTGAAGAGAGGGGGCTCCCTGCATAATCCCGCTTGCTCAGCCAGTCACCTTTTCTCTTTTCTTTTCCTTTTCCCTTTCTCGATCCTGTCCCCGTCCTGGGAACTGGACAAGAGTCGCCCAGACGTCGGAGCCAGTCCCCTGGCCTCCAGGCACCGGTATCGCGATGCGGCTCAGCGATTTCGAGACGAGCCGTCAGGAATAATGCTGGCTAAGGAGCCAATTAGGACGACGTGGGGCTGGCGAAGCTCGTGTCGATCGGAGAGCCTGAACTCATAATCCGACGCTTCCAAATAAAGTACAGGACGGGAATGACGATCAGCGTAAGGATGGTCGAGCTGACCATGCCGCCGATTATGAAATTTAACCAGCAAGCCAATGGTGCTCATAAAGACCACGAGATCAGCAGGATGGGAGAACTCTATTCCCTGGCCCTCGCGAACATGACCAGAACGATCCTTTCTTACGGCTCAATATTCCTCAGGATTCCCATTTCAACATTCACTATTTGGGGTCAAAACCACGCCCGCACGCCCACGACGAATCGAATCTGACTCGGGTCTCCGCCCTCTTGGCGCACGAGGGTAGAAGTCTCGCCAAAACTCTTGTCCAGCGAGATACCGACGTAGGGCGCAAGCTCGCGTCGGATTTCATAGCGCAGCCGAACCCCGAATTCGAGGTTGTTGAGACCCGAACCGGTCGTGAATCTCTCGACTCGTTGTATGGCGGCGTTGGTCTCGAAGCGTGTCTGGAGGATCAGTCGTTGCGTCAGCAACAGGTCCTTCGTCAACGACAGACGGGCGGACACCGCGCCATTCTGATCAATGAACATGGTGGCCTCCATTTCGTAACTGTACGGCACGAATCCCTCGATCCCGATCGCGCCGAACCCCCGGGTCACGTTGCGTCCACGGAACGTTTGAGTCTCGACGCGTGGGCCGATCTGAAAATCGTAATGCTTCTGGATGAACCGCCCATACAGGAGCTGAAAGTCCACGTCATAGTCTGCTTTGAAAGCGGTGTCCTGCTGTCCTTCGCTTTTGAACCAGAGTCGATTGTAGTCCCCGCCGTACCAGCCCTCAATGTCCCACCGGTAGTCGTTCGTACTTTCACCTCCCCCTGTGCTCGGACGGTATTCGAGGACGTCGACGAGAGTGAATAGACGGTGCTCCTGATCGTTGACAGGAGCAGGCCAGTCGCCTGGCGAGGGGAACTTAGATAGCCTGCCTTCCTGCATGGTGGAAGGACCGACGGTTAGAGAGGCCTTTCCGTTTGGGGTCGCATCAGTCACCGCTAACTTGATTGGAGTCATGGGGGATTCGATCGAAGGTTGCGCCGCGATGACCGTCACGGCGATGCCGTTGCCCAACAGGAAAGCCCAAGCAGCTGCAAGGAGGCTTGCGGAGAATCTGGCAGGAGAGCCTGTTCCGTTCATTGTTCTGACACTTCGACGACCCGGAACATCCCCGCCTCCATGTGGAGAAGCAGATGGCAGTGAAACGCCCAGCGTCCCGGCGCGTCCGCGGTGATGGCGACAGACAGCCGCTCCGCAGGCTTGACCACAACCGTATGCTTTCGCGGAAGATACGCCCCGGCACCATTTTCCAAATGCATCCACATCCCGTGCAGATGGAGCGGATGCTCCATCATCGTATCGTTCACAAAAGTCA
>Ga0334722_10005295_pt1 | contig 13067 bp, 11 predicted proteins | sample C3_bottom_MG_FD_207210 | JGI IMG/M metagenome (GOLD analysis project Ga0334722, IMG submission 207210) | Sediment microbial communities from Yellowstone Lake, YNP, Wyoming, USA - C3_bottom | ecosystem: Environmental > Aquatic > Freshwater > Lake > Sediment | place: USA: Wyoming | collected...
GCAGGTCCCTTGCTTTCTATCGTGAAGATTGTGGATGAGAGCGGCGGGAGTCCTCTCTCCTTTCGATAAATCGAAACTCGGAGGATCTATGGAGGGGCAGGTCTACCACTTTCAACTTTGAAGTCGACAGAGATATTTAGTTTGACAAGGGTTACCGGTTAGGATAAAATAGGGTGTTCCCTTGAAGCAGTCGCGGATTTTATGATGTTTTCCCCTAATAACATATTGTTTTTAATTATTTAAAATTTTCCTAAATGGTCAAAAAAAAGACAGATGTGGTGCCAGTTGAGGTGCCAAATAATAATCGGGCAGTAATAGAAAATAAGCCGGTGATTAGTCTTCCCGTAAGCGCACCGAAAGTGCCGGTAAATAATTATCAGCCGACTTTGCGGGTGGCGACATCACCACCAGTACCAACGGCTGATCCGAACATGAGGTTGGAAATGGTGACCGGAGCACTGGATATCATGCCCGACGGCCAGGGATTTGTGCGGCCAAAATTTACACCTTCGCCAAAAGATGCTTTTTTGGCACAAATTCAGGTCAGAAAATACGGGTTAAGACCGGGAGATATGGTAACCGGGGTGGCCAAAGCGCCGAAAAGCGGTGAGAAATATTGGGGGATGGTGCGTTTGGATAAGATCAACGGATTGGAGTTGGCAGAGGCACAGAGACGACCGGAGTTTAAGGATCTGGTGCCAATTTACCCACAAAAACAAATGTCTTTGGAATTTGACCAAAGTATTTTGTCAACCAGAATAATCGACCTTTTCTGCCCAATCGGATTTGGGCAAAGAGGGATGATCGTGTCGCCACCGAAAGCCGGGAAGACCACTTTGCTCAAAGAGATCGCGGCCGGAGTGGCCAATAACTACCCGAATGTTCATTTGATGGCAGTACTAGTGGGAGAAAGACCGGAAGAGGTGACAGATATGCAAAGGTTTATCAAAGGGGAAGTGATCGCGTCACATTTTGACCAAAAACCGGAAGAACAGACAAGAGCGGCGGAAGTGGCGATCGAGCGGGCAAAAAGGTTAGTGGAATTGGGTAAAGATGTATTTATCGTTTTTGATTCAATTACCAGACTGGCCCGGGCTTACAATTTGGCCATTCCAACTTCGGGAAGAACTTTGTCGGGGGGATTTGACCCGGCGGCTTTGTACCCCAGTAAACGTTTTTTCGGAGCGGCCAGAAAGATTGAGAACGGCGGATCGCTGACCATTATCGGAACTGCTTTGGTGGATACCGGTTCAAAAATGGATGATCTGGTGTTTGAGGAATTCAAAGGAACCGGAAATATGGAATTGAGGTTGGACCGAAAATTGGCAGATAGAAGAATTTTTCCAGCTTTTAACATTCTTCAATCCGGAACCAGGAAAGATGAACTACTTTTAAAGCCGGAGACCCTAAAGCAGGTGATGGCAATAATCAGAATGTTTGAAGCACTGGGAGAAAAAGAAGGGACGACCGAAGTGCTGATGGAGCAGATGAAAAAGACCAAGACCAACGAGGAATTCCTGACCAAGGTCGGGAAAAAATAAAACCAATCCCTCTAAATCTCCCTTTGACAAGGGAGACTTAAAAAAGAGAAAATAAGAGGCCAAATGATATTTCTTAATAAAAAATCAAGAAGTGACGAAAAGATATTGATCAAAAAATTCTGGCAACTGCAGACGGCTTATTGGGCCGGAGTGGGACGGATATTTTGGGGATGGTCAGATGAGATCAAAAATGTGGCGTCGAGGTTGATGTATCGGCAGCGGGGGCGATTTTCCCAAACTTTTGTAAATGTGAGTATGGCGTTACTGTTTTTCGGAGCGATCGTGTTTTCGGGAACGGTGGAAGACCTGATAAATAAATCGAAGAACAACTCGGGCGGAGGGAGCGGTTATCTGGTTTTGGCTCAAACCAACAACACCGGAGTAGGGACATTAATTTCGGATCTGCCCAAGGGAGAAGTGACGGAATATCGGGTGGAGGAAGGGGATACGGTCAGCAGTATCGCTCAAAAATTCGGAGTTAGTATCGATACGATCGTTTGGGAAAATAATCTTAAGTCAGTGGATGCAATTAAGGTACAGCAAATATTAAGAATTTTACCGGTGACGGGAGTCAGGTATAAAGTGTCAAGAGGAGAAACGGTTTATAGTATTGCGAAAAAATTACAGGTGGACCCGCAAAATATCATTGATTACCCTTTTAATACTTTTACTGATGATGAGACATTTGCCCTGGCGGCCGGGCAGGAATTGATAGTGCCCGACGGTATTAAACCAAACGAAGTGATCATTGATACCCAAAGATATATAGCCAGAACCGTGGCACCAATTCCGGGAGTGGTGGGAGAGGGAAATTTTATGTGGCCGACGTCGGGGACAATTACCCAGAGGTATTCCTGGTACCATCCGGCTATTGATATTGCCAATCACAGTAATCCGTCAATTGTGGCGGCAGCGACCGGAACGGTGGTAGTGGCCGGCTGGAACGGTGGCGGTTACGGAAATTATGTGGAAATTGATCACGGGAATGGTTTTATTACACTATATGGGCATATGCTGAACAACTCGATCGTGGTCAAAGCCGGAGATCGGGTGACCCAGGGACAAAAATTAGGAACGATGGGCTCGACCGGAAGATCGACAGGAACACATTTGCATTTTGAGATCAGATTGAAGGGCGGGGGACATTCCGATCCGCTGACAAAGTTGAAATAGAAGACAAAATCTACCCCCGGCCCCTCCTTTGAAGAAAGGAGGGGAGAATGTTTATTCTGTAAAGTAATGATGTGAACGTGATAGATTAAATGTAGTGGATATATTGCTGACGGATGGGAACCCGTTGTCCGGTGAATGTGAGAATTGTTTGAAAGATATCAACTTGCGTGTTAGAAAACCAATATTGGATGTTTACTGTACAACCGGAAGAGTAGCAATGTTGTCAGTAATAATTCCATTGATGGACAGCAGAAGCGATATCAGAGTAGTAGGAATGACGGATACGGTGTTGTGTCCAAGAAATTGCGTAAGAGAGTGATAAAATCGAGGGATGATTTATGTTAAAGATCTATCATATTCATATGGCCGGGAGCCGATATTTTCGGGGACGGGATTTTTTTTGGCTAAAAATCAAAAAGCCGGGCTGGTGGGAGCCAATGGGTCGGGAAAGTCGACTTTGTTCAAACTGATCACCGGAGAGGAATTGCCGGATGAAGGGAAAATTGAGGTGGGAGGAAAAATATTACTGGTGCCTCAAGAAGTAAAAAGGGATGCGGAAATGGAGAAGGCACAAACAATTAGGCAATATTTGGACCCAAAAAACCAAAAAGAAGATTATGAACTCCTGCGGATTATGTCCAAACTGGAATTGGCACAATTCAGTCTGGACGGGTTACCGACGAATCTGAGCGGGGGACAAAAAACCAAATTGGCGATAACCCGGGCGTTGGTGCAGGAGCCGGAGGTATTGCTTTTGGATGAACCGACAAATTTTTTGGATACGGCAGGCAAGGAATGGGTGATGAATTTTTTAGGTAAATATCCGCACACATTAATGGTGGTCTCCCATGATCTGCAACTGTTGGACAGTAGGATCGATAAAATTTTGGAGATAAATTTGCAGACGAAAAAGATCGATGAATACGCCGGCAACTATTCAAGTTATGTAAAATTAAAAGAAGAAAAGAATGAGCTATTGGTTCGGCAGATACATGTACAGGAAAGACATATCGTCCAGATGAAAAAAGGTTGGCTAAAAATGTCCCACGTTAAGTCGGAGAAGGGGGTGCGACAAAAATTACAGCTGGAAAAGAGAATCGAAAAAATGGAAGAGGGGCTGCCACAGATGCCGCCGGAGGCCAAAAGATTTAAGGTCAAATTGCCGGAACCGATGCAAGTCGGATCGATGCCAATAATGGCAGAAAATATCAGTAAATCGTACGGAACTAAAAAAGTGCTAGAAAATGTATCATTTGATATCAAAAGAGGAGAGAGAATTGCCTTATTGGGTCCGAATGGTGCCGGAAAAAGCACTTTGATCAAAATATTAATGGGCAAATTATTGGCAGATGAGGGGGAGATAATCCGGGACGAAAAATTGAATATCGGATATTATTCACAGGAATTTGAAACGTTTGATTTTGAAAAAACCCTTTACGAGTCGGTCAAGGACAGATGCCAACTGTCTGAAGGGATTATCAGATCTCAATTGGGACGTTTTATGTTTTCCGGAGAGAGGGTTTTCCAAAAAGTAGGATCGTTGTCGGGCGGAGAAAAGACCAGATTATCGATCGCTTTACTACTGGTGCAAAATTATAATTTGTTAATTTTGGATGAACCGACGACCTATCTGGATGTGTTGTCGCAAAGGTTGATATTGGAGGCATTAAAGGCGTATAAAGGGGCGATGATAGTGGTGTCCCACACCCCGGAATTCATTGAAGAACTAAAACCAGAGAGAAAATTCTATCTACCAGAAAATAAGATGGTGCTGGGGTAGTTTATTTTTGGGATTTTTTGACGATGGTGCGGTGGATCTCTTCGGTCAGCTGATTATTGATCTTGATCAGACGGTGAACTTCATCCTGAAGTTCTAAGATGGCCTCGGCATCTTTGTAGGTCTGTTGGGATTGTTTTTCGGAAGCCCGGCTTAAAATCCGTTGGCCAACAGCCAACAGAGGTAGGGCCAACAGCTGGATGAGATTACTAAGAAAAAGTAAAAAGGTGAAGGGATAGGGATCGTTTTGAAAAACACCAATGCCCAGGGTGGCAAAAAGGGTCCAGCCCAGCATCCAAATAACTAGCAGATAAAAAAACCACATGGAGCCAAATTTATCGGTGAAAAACAGAGCCAGACGACCATTCATGCCGGGATTTTCCTGTTTGGCAGAATAGGCGCCGCGTTTTTTTCTTTCACCGATCCAGGGATGCGGAGTGTGAGTGTCGGTCATATGATAAATTTATCACACTTAGTTCTGTTGGAGCATGTTTTTAGATATGTATGAGAATAGTTTGGTTTATAATTACTTATTTGATCAGGATAGTAAAAATAAAATATTTAGCCGCTTTTTTAATTTTAATCTGGTGGTTTGTCGGCTGGCCGCCGGTTTGGCAAAACCCCCGGATACCTCCCAGAACTCAAACAATTGAGGCCGCTTCCCCGGAAACTTTTACTACGTCAGGCACATTTATCGGTGATACAGGTATCTATTCGGTTGATGTCGGCTGTTGGGGTGGAGGCGGAGGGGGCGGCGGGAGCATTAAAGCTTCTACTAGTTATGCCGGAGGTGGCGGAGGTGGAGGTGCCTATGCTAAAACTACCGGGATCGGAGTTACCCCTACAGCCAGCTATTCTGTCGTGGTTGGTACCGGTGGCGGTGGTGGTGCAGCCGGCAACGCCGGTTCACCCGGTACCAGTTCAACATTTAATTCAACATCAGTAATTGCGGTTGGTGGAAGCGGAGGGGGATACAGTGCTTCAGCACTGGGAGTAGGCGGGACGGGCGGATTGGCGGCTAACTGTGTTGGTGATGCCGGCAAAAAATTTAGCGGTGGTAATGGAGTTGCCGGCCTATCCGGTGGTGGCGGTGGGGGAGGAGGTGGCGGAGCCGGAGATGCCAGTGCCGGAGGTTTGGCCAGTGGAAGTATTGGTGGTGTCGGAGGAACTCAAAACGGGGGTGTCGGTGGTAGTGGCGGTGCAACAGGTGCAAACGGGTTAGTTGGAACTACATTTGGGGGCGGTGGAGGAGGGGCAGGAAAAGGAAGCAATAGTAAGGGTTGGGCCGGAGGTAGCGGAGCCGACGGACGATGTGTTGTTACTTATACCGATACCTGGGCGCCATCGACCAGTCTGACTAGCTATTCACCAACATGGAGTTTTGCAACAAATCCATTTAATACCAGCGCTACCGGGATCGGAATGACGGCTGCTTTGGGTTACGATTACAGCACGGTCAACTATCTATTCACTCTTGATAACTCAAGTTGTAGCGTTGGTTATTCGGGAGCCGGAGGGACCACCAGCTCCTGGCAAACGTCAACTTCGTACAATGATACCGGTCTGGACCCCAACAAATGTTATGGTTACAAAGTTACTGCCAGCGACTCGGTCGGTACTACCCATGTCGGGACTGGCTCCGGTGTTATTACTACCTATACGTCGGCCAATACTCCAGGTACCCCAATTTTGGGCGGGGCGACTTTAACAACTTTAAATCTGACTAACGATGCTAACGCTAATCCGGCCTCAAATCCCACCACTAATTTTGCCGTCCAGGTGGTAACTACCAGCCCCAGTGATAGCACCTGGCTGAATAAATGGGTAAACGCTTCCGGTGATCCGGGGGCGACTGAAGTCTGGATGGACGATGCCGCTTTGGATGCTTTGGTTATAAGAGGACTGAAGCCGGGGACAACTTATGGTGTTAAAGTTAAAGCCAAAAATCAGGATAATGATGAAACACTATTTGGTCCTGAAGGTCAAAATGCCACCACCGCGCCCATTATTTCCATCAGTGTTAGTGACGGTATCGTTACCTATGGTGTTCTTGGTGTCGGGGGCACTAAAACTACAATTGATCTATCAAATACCCAGATAGCTAAAAATGAAGGTGATGTGGCCGAAGATTTTACGATCAAAACCAGTAACGCTATCGGAGGGATCGGCTGGACTTTGGCGGCAGTTCCGGGGACAGATGAATTTGTTCATGAATTTTCCACCACGGCCGGAGTCGGCTGGACCAAATTTGTGACAGCTGATTCCTATCAGCCATTTGTATCCAATGTCGGAGTAAGTAGCAACCAGTCGTTTGATCTGCGCATTATTGCTCCTACTTTGGCTTCAGACGGGATTTCTAAAACCATTAGTGTTACCATTTTAGCCACCCAACATTAAATAACTTGACAAGTATTTTAATTTCCAATATTATTTAAATATAGTGATGAAAACAAAAGTTTTGGGTGGGTTTATTGTGTTAGCCGGGCTGGTTTTTTTTGGTCTGATCACGAAAATGGTCCGGGCAGCGACTACGGCCGGGGTAGCGGCGACAGTGACGGTTCAAAATATCGGAGTGGCGACTACCGTTAGTGACGGGTCGGTGACCTATGGCACCTTGGGGCTGGGAACTTCTAAGACGACACTGGAGATTGGTTCGACCGATACTGAATTTGTAATAAATACCGGTAATATAACGGAAAAATTAAGTATAATCGGGGCCAATACCACCGGATGTATTTGGGGATTGGGGGCAGCGACCGGAGTGGGCGATACTTATGTTCATCAGTTTTCGGCTAATCGCGGGGGAAGTTTTACTCCTTTGACGCATTCATACCTAGAACTGGTGGCAACAATCGGGGTGGGGATAACCCAGGCGGTCGATCTGATGATAAAAGTGCCGACGTCGAGTTCCTGCTACACTACGGCTACTGCCGGGGTGACTATTTTGGCGGAGGCCATTTAGGAAGTTGATTTTGTTTTACAAAAAAATGTTACGGGCTTGCTATAATCTGTGGTAATGATAAAAAAGACGGCTTTGATCCTTTTGGTTATTTTGGCTTTCGTGAGTGTACCGGCCAGGGCCGGAGTGGGGGTGGGAGTAGGAATAGGTAAGATCGTAGTTGATGAAATTTTAAGGCCGGGAATAATTTATAATTTACCAAATCTGCCGGTGATCAATACCGGGGACAGTGAAGGCGAATACGAAGTAATCATCTCTTTTAGTGAAAACCAACCGGAATTAAGACCGGAGTTGAAATGGTTTAAATTCAGTCCTCAAAAATTTATTTTAAAGCCAAAGGAAATTAAACAGGTGGGGATAATATTGAACCTACCATTCAAAATGGAGCCGGGTGATTATTTTGCTTACCTTGAGGCACATCCGGTGGTAGCGGAAGGCGGGGGCGGGGCCAAGGTGGGGATTGCGGCGGCGGCCAAACTTTATTTTAAAGTGGTGCCGGCAAATTATTTTCAGGGAATATATTACAGAATAGTCAGTTTTGGAAAAGTCTATTCTCCCTGGCCACAGCGGGCATTAATGTTGGTGGGAATTATCATAGCTTTGTCCCTGTTTAAAAAGTTTTTTAATTTTCAAATCGGGTTGAGGAAACCACATAACAAGGATAAACCGGGATCGGATGAATGAAAGATGAAAAAAGGGCCAAAAAACCACTCACTTTTTTACTAATAGTATTTACGACAGTGATATTTATGCCGGTTGTGGTTTGGGGTATCTCCGATATATATATCGGAGTTTCAACCAAAATCAGTGTTTGTGGTAATGCCGTTATTGAGGGAGGGGAAGATTGTGAAGGAATTAATCTAAATAATCAAACTTGCCAGAGTCAGGGATATGGTCCGGGAATATTATCCTGTGACATTGCCTGCACTTTTGATTTTTATGACTGTTTTCCGGCTCCAACCTCAACACCGACTCCTACCTTAACGCCAACTCCCACCTCTGTCCCGACTCTCACTCCTACGTCTGTCCCCGCAACAACTTCTAACCCGACCAATAGCCCAACAGTCGTTCCTACGGTTATGCCTACTTCGACTCCCACTCCAATACTACCTGCCCAATTATTTATTTATGATTTTGATCAGGATGGCCATTTGAAGGTTGTTAACCTGGAACGTTTGGTTAGAACATGGGTAGAAAATTGGCGCAGTTATCAAGAAAATAAGCTAGAAACGGCATTAAAAATCTGTGACACTGATCTTAACCGAAGGTGTAGTATTACAGACTTTTCGGTATTGTTATATTATATAGGTAAGTAGTGTATCCTAAATCGCCAAATATATTAAAATTATTCCTGATTCCTTTCGGGGCCTGGGTCTTGGTTCACCTGGTGGCTGTTTTTGGTATTTTTGTGGCGGCAATTTACCCTATTTGGTGGCTGTTGAGCACGACAAAATTGGCGCCTTGTTTGTATTGTTATTTTAAGACGGACAAAGATTATTTTACCTGTCCGGTTTGCCGGCGCCGTTATGAAAACGGGCAACTGATATACAGAAATCCCTGGGTTTCTATCAGCCGCAATTTATTATTGATAATGGTTTTTACTTTGATCTCGATCTCTTTGGTTTATGTTGAAGCCAGACTGCTTTTTTGTTTGGGGTTTCCTCCCACGGCCAAAACGGTGTCTTTTGTTATCCCGTCTCAAAGCCAATACCGTTTGGGTGAGATCTTCCCGATGAAAATTGAAATTGTGGGGATCAAAACTCCGATCAATGTAGTTCAGACCGATCTGTCTTTTAACCCGGATAAAGTTAGAATCGTAGACATTTCTACCAGAGATTCTTTTGCTAATACATTTATTCAGAAGGAAATAAATAATGATATCGGCTATGCCCGGCTGACCGGCGGCCTGCCTAACCCCGGTTTTTATTCCAGTCATGGGTTTTTTGGAACGGTTTATTTTCAGGGACAAAGTCCGGGCTTGGTGAAGATAGATTTTCTGCCCAGCTCAATGGTTTTGGCCAATGACGGCCGGGGTACTAATGTGTTGGCGGAAATTGAATCAGCATCATATCTGATCACTCCGGAAAGAATAGATAAACAGGAAGAGGAATTGCAAAAAGGGCTTATTTCAGATAGTCAAATATTGGGAACAGAAGATGATATTACCCAACTGAAGTTTTATCAGGAAGAGCAGATCCTTGGTACCCGGTCGGGAGAGCAAATTGATGAACTAAAAAAATTCAACTTATTAAATTTTTTGAGCAATATTCTCGAAGCTATAGACAGATTCACTCTTGATCTTTGGGGTAGTGTTTTTTCAATTAAGAGATAGTAATGAGAAAGAGATAAATATGCGGTAAAAAGAGCTAGTTGGATGTTGTAGATATAGAGGGTAGGGTGCTAATCTCATTTATGAAAGAAATAATGAAGTATTATGTGCGCTTGTTTATGTTTTTGTTGCCGATATTATTTCTGCCGATGACAATGGACCCGTTTGGGTTTGGAAAGAATTGGCTACTGTTGGCGTTGGGAATGGTAGGGATGTTGTTGTGGGTGGTCGATCTGCTGATCAATAGACGGGAAGGTTTTAAGATAAATAAATTGTGGGGTTTGGGATTGTTGTTGATGGTGTGGGCGTGGATCGGATGGTGGAGGGAACCGTTGGGAGTTCGAACCAGATCGTTTACGGATATCGGCGGGATCGGAACATTGACGGCATTGGGGTTGTGGTTCTTTTTGTGGTTGCAGGTGACCGACAAAGAAGAAGAAAAGAAACAGTTCGGCTGGTTGACGGTGTCAGGAATAATCGTGGCGATAACCTCGATAGCGGTATTTTTAATACCGGCATCAAAACTGCCGATAATCTGGCCAAAAAATAATCCGATTTTATCGATCAACTCCATTTGGTCTTTAAGCGGGTCAATTTTGAGCGAGGCGATTTTGGTCCTGTATCTGGTAGTGGAATGGGGAAAAAGACTGGTTTTAAAGTTAAGGGTGGAAAAAGTCAAAGGTTATCTAAGAGAAGCAGCCATAACCGCAGTGCTGATGTTAGTATTGTTTTTGGACCTTTACCGGATATTTAAGTCCGGTTGGATAAATCTGGACGGATCAACGGCCTGGATAATTGCGGCGGAGACATTCAAAAGAATGCCGATCTGGGGAATAGGGATCGGAAATTTTTGGCAGGCATTTAATAATTTCAGACCAAATAGTTATAACCTGACAGGGGTATGGGCCAGCAGTTTTAAATTCTCTTCAATGGGAATATTGCAGTTGTGGACAGAAATGGGAACGGTGGGATTGGGATTAGTGGCATTAATGGTGGCGGGCTTGGTGAAACAAAAGAAAAATTTTGAATATTTTAAGATGTTGATGATGGTGGTGTTGGCTCTGTTCCTGCCGGTAAATCTGGTGACCCTGATGCTTTTGGTGTGGCTGGCAGCGGGAAGTGTTTTTGAAACCAGAACGGTCCCTCTAAATTTGAAGGTAGGTGATAAGGGCCTGAATATACTGCCATGGTTATCCGGTGGAATGATAATAGCGGTCACAGTCTTTGGCGGATATTGGATGTTCCGGGTGCTACTGGCTGATATATTCATAAGACAGTCGCTGGTGGCGGCATCGAAAAATGACGGCGGCGGTACTTACAATTTACAGATAAAATCGATCGGAATGCTGTCATCGATGGCGGATTACCGGAGCACTTATTCCCAGACCAATATGGCTTTGGCATTGACGATATTGGCCAATAAAGCAGTGACGGAAGATGATAAACAAAAAGCGTCAGTGCTGATCCAACAAGCAGTCAGGGAAGCCAAGGCGGCGATAGCGCTGGATGGTAATAACCCCAGTTATTGGTCGAATTTGGCTTCAATATACCGGAGTCTGATCGGAATGGTGGACGGGTCGGCTGATTGGAGCTTTCAAGCATATCAACAATCGACATTTCTTGATCCGGCTAATGTGATGACAAAACTGGAGCTGGGAGGACTGCTGTATGCGGCAAACCGATACGATGAAGCCGACAGGGTGTTTGAACAGGTGGTAACCGGGAAGCAGGATTTTGCTAATGGTTGGTATAACTGGGCTTATACAGCCAAGATGACCAACAGATTGGCAGATGCGGTGGCAAGGATGACCCAAGCTTTGGCACTGGTACCGGTGGATTCGGGAGATTATGAGAAAGCCAGTAAAGAGCTAGCAGCCTGGCAGAAAGAGCTGGATGCGGCTACTAAGCAAGCCCAACAACAAGCAAAGCCGGCGGAAACACTACAGACACCCGGGCCATTGCCGACAGTAGCCAAAGAGGCAAAAGTGAATGTGCCGACAGGTGAATTACAGCCGCCAACGGTAGCACCTCAACCGACAATGGAACCGAAACCGACAGTGAATCAGACACCGTAATTCATCCCTTGACAATCTTAATCCCTCTCGTCCCGACGTAACGTCGGGACGTTTCTCCCTTTGACAAGGGAGAGACTTCAGACAAGACCTAAACCCCCTGGCCTACGGCCATCCCCCTTGATAATCTTAATCCCTCTCGTCCCGCCACTGCGGGACGCTTCTCCCTCCTTCGGCAAGGGAGACTTTATAATAAATGAATGAAGAAAATAGTAATTGAAGCATTAAACCCACTACACGGGAGTGTTAATTACTTGAAAGAATTAAGAAATTTATCAAGGAAAAACCGAAATAATCCAACAGAAGCCGAAGAGATAATTTGGAATGAGCTATTAAGAAAAAAGAAAACTGGTTTTACTTTTTTGAGACAAAAACCAATTAATCGTTTTATTCTAGATTTTTATTGTTCGAAACTAAATTTAGCTATTGAGATTGATGGAAGTTCTCATGACAAAAAGAAAGGTTATGACGAGGCCAGAAATTTATTCCTAAAACAGGTTGGAATAAAGACAATAAGATTTACCAACGAAGAAATACTAAATAAGATAGATGAAGTCAAAAAAATGCTTTTAATCTCCCTTGTCAAAGGGAGAAACCCTGAAAGGGAGAGGGATTAAGAGTGGTTTACTTTACTATCCACCACTTGAATTTTATTTCTTCCAGGGCGGGAGAGTCGAGACCGACGGTGAAGGTAGAGCCGGAACGGGAGAGAAGCTGAAGGTTGAGGTTTTTACCACCGGAAATGAGGGTGATATAGATCTGATCAGAAGGAGTTAGAGTAGTATTGGTGAGGGTGATACTGGTCCGGCCGGCGGGGAGAAGGCCATCGCCGGAGAGGGAATTTGATGTAGAAAGATTATTTACAGTAATGTTAGCACTAGTTTCCGGAGCGGCGATGATCAGGCCAGTGCCGGAGTCGGCCTGAATAAGCGGACCATCGGTGATCGGGGAAACGGAGGGGAAAAAGCTAGGCAAAGCAGAACCTGAAGGGTCGATATGGGGATCGACCCGTACATCAGGAGATTGGGCAACGAGCTTTTCCAGGGCGGTTTTTTCAGTGACGACAGCTTGTTTTTGGGTGGGGTCGGAAACAATGGTCAGGAGACGGTCGTAGGTGGAAAGAGCTTGGGGGATCATCCCCAACTGCTGCTCTAAACGGGCAAGATCATAGAAATTCTGGGCAGTGGTGGGATCAAGATTGATAGTCCGGGTAAGA
>Ga0334722_10005296_pt1 | contig 13066 bp, 5 predicted proteins | sample C3_bottom_MG_FD_207210 | JGI IMG/M metagenome (GOLD analysis project Ga0334722, IMG submission 207210) | Sediment microbial communities from Yellowstone Lake, YNP, Wyoming, USA - C3_bottom | ecosystem: Environmental > Aquatic > Freshwater > Lake > Sediment | place: USA: Wyoming | collected...
GAGCTTGGCGCCGAGTACATCATATTCACCATTATGGACGGCAGGACCTATGCAAGCCCCATCATCGGCTCTTCTCAGGGGCTTTTTCATATCATGAGGGATGAGACAACCGGAATTGCCTACCCTCTTTCCTATGGAGGGAAGAGGCCGCTTGCTTCCATAGATGCAGACCATCATCTTATGGTCGGCCCTCCGGTCAGTAAGATAAACAATGGTCTGCCGGAGAAGGCGGCTGAAGATGCCGGTAAAGGCTATTTCGAAGTGGCGCCTGTTCCTGTGTTTAATTCCAGCGCCGCGAAAGCCCGGCAGGCCGCGCCAGGACCGGAACCTGCATCAACCGGCAAGCCTGCGCGCACTGCGCCGGCCGCATTTGTCCGACCTATGCGCTCTGTAATGCCGGAACATATTATGGACGTGGATGAATTCATTGCCGAAGTCATGAAGAGAATATAGGGGGAGATGATGATAAAAAGAACAGTGCTGCTTTTTATGTTTATGCTTATGCTGCTGCCTGCCGAAAAGGCCTTTCCCTCAACTTTTGAGGCCTGCGGGTATCATACTCTCCCGATCGATATGGAACAGGTCCCCAATGACGGCAGTTGGGACTATGCCAGGAATGGGGTTGCCATGTCGTATTACAATCAGTACATGAATATTTACACTACCCATGACTCTAACGGCGGCGCAGGACATAACGGGGACAATGAATTCGGCGGATTTCGAACGGATGCGGATTTGTATGATACGTGGGGCATTCACTGGAAGGAACGTGATTTGGCGGTGACAAAATTCTACTTTTGGTGTGAGTGTTGTGAATATAGTGAATCTGACATTATGTTTAATGCCGGATATAAATGGACCGCTTCCCGTGAGACAGCTGAAGACGATCCTACTTTCGTGTTGTATGATACTGTCCTTTATCACGAAATGGGCCACAGTTGGGGTTTGAAGACCCGGAATGAGGATTATAGCTATAATGTTCCGACCGTGATGCACTATTATCACCATGATGTCATCAACGATACCATGACCATCCATGCTATGGATGCGCAATTGCTTCGGAAGCAGTACATGGATCAGACCGGGAAATTAGGGATAACGAATCTCGGGGTTTTTTCAAAACATCCGGCACTCGAGCAGTCAACACAATTACTTACCTGGGCCAATTCGACTACCGACAAGGGGGACTACAAGATCGGTGACGATATACGGGTGAATAATCTTCTTGTTGAAAACATGAGCGATCACGCCCTTTCTGATGTGCATGTGCGGTTTTACCTTTCAACTGACCGGTACATAGATACTGCGGATACCCTTATCGGAGATTTTTTCTGGGGGTCGTTTCCCAGCGAGGTCTGGAATGTCGGCAGTTATGTTATGAGTATTCCGGAAGGTCTTGCCGACGGTACGTACTATGTCGGTGCGATAGTAACCTATAACGGCTCCACGGCAGATAACTTCTGGGATGATAACAGTGTCCGCCTTTGGAATACGATTACGGTAAGGGGACCTGACCTCATTATTCAGGATGTGAGCATTGCTCCGGCGAATCCTGCGAAGAACCAGGATGTGACGGTCACCGTAACGGTAAAGAACCAGGGCACCAATGGTACACATGGCTTTTACATAAGCCTTTATCAAGACCTCCCGAACTCTCCCGTGGTGGGAAATTACGGTGACCAGTGGTGTCAACGCGTGCTTGATGCAGGGGCCACGACCACCTGTACGAAAACAATCAAATACCTTAACCCGGGATCTTATAATTTATATGCCCAGGTCGATTCGGGAGATGATGTCGGTGAGTCCAATGAAGGCAATAATGTTTATGGCCCGCGCTTGATTTCGGTCGGTATGCCGGATCTTGTTGCTACCGGGATCACGGTTGGTCCCCCATCGGCGGTTGCCGGACAGACAGTGGATGTTACCGTGTACGTCGAGAATCGGGGCGCCAGTGACATGATCCCAACCGGAATGGTTATCCAATACCCAAGGGTTACCTTCTATAAAGACCGCGCAACTGCTCCCATGTTAAACGATGAGGGGGACTTCGGGTGCTACTTAGGCAGGTTGGCAGCCGGAGCAAGCACTACCTGCACCGGTACCGTCAAGTATGCTACCGGGGGAAGCTATAACACGTGGGCCCAGGTCGACAGCACAAACCGGATAGCCGAATCCAATGAGTCAAACAATATAGTGGGACCCCACACCTTTAGAGTGGACGGACCGGCTGAGATCAGGATAACCGGACCGGCCAATCCGACAAACAGCACCTCAGCTACCCTCACCTTCTCGTCTTCCAGGTCGGGTTCGACGTATCAGTGCGGGACAGGCGACGGTTTTATGTCGTCCTGCACGAGCCCGGTGACCTATACCGGGTTATCAGAGGGACCCCACACATTATTTGTGACGGCCACGGATGGGTACTTAAATGTAACTACCGCATGGTACTACTGGGTCATAGATCTTACCGGGCCTGTCGTCACGATAACCGCCAAGCCGGACGATCCGACGTGGGACACAACAACGGCCATCTCCTTTGAGTCTTCGGAACCGAATACAAGGTTTTTGTGCTCCCTTGACGGCGCTCAGCCCTGGTCTGAATGCAACAGCCCGATGAACTACACTGGGCTTAGGGGCGGAGTAGGACACAGCTTTGAAATAGTGGGCACCGATGCGGCGGGTAATCAGGGCCCCTATAATGCCTATCAATGGACTATAAACGGCACGGCGATAATCACGAAACCTGATAATCCGTCAAACAGCACAACGGCTGCGTTCGCTTTTATAAGCACTGCGCCGAATCCGACAGTTCAGTGCTCGATAGACGGCGGCGCTTTTTCCGACTGCACGAACTGGAACTATGCGAACTGGGAGTATGAGATGACGTATAACGGGCTCTCGGAGGGAAACCACACATTCGTGGTGCAGGCCTTTGACACGGTCACACTTTATGACGATAACGGCGACCCATATGACTATACATATGCATATGCATCACCCGATAGTTATACGTGGCTGATAGCCACAACTCCCCTTGAAAAGATCTCTGCAGGGACCAATCACAGTTGCAGATTGAAAGCGGACGGGTCAGTAGCCTGTTGGGGGGATAATACCTCCGGCAAGGCAACACCTCCAGCCGGGACCTTCAAAGAGGTAAGCGCAGGAGACAAGCACACATGCGGTGTGAAGACAGACGGGGCAATAGCCTGCTGGGGGGACAATACTGCCGGCAAGGCAACACCTCCAGCCGGGACCTTCAAAGAGGTGAGCGCGGGATTCTCGCACACATGTGGGCTCAAGCCCGACTTTACAGTAACCTGTTGGGGGGATAATTACTCCGGCAAGGCAACGCCTCCAGCCGGGACTTTCAAGGAGGTAACTGTAGGAAACTCTCATAGCTGCGGGTTGACTACTGAAGGAACAGTCATCTGCTGGGGAGAAGATCAATACCAGGGAACACCCCCTGATGGGCCGACCTTCACAAAGGTGAGCGCAGGGGCTTATCATACCTGCGGGCTGGTGGGCGACGGGACAGTCACCTGCTGGGGGTACAACGAAAATGAACAGGCAGCCCCTCCAGCTGGAATCTTCAGGGATTTGAGTGCAGGCGCCTATCACACCTGCGGGCTTAAGACCGACAGGACAGTCGCCTGCTGGGGACTCAATACCTCCGGTCAGACAACTCCGCCTGCAGGGACCTTCTCAGCGGTGAGCGCAGGCGGCTATCATACCTGCGGGGTGAGGACCGACGGGACAGTCACCTGCTGGGGACTCAATACCTCCGGTCAGGCCCCTGCGATAAGCATCAATCCTGCAGCACTTCCTAACGGATACTATGGTGCGCCGTATTCGCAGACATTAAGCGCAAGCGGAGGCCAGGCGCCTTACATATTCGCCATAACCGGAAGGCAACTGCCTGACGGCTTCACTCTCACGCCGGACGGCACATTGAGCGGCACGCCGGTGACCGCTAACAGCTTTACCTTTACAGTGCAGGCGGCGGATAAAAACTATATTTCCGGTGTGATGACTTACACGGTTGCGATAGATATTATGAGCTACACTCTTTCGCCTGCTTCTTTGCCGTTCCACTCGCTGCTGAACGTTCAGAGCGCAGCTCAGAAGGTGACGGTCAGCAACACAGGGACGCTTCCTCTGCCGATCAGCAGCATAACAATCGGCGGCACGAACAATTTGCAGTTTGCGCAGACAAACAACTGTGGGGCCGGCCTTGCAGTTGGAGCGAGTTGCACGGTCAATGTGACTTTCAAGCCGACGTGGTCAAATGCATTGCCGATGAGCGCAACGCTCAATCTGAATGTGCCCTCGCCCGCAGGTTCCAAGTCGGTGACGTTGAGCGGAACGATAGACGTTATGAGTTACACTATCGCGCCTGCTTCTCTTGCATTTCACTCGCTGCTGAATGTTCAGAGCGCAACGCAGACGGTCACGGTCAGCAACACAGGGAATATCCCTCTGCCGATCAACAGCATAACAATCGGCGGCGCGAACAATTTGCAGTTTTCGCAGACTAACAACTGTGGGACCAGCCTTGCAGTTGGAGCGAGTTGCACGGTCAATTTGACGTTTAAACCCACATGGTTGAATGCGTCACAGATGAGCGCAACGCTGAATATTAATGTGGCCGCACCGGCAGTTTCCAAAGCAGTAGCTCTGACCGGAACACTGGATTATACGCTGTCGCCTGCAACGCTTCCCGTGTTCGTCACGCCGCTTAATGTGCCGAGCGCAGTGAAGAATGTTACTGTGACCAACACGACCGGAGCGGTACTGACGATCAACAGCATCTCATTGACCGGCACAAACCCCGGCCAGTTTAGTCTGACGAACAACTGCGGCAGCAGCCTTGCGGTTGGAGCGAGCTGCGTTATCGGAGTAACGTTCAGGCCGACATGGGCGAATCCTGTGTCAAACGCGGCAATGCTGAATGTAAATGTGGCCGCGCCTGCAATATCCAAAACAATATCTCTTGCCGGAACACTGGACTATACGCTTTCGCCTGCAACGCTTCCAGCGTTTGTCACGCCGCTGAATGTGCAAAGCACAGTGAAGAACGTTACGGTAACCAATACGAAAGGTGTTGTTCTGGCGATCAGCAGCATTTCGTTGGGGGGTACCAACCCCGGACAGTTTAGCCAGACGAACACCTGCGGCAGCAGCCTTGCGGTGGGAGCGAGCTGCGTTATAAGTGTGACGTTCAGGCCGACATGGGCGAATCCCGTGCCGAGCAGCGCAACGCTGAATGTAAATGTGGCCGCGCCTGCGCTATCCAAAACAATAGGGCTGACCGGGACAATGGACTATACGCTGTCGCCTGCAGCGCTTCCCGCGTTCGTTACGCCGTTGAATGTGCCGAGCGCAGTGAAGAACGTTACGGTAACGAATACAACCGGAGTTCCGCTGACGATCAGCAGCATCTCGTTGGGGGGCACAAACCCCGGACAATTTAGTCAGACGAACAACTGCGGCAGCAGCCTTGCTGTCGGAGCGAGTTGCGTTATCGGTGTAACGTTCAGGCCGACCTGGGCGAATCCGGCGCCGAGCGCCGCAACGCTGAACGTGAATGTGGCTGCGCCTGCGGCATCCAAGGTGATAGCGCTGACAGGAACACTGGATTATACGCTGTCGCCTTCGACCCTTGCCGTATTCCATAGTCCGCTGAATGTGACGAGTGCCGGCCGGAATGTTACGGTGAGCAATACGACGGGTAATGCCCTGGCGATAAGCAGTATTGCGATAGGGGGCACAAACCCGGGGCAGTTTAGCCAGACGAATAACTGCGGAAGCGGCCTTCCGGTAGGAGCAAGTTGTGTTGTGAGTGTTGTGTTCAGGCCCACGTGGGTGAATACCGTGCCGATGAGCGCGACGCTGAATGTGAACGTGGCTTCGCCTGCGGCTTCAAAGTCAATGGCGCTTACCGGAACAACCCCGTGAAACATGAAAAAATGCCGCGGAACAACGCCTTAACACAGGCGTAGTGTCAAGCATTAAATAGAAAGCGGCCTGCGCGGGTCAAACCTTCGCAGGCCGCTTCTTGTCCAATTATCAGTCTTCTAACTTAAGGCCATGTAATAAATAAATGGATTGACATATATTTTTATATCTATATACTAGTAAACATAGTAGTCAGATCCTGAATTTTCTTACAAACAGCCGGTCTTATTTGCGGGGTTTTGCGTCTGCTCTGATGAAAACAGACGCCTGTAAAACTTTTCAACAAAAGATAAAATAATCTCACTTTTTTTTAAGCATGACTGATATCCATTTCACAGCAAGAGGGGGAAATTTCGATGAGCAAAAGGGCGAGGACAGGAAGGATTTTTTGCGGAAGTTTGTTTTTGGTTTTTCTGCTGTATGGGGGATTTCGGGACGTGTCTTTTGCGCAACCCCGACTCGACACGCCTTCGGCAAACGCCGGCATAAAGAATGCCGTCCCGATGCCGTTGATAAAACATATTGCCCTGGCCAAGTCCAGGGAGACCTGGGGAGCGGGCGCCCTTGGAGAGCCGGTGCCCCTGGCCGATCTCAACGGAGACGTGATTGTATATATGTTCCCCTACCGCATCGGCAGAGATAAATTCCCGGACTACGATGAAATCCTAGCCGGCATCAGTGAAGGCCGTGAGCTGCAAAATACGATAAAGAATTCCGGGCTTGAAAAGGCCCGGGACATGTATGCGAAAATGGACCATAAGAAGCCGCAGCCGAAGGCGGACACGATAGTCTCGCAGTCTGAAATGCCCGGACTGACTCCGATGCCCTCTGTGAGGCCTGACGGTTCGATCTCGGAGAAAAATGAGTGGCTGGAAGTAAACAGGTTTGCCGCCGGAAAGGCCATCGGCGCGGATGAGTTCGGGACGATCCTTGTCTCTGCGGGATTCGACGATCCGCCTGTGCCGGCCTATTTCCATTTTCTTGCTCCCTACTATACGAATTTCGACCTCGCTCTTGAAAAGGCAGAGCAGGAGCTCGGGCAGGGCGCTTCCCTGAGGACCATCTATTTTATGGGGCTTGAAGGCCAGTATCTGGAGTTTGCAAATGACGGCGGAACCGTCATTGTCCACGGACAAAGTCTTGAAAAGAAATCTCCGGATGCATTTATGCCGTCGCGGGGACCTGTTTCTCCGGCGCAGTCCGGTTCAGTTTCGCTGTCTCCCAGGAGAGCGAAGATGAAGGCGGACATTGCGGCTGAATGGGAAAAGTTCAGGTCTGAAATGGGGGGTGAATAGTTATGAAAGCGGCCATGCTTATTACGATCCTTAAGTCAAGAGTTTTAAAAAAAGCCGCATTTGCGCTTTTGTTGCTGTTCGGCCTGCTCCAGCCCGCATACGGCGCGGATCACACGGTCCCCTATAGCATGGAAGAGTATTTCTGGACATACGGCTGCACCCCTACCGCATCGTCAATGGTAATGGGCTACTGGGACAATAACTATTTTTACGGCAGGCTTATAGATTATTACTACGACAACAGCTGCGGCAACAGCGGTCATACTGTTCGAAGCGTGCCGAATGTTATAGATGAATTGAAAAGCTGCCTGGGAACGAACTGGAATACCGGCACCTGCACCGGAGACGGAGGCACCAGCCGGGGCAACATCCAGGGCGGCCTTCAATGTACGACCAATACCGCCAACAGTTACGGTTTTTCGTTCGGACAATGCTGGGACTGCGGCGACGACTGGAACCCGCAGTGCTGGTTAGGCGACTGGTGCCTGGGCGATTTGAAGGGAGAGATAAATGCCGGCAGGCCGGTTGTATGGTCCCATTGGCCTGTTACCGGGACCGGGCATACTGTGCCGGTCTGGGGTTACAGGGACGACAACTATCTCATAATCTATGATACATGGGCCCCGGCAGGCAGGGTAGACTGGTATTACCTATACTATCTCGGCAATTCAAGCGACCCTGTCGGTCTTGTTCAGGCCGACAAACTGTATCCAGGCGGGTTTGACAGTTCAAAGGTTTCATTGGATACTCCCAACGGAGGCAATACCTTGCTCACGAATCACCCCTATACGGTTTGGTGGTATCAGTGGGGCACGAGTACAACCACCGTTGATCTTCGCTATTCCACAAATGGCGGTGTAAACTGGACCGACATCGCAGGTTACGTCCCTTCAGTCGAGGGCTGGAACAGCTATACATGGTGGGTGCCGAACATATCTTCCTCAACCTCGGCGCGCTTCAGGGTATCGGCCTACAATGCTTCGGATGCCTATATCTCGGGAGACGGCAGCCGCGAGAATTTCACCATCAGCGCGCCGACCTGCGCCTCGCTCAGCTTTCCTACAGACAGGTGGCAGCGTGTATGGAAATCTTATAACGGCAGCTACTGCCTGGGCAACGGGCCGGACGAGGCCAACATACAGTTCGACAACAACTGGGGGGACGGCACAGTAGCGCACAGCAGGACCGACGATATACAGTTTACCTCCAGCCGGTCGATCAATATCCCTGCTGCAGGGACGTACAGGTTTACTGTGGGCTCGGATGACGGCGTCAGGCTTTACATCGATGGGGTGCTGAGGATCGACCAGTGGATTGTAAGGGGCTATGCTGCCAACACCGCAGACGTTGCCCTGACCGCAGGATACCACAGTTTCAGACTGGACTATTTTGAAGATGGAGGGGGCGCCAGGGTTTCTTTTTCATATGCTGCGCTTCCCGACCTGGTTGTCCAGAGCATTTCAACCAACCCTACCTATCCTCGTCCCGGACAGACTGTAAGCGTTACCATGACTGTCAGAAACCAGGGGGCCGGAGCCGCCGGAGCTTTCTTTATTGATTTTTACAAAAACAGGGCTACCGCCCCGACGGTCGGTGTTTACGGCGATGGCTGGTGCAATCCGGCAGGTCTCGCTGCAGGCGCGACAACTACCTGCACTCTGTCTGTGAGCTACGCTTCGGCAGGCGCCTACAGCATGTGGGCACAGGCGGACAGCGAAGGGAGTGTGGCTGAGGCAAATAATGCAAACAATGTGTTTGGCCCGCAAAGCATTGTTGTGGACGGCACACCGCCGGAGACAACGATAAACACGCATCCCAATGCCTTTATCAGAAGCACGACGGCAACGTTCACATTTTCTTCGAACGAGGCCGGTTCGACGTTCCAGTGCGCCCACGGGTTAACCGGCGGGATGGGAATTGTGACCCCCTGCACAAGTCCGGTAACGTACAACGGATTGGCGGAAGGCGGCCACTGGTTTAGTGTTGCCGCTATCGACCGTGCAGGAAACGTAGATTCTACGGCTGCGGGTTTTTCATGGACAGTCGACCTTACAGCGCCGAATACGACGATTAACACCATGCCCAATGTACTGATTAACAGCACGGCGGCAACATTCAGTTTTTCGTCCAATGAGGCGGGTTCGACGTTCCAGTGCTCCCGCGACGGCGCGGCTTTCTCGGCCTGCACGAGTCCGACAACTTATACCGGCCTCATGGCCGGAAACCATGCTTTCTCGGTCTACGCAATAGACCAGGCCGGCAACTGGGATGCGACCCCGGCGAATTACGGCTGGAGCATCGATCTCGCTCCTCCTGATACAACGCTTGATACGATGCCTGCCTTGCTGACTAACAGCGCGTCGGCGACCTTCACATTCAGTTCAAACGATGCTACCGCAACGTTCCGGTGTTTAATCGACACGGGCATCTATACAGCCTGCACGAGTCCCAGGACATATACCGGGCTTCTTGCGGGGAACCATGTCTTTTCGGTGATGGCTGTAGATCAGGCAGGGAACACAGACCAGACTCCGATTGTTTTCGGCTGGAGCATAGACCTGACGCCGCCTGATACTGCCATAAACACGAGGCCGGCCCTGCTGACGAACAGCGTCGATGCCGGATTTTCATTTTCATCCCCGGATTCAACTGCGAGCTTCCAATGTGTACTGGACTCGGGCGGATGGGCTGCCTGTGAGAGCCCCAGGACGTATCTCGGGCTCTTAGCCGGCAACCATGTCTTTTACGTACGGGCCGTAGACCAGGCAGGCAATCCCGATCCGACCCCTGCGGTCTGGGGATGGAGCATAGACCTGACACCGCCTGCCACAACCTTGAATACTCATCCGGCTGTCCTTTCAAACAGCGCTGACGCAGGGTTTGCATTCAGTTCTTCCGAGTCGGGCACGTTTGAGTGCGCGATCGACAACGGCGGGTGGGCGGCCTGCGAGAATCCGAGGACTTATCTCGGGCTTTCAGAGGGCAACCACGTATTTTCGGTCAGGGCAGTAGACCAGGCAGGCAACGTCGATCCGACCCCTGTAAACTGGGGATGGAGCATAGACGTGACGCTGCCGGAGACCACGCCGTCTGCCCCCGGCGGGACATTTACTACGCCTCAGGACATAACCCTGAACTGCAATGACGGCACGGGGAGCGGCTGCTTCAGGACATACTACTGCCTGGGCACAGGCTGCAGTCCGACAGCGGTGTTCAGTGTAACGAGCCCGATCAGCATCACAGAGTCGGCCGACCTCATCTATTACTCTGTCGACAATGCCGGCAACAGCGAGGCGATACAGACTGCGACATACATAATCGACTATACGGCAACACCGTCGTCGCTTGAGTTCCTTTCCCCTCTTAACGTCCAGAGCGCGGCTCAGACCGTGACCCTCAACAATACGACCGGAGCTGCCGTAGCGATTACCGGCATTGCGCTGGGAGGGGCCAACCCGGGCCAGTTCAGTCAGACGAACGACTGCGGCGGCAGTCTTGCGGTTGGTGATAGCTGTACAATAAACGTGACGTTCAGGCCGACCTGGGCCAATCCCGTGCCGATGACCGCGCTGCTGAATATCAACGCAGCCGCGCCCGCGATATCCAAATCGCTCCCTCTTACCGGCAATCTGGATTACACTGTAACGCCTGCATCGGCTGCGTTCCGCACGCCGTTAAATGTGCCCAGCGCGGTCAGGAATGTTACCGTAACCAACACAACCGGAATTCCGCTGACTATCAACAGCATTTCGTTGGGGGGCACAAACCCGGGCCAGTTCAGCCAGACGAACAACTGCAGCAGCCTTGCGGTTGGAGCTAGCTGCATTATCGGCGTAACGTTCAGACCCACATGGGCCAATCCTGTGCCGATGACCGCAACGCTGAATATCAATGTGGCTGAGCCTGCTAAATTCAAGACCATAGGGCTGACAGGAACTCTGGATTACCTGCTTACGCCTGCAGCGCTTCCTGCGTTCAGCACGCCGCTGAATGTTCCGAGCGCAGTGAAGAACGTTACGGTAACGAATACGACCGGAGCTCCGCTGACGATCAGCAGCATAGCGTTGGGCGGCACAAACCCCGGACAGTTTAGCCAGACGAACAACTGCGGCAGCAGCCTTGCTGTTGGGGCGAGTTGTGTAATCGGCGTAACATTCAGGCCGACATGGGCGAACCCGGTTCCGAGCGCCGCAACGCTGAATGTGAATGTGGCCGCGCCTGCGTTATCAAAAACCATAGCGCTGACCGGCGCCCTGGACTACCTGCTTACGCCTGCAGCGCTCCCCGCGTTCGTCACGCCGTTAAATGTGCCGAGCGCAGTGAAGAACGTTACGGTAACGAACACCACCGGAGTTCCTCTTGCAATCAGCAGCATCTCACTGGGGGGCACGAACCCCGGACAGTTTAGCCAGACGAACACCTGCGGCAGCAGCCTTGCTGTTGGAGCGAGCTGTGTTGTAAGTGTGACGTTCAGGCCGACATGGGCGAATCCGGCGCCGAGCGCCGCAACGCTGAATGTGAATGTGGCTGCGCCCGCGGCATCCAAGGTGATAGCGCTGATCGGTACACTGGATTATACGCTGTCGCCTTCGACCCTGGCCGTATTCCATAGTCCGCTGAATGTTCCGAGCGCTGCGAAGAATGTTACTGTGAGCAATACGACCGGGAATGCCCTGGCGATAAGCAGCATCTCCATAGGGGGCACTAACCCCGGACAGTTCAGCCAGACGAATAACTGCGGGACAAGCCTTGCGGTCGGCTCAAGCTGCGTCATAAGCGTTACCTTCAGGCCGACATGGGTAAATACAGTGCCGATGAGCGCGACGCTAAACCTCAATGTGGCTACGCCTGCGACATCAAAGTCGATTGTATTGAGCGGGACAACGCCGTAGTGTTGAGCTGATTTTTTCGGAAAGAAAGTGGCTGAGGGCTGCAGCGGGGTTCCTGCTGCAGCCCTTGTCGCGACCGTATCCTTTTAACTGAGAGAGTATGAACTGAAAATATATGTAAAGAGGGGGGGGAAGGATGAAGGAAAAAACGGTGGAGAAAAATGGGGACGCAAGTCAGTCGCATTTTAACAAGTTGCAGCCATAACAGCCCTGCGTCTATTCCGGGAATGAAATAGTTTGCTATAATGTCACAGGGCAAAGGTATGAAAAAACTTGAAGAAATTGTAGAAATAATTGGGCGGCACAAGGCTGAATTGAGCAGTGAATATGGCGTTTCTCAACTCGGGATATTCGGGTCGTATATCAGGGGGCAGCAGTCAGAAAATAGCGATGTAGACATCCTCGTTGATTTGGAACAGCCGATTGGTTTCGTGAAATTCATGAAGCTTGAGAGTAAAATCTCCTTTCTGCTTGGCGCGAAAGTTGATCTGGTGACCAGAAAGGCGCTGAAACCGGCCATCGGGAAAAGGATACTGCAAGAAGTCAGGTATGTCTGAAGAAAGCCGCCCACTTTCAGGGAGATAGTCAGTCATGCCTACCATTTTATTCATAATCGGCTGGAGGTTTTTCTTTTATGCCAATGAAGGCCAGGAGCCGATCCATATTCACTGCAGGAAAGGCGACATGGAATGCAAATACTGGCTGGACAGAAATAACTTTGCGCTTGAAGAGGCATACTCATATAATATGAACAGTTCCGACAAACGAAACGTCAAGAAAATTATTTTTGAATATTTTGAATTTATCGAGAAGGAATGGGACAAATTGCAGAAGGAGTTGAGTCAATGAGGAAAATTCATCATATTGAGGAAGTTGGTTTTCAGGACGATATGCTGATTTTGAAGATTGACGGAAAAGAGCACTGTT
>Ga0334722_10005298_pt1 | contig 13064 bp, 14 predicted proteins | sample C3_bottom_MG_FD_207210 | JGI IMG/M metagenome (GOLD analysis project Ga0334722, IMG submission 207210) | Sediment microbial communities from Yellowstone Lake, YNP, Wyoming, USA - C3_bottom | ecosystem: Environmental > Aquatic > Freshwater > Lake > Sediment | place: USA: Wyoming | collected...
TATATATACCTCGGATTTTTATGTGCTAATTTTATTATAAAAAGACATAAAAAAACTATATATAATAATGATGGTGCCGAGAGCGGGAGTCGAACCCGCACGGGTGTTACCCCACCGGATTTTGAGTCCGGCGCGTCTGCCAGTTCCACCATCTCGGCACGCTTTTGAAATCTTGCAAAACTTATTATAGTAAAGTTTCTCTAAATTTGCAACAGGAAAATATTATTCCCGGGGAAGTTGTTTTTACCCAGGATTTTTTTTATAATATTATCGAACAAATGTTCTAATGGAGGGGTTTTTAATGCGAAAAGTAATTATTCATGTGGATATGGATGCTTTTTTTGCCTCGGTGGAACAGCGGGATAATCCCAGTCTTCGCGGAAAACCGGTGATTGTGGGGGGAGTTCCGGGGGAGCGGGGGGTGGTGGCGGCGGCATCGTATGAAGCCCGTAAATACGGGGTAAGATCGGCGATGTCTTTATGGGAAGCGGCCAGGCTTTGCCCGCAGGGCGTATTTATTCCCGGAAACCATAAAAAGTATCAGGAAGTATCGGAGAAAATTTTTAGGATTTTTTATGAATATACTCCTTTAGTGGAGCCGGTATCTTTAGACGAAGCTTATCTTGATGTTACCGGAAGTCAAAAGCTTTTTGGCATCGGGGCAGAAATTGGCCAGAAGATAAAGAAAAGAATTTTTAAGGAAATCGCGCTTACTGCGTCGGTAGGGGTTGCTCCCAATAAATTTTTAGCTAAACTGGCTTCCGAAGTAAATAAACCCGATGGCTTTTGTGAGGTTACGGACGACAAAGTGCTGGATTTTTTAGCACCACTACCGGTAGAGATGCTCTGGGGCGTAGGGGGAAAAATGAAAGAGCGTTTAAATGACCTTGGGATAAAAACGGTGCAGGATTTTTGGGAACTGCCGGAGTTTTTTTTGCGGAAAAAGTTTGGGGTTTTGGGGCAGAATTTATATTATTTGTCCCGGGGGATTGATTTTCGGGAGGTAATTCCGGAAAGAGTGCCGAAATCTTTGGGAAAAGAAATAACCTTGCCCAAAGATAACGGTGATGTTGATTACCTTTTAGGAAAACTTCTTGGCCTTACTATGGCAGTGGGACGGGGGCTTCGCCGGGAAGGCTTTTACGCTGGGGGAGTAAGTATTAAAATTCGTCTAGCAAGCTTTATGACCTATACTCGCCACACGATGCTGTTTGAACCTACCTGGATGGATGAGGTGCTGTACCGGGAGGCTAAAAGGCTTTTCTTAGAAAATTACCACGGGGAGCTGCCGGTAAGATTAATTGGAGTTACAGCAGCCCCTTTAATCCCTGCTGAGAGGGGAAGGCAACTTTCTTTTTTTGGAGAGGATGTGCGGCGGGAAAGTCTTTATACTGCGTTAGATTTTATTAATAAAAAATACGGAAGTCAGACTATTACCCGGGCAAAAATTTTAAAGTATAGCTCTCGCAGGTGAAACCTTTTTATCAGGATTTCGTCAAAAAGGTAGAAAGGCAAAAGGGGGATGGCGGTGAACAGCGACCTTTACCTGGTGGAGCAGGCGCGTAGAGGAGATAAAGAGGCGTTTAGCTATTTAATGGAAAAGTATGAGAAAAAGGTTTTTTCTTTAGCTTTAAGAATCTGCGGCCAGCGGGAGGAAGCGGAGGATTTAGCTCAGGAAATATTTCTTAAAGTTTACCAAAAGCTGAAGACTTATCAAGGGGAAGCGGCGTTTTCTACCTGGCTTTATCGGGTTGCAGCCAATACTTGTTATGACCGTTTGCGCCAGCTTAAGCGGGATATAAATCAGCAGTTGGAGTATAACGAAAAAATATTTTATAAAAATGGGATGAATCCGGAAGAAGAATTTTTTAACCGCCAGGAGATTTTAAGTTTAGAAAAAGCGCTGATGTCTTTACCGGAAGACTTAAGGTTAATCCTTTTGCTGCGAGAACAATATGGGCTTAGGTATGAGGAGATAGCCAAAGCTCTTTCCCTAAATCTTGGTACAGTGAAAACCCGGATTTTCCGTGCCCGGGAGAAGTTAAGAAAAATTTTAATGCAGCAGGAGGAAGGGGGGATAGACAGTGGAGTGTAAAGAAATACGAGAGCTTCTTTCCGCTTATATCGATGGTGAGGTGACTGACAAAGAAAAGGGACAGGTCGAAAGGCATCTTCAAAGTTGTGCGGAGTGCCGGGAGGCATATGAGCAGTATATAGATATGGGGGCGGTGTTAAAGACGTTGCCCTTCCTGGAACCAGATACTTCATTAAAAGAAAAGGTGAAAGAAAAGATAAAGCCGCAAAAAGGTTTTATAAAACGTGTTATTTGGACGGAATGGCTTGCAGCAGCAGTAACAGTAGTGCTGATTTTTACTCTTGGGGTGGCGGTTTCTGCTGGATTGTCTGGTGTATCACTTTTTTCCGTAAAAAGTGAAGAACAGAGAGCAGTATCAAAAGATTTTACAGGAGCGGTTGCTAACGGTGCAGGAGGTGAGCAAGGAGCTCCAGAGGTTGTAGAAAAGAGGCCGGCTGTGTATGTGCCTACAAATGCTGGTCAGCTGCCAGGTAGTAGAGATATGGAAACAAGCGCAGCAGCAGGAGAGCGAAAAATTATCAAAACTGCATCTGGAAAGCTTACGGTAAAAACGTTAGAGGATTTTGACCGCTGGCTAAATTTAGAGCTTAAAAATGTTTCCGGTTATATAAAATATTCCCGGGAGGAAAAAGAAAGTCGGTATGTTACGCTAATGATACCGGCAGATAAACTAAATTCCTTTGTAGATTCTTTAAAAAAACAAGGAGAGCTGGAAAATTACAGCGAAAATGCCGAAGATGTAACCAAAGCCTACCGGGATATGGAAATAAGGATTAAAAATTTGGAGTCAGAGATAGTAGCAGTGCGTTCCCTTTTAGCCAAAGCGCAAAAAATCGAAGAAATTATGGCGGTACGGGCAGAGTTAAATCGGCTGACGGAAGAATTAGAGATTACTAAAGCTTCTTTTGATGATTTAAAACAAAATGTTTCGTATTCTACTTTCAATTTAACGGTAGTAAAGGAAAAAGAAGCCCAGATCGGTGAAGATTCAATCTTTAAAAATTTGGGTAAGAAGGTAAAAGAACAGTTTGTAAAAGCTTTTAATAACTTCTTTACAGTTTTAATAAAGCTTTTCTTCCTGATAATTTATTTACTTCCTTATATAATCTTACTTTTAATTGTGGTGCCTCTTGGTTATTACCTGATAAAGAAAAAACAAAATAAATAAAAACCATAAACTGCCAAATCGGCAGTTTTTTTACGTCGGCCAAAGCCGACCCCCGTAAAAAGTGATAGGTGAATGGTCATAGGTGGTGAAAATTTGGTACAATAAACTTAAATACATAGTTTGGAGGATGACGATGGGAAAAGCAGTATTAATTGATGGGAACAGTTTGCTTCATAGAGCGTTTTTTGCCCTGCCGCCTTTAAAGACTACCAGCGGGGAACCTACCGGGGCGGTTTACGGGTTTTTAACTATGCTTTTTAAGGTTATCAAAGAAAATAAGCCTGATTTTCTGGCGGTTGCTTTTGATGTCAGCCGCAAAACCTTTCGTACCGAGCAGTACGAAGCTTATAAAGGACACCGCAAAGAAGCTCCCGATGAACTGGTGCCTCAGTTTGCTCTGGTGCGGGAGGTTTTAAAAGCTTTAAATATACCTTTTATCGAGCTTAGGGGTTATGAAGCTGATGATATTATAGGCCATTTAGCGCGGGTATTTGTAAGCCAAGGCCATGAAGTAATAATTTATACTGCTGATCGGGATATGCTGCAGTTAGTTGAGGAAAAAGTTGTAGTTTACCTTACCAAAAAAGGTATTACTGATTTGGTTAAAATGGATTTAGCAAAAGTTAAAGAAAACTATGGCTTAGAGCCACAGAAGCTTATTGATGTTAAAGGATTAATGGGAGACTCTTCGGACAATATTCCGGGGATACCGGGGATTGGTGAGAAGACTGCTTTAGATTTAATTAAAACCTATGGCTCGGTAGAGGAAGTTTTGGCTCATCTTGAGGATTTAAAGCCAAGAATAAAAGAAAAGTTAAGGGAGCATGAAAATTTAGCAAAGATTTCTAAGGAACTTGCTACTATTTTAAGAGAAATCCCTCTGGAGATTTCTTTAGACGAATTAAAGTTAAAGGAACCAGATTACGAGGAAGCTGTCAAGCTTTTTAACCGCTTGGAGTTTAAAAGCTTTTTAAAAGAGATTGAGCCTAAAGTAGTAAAAGAGGTAGAGGAAAGTAAAAAAACTATTGAACTTAAAGCGGTGAATACAGAAGGCCAGGTGGCAGTGGTTTTTCAAAATGGGTTTTATGTCGATGACGGAGAAAAAGCAGGATATTATTCTCTCGATGAGGTTAGCGAGATTGAAAGAATATTTAAGTTAAAAGAAATTATTACCGATGATGCCAAAGAGATTTATCATTTTTGTTTAGACCGGGGATTACCTTTTCCGAGGATTTCCTTTGATGCCCGAATTGCTGCTTATGTCTTAAACCCTGCTGACCAAAACCCAGGTATCAATGGGCTTTTAATTAAATATGGTTTACCGGTTTATGAAGACTTATCTTTAAACATACGGAGCCTTTTTTATTTAAAAGAGGAAATGCTTTATAAGATTAAAGAAAATAACCAGGAAAAACTCTATCGGGAGATAGAACTTCCCTTAACACCGGTTTTAGCCTTGATGGAGCATACCGGTATTCAGGTAGATAGGGTTGCTTTAAAAGAGATGTCTTTAGAGCTCGGGGAGCAGATTGAATCAATAACCCGGGAAATTTATGCTTTAGCGGGAGAAGAGTTTAATTTAAACTCACCCAAGCAGTTAGGGGTGATCCTTTTTGAAAGACTTGGTTTACCGGTAATTAAAAAAACGAAAACCGGCTACTCTACTGATGCCGAGGTTTTAGAAGAGCTTTCGGTTCACCATGAGATAATCGGGAAAATATTAACTTATCGTCAGTTAATGAAGCTAAAATCCACTTATACCGATGGGCTGATGCCTTTAATTAATGAAAAAACCGGAAAGCTTCATACTACCTTTAATCAAACGGGTACTTTAACAGGGCGTTTGGCTTCTTCAGAACCAAACCTCCAAAATATACCGGTGCGTTTGGAGCTGGGACGTAAACTTCGGAAAATGTTTGTACCATCCCCAGGTTATGATTACATCCTCTCCGCGGATTACTCGCAAATTGAGCTAAGACTTCTTGCTCATTTTTCGGAAGAACCAAAGCTTATTGAAGCTTACCTAAACGGGGAGGACATTCACAAGAAAACGGCTGCCGAAGTTTTTGGCGTACCTTTAGAAGAAGTAACTTCTAAGATGCGTTCCCATGCTAAGTCGGTGAACTTTGGGATAGTTTATGGGATTAGTGATTTTGGCCTGGGACGAGACTTAAAAATACCCCGGGAGATAGCGGGAAAATATATTAAAAATTATTTTGCTAACTACCCAAAAGTCCGGGAATATTTAGATAGCCTTATCCGGGAAGCCCGGGAAAAAGGGTATGTAACAACTCTTTTTGGGCGAAGAAGATATATACCTGAATTAACTGCTAAAAACCGCATGGTACAGAATTTTGGCGAAAGAACCGCTATGAATACCCCCCTTCAAGGCACGGCAGCAGACATCATTAAGCTTTCTATGATTAACGTTGAAAGAGAACTTAAAAACCGAGGGCTAAAATCACGCCTCCTTCTTTCGGTGCACGATGAGCTGGTTTTAGAAGTGCCAACAGCGGAAGTAGACGAAGTAAAAGAGCTTGTAAAAACTGTTATGGAATCAGTGGTTGAGTTAAAAGTTCCGCTTACGGCAGAGGTAGGAGTCGGGGAAAACTGGTATGAAGCTAAATAAGGAGAGATGATAATGCCAGAGCTTCCGGAAGTTGAAACTATTAAAAGAAGTCTTGCTCCTAAAATTATCGGAAAGATTATAAGGGAGGTAAAGATTTATCTCCCTAAGATTGTAAAAAATACGGATTTAGAAGAATTTATCCGGCGGGTAACGGGTAAAACCATTGAATCTTTAAACCGACGCGGAAAGTATCTTTTAATAGGTTTAGCTGGGGGTGAAATCTTAACAGTTCATTTAAGGATGACCGGAAAACTACTGGTACTGCCCAGGGGAACACCGAAAGATAAGCATACCCATGCGATTTTTGATTTAGGGGATGTGGAACTACATTTTAATGATATTAGACAATTTGGAGGTTTTTCCTTTGATTTACCTAAGCTTGGCCCGGAACCTTTGGAGGAAGCGTTTACCTTAACTTACTTAAAAGAAAAACTAAACCCGTCGAAAAAAAATCTTAAAGCTTTTTTATTGGACCAGAAGATTATTGCGGGGATTGGCAATATTTATGCTGATGAAATCTTATTTGCAGCAGGGCTTTCCCCCAAGAGGCTTGCGGCTACTTTAACCGAGGTAGAAGCAGAAAAATTATATAATGCTATTCGTGCAGTTTTAAACCTCGGAATTAAACACCGTGGTACTTCTATCCGGGATTATGTAGATTCGGAGAACCGTCAGGGGGGGTTTCAACATCTTTTAAAGGTTTATGGTAAAAGCGGAGCATTATGTATTAGGTGTAACAGTAAAATAATTCGAGAAAGACACGCTGGCCGCAGTACCCACTTTTGTCCGAACTGTCAGAAATAGTGTTGGACAGGCACCTTTGCCTTCGTCGGTAAATATTTTAGAAAAGACGGGGAGGTGCCGAAAGTGGAGCTTTACTTACTCTTATTTTCACTGGCGCTTAGTTTGGATGGATTTGGGGCAGGACTTGCTTATGGTTTAAGGGGACTAAAAGTCCCGGCGCCATCAGTTTTGGTTGTAAGTATTACTTCTGCTTTAACTATTGGCTTTGCCATGCTTTTAGGTAAGTTTGTCAACCTTTTTATCCCCAAGAGTTTTACCCAGTATTTAGGGGCAGTTTTGCTGATAGTTATTGGAATTTATGTGTTTTTGGCGGGAGGTAATGAGGAAAAAAAACAATCAGAACAGCCAGCTGTAGTTTTGCGCTTTAAAGTATTTGGCTTAATATTTCAAATTTTAAGGGAGCCTCAGTTAGCCGACCGGGATGATTCGGGAGTTTTATCGTATCAGGAAGCGGTATTGTTAGGCTTTGCTCTGGCTTTAGATGCTTTTGGAGCTGGAATTGGTTTAAGTTTATCAGGATATCCAGTACTGCTAACAATGCTTAATGTCGGAGCAGTAAAATACCTTTTGCTAACTGGAGGAATTTATGTTGGCAAGCAAAATGGAAAAGTGGCTTTTATTCGCAATAACGCACGTTATTTAGCATCCTTAGTTTTAATATTTTTAGGTATTTCACGTATATTTTAAAGTGAGGAGTGTTATTATGCCGGTAATTGGACTTACCGGAGGGATTGCTTCGGGGAAAAGCACTGTGTCCCAAATCCTCAGAGAATATGGCTTTGTAATCATTGATGCCGACCAAATTGCCCGGGAAATTTTAAACCCGGGCAAACCGGCTTATCAACAGGTAGTTGCTGCCTTTGGCAGGGATATCTTAAAAGAAGATGGGGAAATTGACCGGACTCGGCTTGGAAAAATAGTTTTTACCGACCCGGAAAAACTTACTTTATTAAACCAGATTACCCATCCGGAAGTGGCAAAAGAAATTAAAAGTAGGATTTTGGAGTTAAAAGAGGCAGGGGTTATACGGATTGTATTGGATATTCCCCTGCTTTTTGAGGCAAAAATGAATTCAATGGCCGATGCCGTATGGGTAGTTTATGTTCCCGAGGAGGAGCAACTAAAAAGGTTAATGGCCCGAAATGGGTTTACCCGGGAGGAGGCCTTAGCCAGGATTCGTGCTCAGATGCCACTAAGGGAAAAAGCAAAATTAGCTGATGTAGTTATTGATAACAGTGGAAGTATTGAAAAAACCCGGGCACAAATCGCTGCTATTTTAAAGGAATGGAAGTGAAAGGTTTGGCCAAAAAAATAAATGGTTTTTCTGTAGTGTTCATTATTTTACTTTTAGCTATGTTGTCGTTTCCTATTTGGGGTAAAGTTTTATATCCCCTTAAATATAAAAAAAATATTTACGATGCTGCAACTTTTGCTGGAGTAGACCCACTGCTGGTAGCTTCGGTAGTAAAAGCTGAAAGTAATTTTAACCCTAAGGCGGTGTCAGGCAAAGGGGCTTTAGGACTTATGCAGATTATGCCTGATACTGCTTTTTGGCTGGCAAAAGAGATTGGTGAGCCGTTAAATAAAACTGAGGAGCTTTTTATTCCTGAGAAAAACTTAGTTTTAGGAAGTTATTATTTAAAATATTTAATTGACCGCTACGATAATCTTGAATTAGCTCTTGGAGCGTATAATGCCGGGGTTTCTAATATTGATTACTGGCGCCAAAAAAACCTAGCGCACAACCCAAATCTTTATCCTTTTAAAGAAACCAAAGCATTTGTCCAAAAAGTTTTATGGAATTATAAAATGTATCGCTTTTTGTATTAACAGGGGGAGTAAAAATGGAAATAATTTTGGACAAGGATGGCAACTGGTATTATGAAGGAAGAGTTTTAATCAATGAAAAGATAATAAATTTATTTTTTCAAAGTATAACTTACCAGGATGGTAATTATTATTTGGTCCATAAGGGGGAAGTAAAAAGAATTTATGTAGAAGATGCCCCTTATATTGCTGAAGGAGTTTGTGAAAAAGACAATTGGCTTTATTTAAATGTAAAAGGCGGTCTTTCCTTTCCGATGGAAGGGCCGGTTTATTTTAAAAATAAGGTTCCTTACACTACAATACACAGTTTACCGGTAAAATTAACAAGGAAGGCTTTCTGGGCTTTGACAAAATACCTTACAGAAGATGGGCAAAAGATAAGCTGTGGTAAATTTAGCACCAGTATTATTGAAGAAGGGGAAAAAGATAAAAAAAGGGATATGCGGGTAAGGCTTAAGTAGATTTTAATTTTAAAAAACCTTCAAGGCAATAGCCCAGGGGATACCAGGAACAGTCCTGACAGAGGGAGATAAAATCCTCTTCTGTCAGGACTTTAATTTTTTCGTAGGCCGATTTTACTGTTAGATTTTTTTCTTTTAAAAAGTTTAGCAGAAAATAATCTTTTACTTTTACTTTATCATCCGATGAGCAGAGGCCTGAAATAAGTTCGGGACAATTCTTACAGATTTCGTCGGGGCTTGCTTCTAAGGTTAATACTAAATAGGAGTCTTTTAAAATAAGCTTACGGATTGTTGCTAAATTTTGAGTAAAGGTACTACTGTAACCAAGCCCGCGAAAGCCTAAAAAACATAGTAAATGATGAGACCGAAGCTTAATCATGGAGATTTATCCCTGCATTTTTAAAACTCTTTTCTAAAGGAGTGGTAATTAAGATAGCTAACACTCCTTTTAAAAGGTCAAAAGGAATAAAGGGTAGTGCACCGGCGGCTATAGCTTTTGGCAGAGGAAGTTTTAAGACTATGGCCAGCTGGGCTACTCCTAAGGTATAAATAATGACGATGGCGACAACAAGGGCGGCGATTTGTCCCCAGAGTTTAAAGTTACTTAATTCTAAAATTAATCCTCCGACATAAGCGCTTACCAGAAATCCAAGGAGATACCCGCCGGTAGGGCCGATAATACTTCCTAATCCCCCGTGGGCATTAGCAAATACCGGAAGGCCAATGGCACCGAGAATTAAATAAGTAAGCATTCCCCAAAACGACTTTTTACTGAAAAGTAAAATTCCCAGAAAGACTGCTAAAACTTGCAGGGTAAAAGGTACTCCACCGGGAAGCGGGATGGCGATTTGGGCCAAAATTGCGGTAACGGCGGCTAATAAAGCAGCATAAATGATGGTTCTAATTGTCAACTTAAACACCTCCAAAGTTAACCTTTATTTTAAAATAACCGAGCAAAAAGTAAATGTCAACTATAAATACAAAAAAGTTCACAAAAAAATATAAAAAATTTTCTAAAAAAATTTTATTTACTACTTAAAAATTTTTTTAATTAATGATAATATAAATATAATAAAAAACGAAAGAGGTGAAAAAAGTGCCCCGAAAAAAGAATATAAAGATATCCGAAGAAAATAAAGCTGTAAATGATGCTAAACTCCAAGAAAATATAAATAGCACACCCTTAGTTACTAATAAAAATAAAAAAACAGCCAAGCATTATATCATAGAATTATTAAAATCTGTACCTGAACAATCAATAAAAATGACTTTAGAACAAATTACTGAGCTTATTAACGAAAAAATTACTGCAGAAGGTAGAAATTATAAGTATCAAAGGCCAAATATCTGGTCTGCCATTCAGAAATTAGCGGAAAATGGTGTAATAAAAATTAAAAAAGGTAAAAACCGGCGGGATCCCAATACTATAACTTTAGTGCAATCAGAAATTGATTTTAGTAAATTTTCTGGGAAACGTTCGCCGGGAAGGCCTGAACAAAAAGTATTTTTGGCGAAAAAGCAGTATAATCTTTTAAAAAATCAGCTAAAGAAAACGGAAAAGCAGCTTATAAAGCTCCAAGCAAATTTAAAAACTATTAAAGAAAGTATTGAGCTTTTGGATAGTAAAAACAAAAAAGAAATCGACACTAAAGCTTCCGGTAAAAGACGCGGACGTCCCCGAAAAGTTTAAGCAGGCGAAAGCCTGCTTTTTATGTCGTAATATATTGTCGAAATAGGAAAAAATGTGTTAAATTTAGATGTGAAGTTTACGGGAAACGAGGGACTGCTTTTGCCTTGGAAATTATTAAAGATTTTAGTTTTATTTTTTTGTTTTCTTATTGTAACCCCAAGTTTAGTACAAGCTTATACTGCCGTTGGTGACAACAACTATCCCCCTCAGATTTTTATAAATCAAGAAGGAACACCGGATGGATATGATATAGAAGTATTACGACTTATTGAGGCTAAAAATAAGATTACTTTTAAGATAAAATTGATGGTCTGGGATGAAGCAAAAAAAGAGGTCATGGACGGAAAAGCTGATATTCTAATCGGGGTTAATAAAACTCCGGAACGGGAAGTGTATTTTGATTTCTCCGAGCCTTACCTGGAAAATCGCATGGTTATTTTTGTCCTTAATGATAATTTTTTTATTCACGGGCCAGAAGAACTTAAAGACCGTAGAGTTGGAGTCCAGCGGGGGGATTTAGCCGAAGAATTTTTAAGAAAGAATTATCCCGCAATGAATCTTTATTATTTTGATAACCAGCTTGATGCTCTTGATGCTCTTCAAAAGGGTAAGATTGATGCGGTGGTGGGGAACTATTTTACTGGGTATTACTGGATTAACAAATATGGGATTAGTGGCAAAATTAAAGTAGTAGGAAAACCAATTTTAACTACCAATTATTGCTTTGCAGTGAAAAAAGGAAATAAAGAAGTATTAGCAGAATTAAATTCGGGTATAAAAGCAATTAAATTGTCCGGTGATCTAAAAAAACTTCAGGATGAATGGTTTGGGGAAAATTATTTTTGGCAGACGCTTATAAATCGAAATAACCTTTTCTATTATGGTAAATATGTATTAGGTATTACTTTATTTTTGATTCTTACCTCTTGGTTGGTAGTTATTTACCTAAGGTATCAAATAAGAAAAGCAACTTTAGAGCTCCGACTTACCAATGAAAAGCTGAAGAAAGCTTATGACGAAACGATTCGGTCCTTTTTTAAAGCTTTAGAAAAAAAGGAAAGTAAAACAGCGGAACATTCTTTAGAAGTTAACCGGATAGCCATGGTTTTAGGCCGGGAAATGGGGCTTCTAAAAAAGGAATTAGAGGTGTTAAACTGGGGGACACTGTTGCATGACATTGGAAAACTTGGGATTAGTGAGCAAATACTGTTAAAGCCCGGACCTTTAACATCCGAAGAATATGAAATAATAAAAAAGCATCCTTTAATTGGCTATGAAATGCTCAAAGACATTGAGTATTTAAGGGATGCCGCCAAGATTGTTTTGTATCATCAGGAAAAGTACGACGGTAGCGGTTATCCTTTTGGCTTAAAAGGTGAAGAGATACCGCTTTCGGCCCGAATATGCGCGGTAGCCGATGCTTTAGAGGCGATGATTGCTGATCGACCTTACCGCCGGGGTAGAACTTTAGAAGAGGCAATTGCTGAAATAGTCACTAATTCTGGTACTCAGTTTGACCCTGCGGTGGTTGAAGTCCTTTTAAAAATATATAAGGAAAAATTATTTGTGAAAAATACGATGGGGTAGCGGGAAAAGTGCCGGTACCTCTTTTTTATAATTTTCATATTGTTGGCCAAAAAGTTGAATTAGCTTTTTTTCTTCTAAATTTATGCCGATAAGAAGATAGACGCTTAAGATAATATTTACGATAAACCGTGCCTGATTAAAGCTTTCACTCCAAATTAATAAAAGTGCTGCTAAGTATAAAGGGTGGCGAACATATTTTAAAGGGCCCTGACGCACAAATTTTGGTGATGCTTTTGTTGTAAAGCCGAAAAATTCTTTTAAATCATAAAAAGAAAAACTCCAAAGGGTCAAAAAAACTGCCGTTAAAACTAAAATGCCTGTAATCCAAGACGGTAAATAAAAAAATTTTGGTTCAGGAAAAGAAAGTTTTAAATAAAGATAGGCCACGGAAAAGCTTAAAAGGGAAATAAGATTGTAAAAAAGTCGGTAAAATCTTGCTGGAATAACGGTTTTTAAAAATCTTTCTACCGGTGGATGAATTAAAAAACTATGGAGAAAACAAAATAGAAGCCATAAAGTTATTAAGATTAGGTATTTCATTGAAACTGCTCCTTAAGGTTTTTTCTTTATTATCGTATTTTAAAAAACTTTGTCAAGGTGGTATTATGTGCGGAAGATTTTCCATGGCAGAAGATTTTACTGTTTTAGAAAAGCTTTTTAATTTAGAACCTATCGATTTTCCCTTAAAACCGCGCTATAACATTGCTCCTTCCCAGGAGGTGCCGGTAGTTATCTGGGAAAGGGGACGGCAGTTAAAATTATTTCGTTGGGGGTTAATCCCTGCCTGGGCCAAAGAACCGGCA
>Ga0334722_10005299_pt1 | contig 13064 bp, 16 predicted proteins | sample C3_bottom_MG_FD_207210 | JGI IMG/M metagenome (GOLD analysis project Ga0334722, IMG submission 207210) | Sediment microbial communities from Yellowstone Lake, YNP, Wyoming, USA - C3_bottom | ecosystem: Environmental > Aquatic > Freshwater > Lake > Sediment | place: USA: Wyoming | collected...
ATCTCGAACATAGCCCTCACCCCATATTGACCCTTTGTCGATAATCTTAGCATACAAAATAATATAATACCTTACTATTTTTGTCAAGTATTAGATGTACATTATCGAATTGTGGAAATACCAGGATGCAATCTGATATTATTTGAAGAAGATGCAAATACATCTGGTAAGCAAAAAATAGAATGAGGTGGCAAAGGATAACAGAGGGCTTCGATAATGTCAAAGATATGTCAGACTTCTATAAATGGGGGTGTCTATGGATATAAGAGAATATGTTTATAAGATTTGCCTTGAGGCAAAAGAGGCTGCCCGTTCAATCGCAAGGGCTACCTCTTCAGAAAAGAATCAGGTCCTTATCAAGATGGCAGGGGCCTTAAAGGATAGGGCATCTGAGTTGATAGCAGAAAACATGAAGGATATAGAACAGGCAGAAAAGAAGGGTCTTTCAAAGGCCATGATAGACAGACTCACCCTTAATGAGAAGAGGATTAATGAGATGTCCCAGGGTCTGATCGAGGTTGCCCAATTACCTGATCCTGTGGGAGAGATAACAAAGATGTGGCAGAGGCCGAATGGTATGATGGTCGGAAGGATGAGGGTCCCCATAGGTCTCATAGGCATCATATACGAATCAAGGCCAAATGTGACCGCTGATGCCACAAGCCTGTGTCTGAAGGCAGGGAATGGGGTCATCCTGAGGGGTGGCTCCGAGGCCATCAATTCTAACAGGGCAATCGTCAATATCCTCAGGGAGGTTTTAAAGTCAGAAGGTATCCCTGAGGCCGTTATATCCTTTATTGAGATAAGGGAGAGGGAGGCTATCCTGGAGATGCTGAAGCTCGAAGGCATCATAGACCTTATCATACCGAGAGGAGGCGAAGGGCTTATAAGGACAGTGACAGAGAATTCGAGGATACCTGTGCTGAAACACTATAAAGGGGTCTGCCACGTCTTTGTAGACAGGGATGCAGACCTTATAATGGCAGAAGAGATATGCTTCAACGCCAAGGTCCAGAGACCTGGCACGTGCAATGCAATGGAGACCATGCTCGTTGACGAGCCTATTGCAGAGGGATTCCTTCCAGGGATGTTGAAGCGATTCGAGGGGGCGGGTGTTGAACTAAGGGGATGTTCCAGGACCCTCTCTATCTATCCTGATATAAAAGAGGTCAGGGAAGAAGACTTTTATAAAGAGTATCTCGACCTTATACTGAATGTCAGGGTAGTAGTTGATATGGATGAGGCGATGGAGCATATAGCAAGATATGGCTCTTCCCATTCTGACGCCATCGTCACGATGAATTATGACAGGGCAATGAGGTTCCTGAGAGAGGTGGACTCCTCGGCTGTCTTTGTGAATGCCTCAACGAGACTAAATGATGGTTATCAATTCGGCCTTGGCGCTGAGATAGGCATCTCCACTGACAAGATCCATGCAAGGGGACCTATGGGGCTTGAGGAACTCACATGCACGAAGTTCATAGTCTTTGGAAGCGGGCAACTGAGGGAATAGATTGATAGGCCTCATATCGCCTACCCTCGAAGAAGGAAGGATCTTATTAAGGGATCTCAGGAAGGTCAGAAACCCGCACCTGCCCTTTCACATCTATCAGGGGGGTATCTCTGATATCGAGGTCATCCATATAATCTCCGGGATAGGGAAGGCAAATGCTGCCATGGCTACAGCGATATTGATCGAGAGGTTCGATCCCTCAATCATAATCCTCTACGGCATTGCTGGGGCCTATCCCATGAAAGGACTTATAACAGGAGATGTGGCTATTGCGGAAAAGGAGATATACGGTGACGAAGGCGTCCTTACACCAGAAGGGTTTTATGGCACTGAATTTATAGGCATACCCCTTCTTAAAAAGGGAAGGAGGAGATTCTTCAATGAATTCCCCCTTAATAAGGGTCTTATCAGGAGGGCAAAAAGGTATATTAAGAGGCAGCTCATCTGCGGGAACTTCGTAACCGTATCGACCTCAACCGGAAAAACCGAAAGGGGTATTGAACTCAGAAACAGGTATGATGCTATATGTGAAAATATGGAGGGCGCGGCTGTTGCACAGGTCTGTGAGGCCTTTGGTAAGGGATTGATAGAGATCAGGGGGGTCAGCAATATAGTTGAGGACAGGGACACCTCAAGGTGGAGGATCGAGGAGGCGGTCAGGGCCTCGACAGAGGCATTATTTGATATCCTTAATGGTCTTTCTCAATCTATCCCTCACATCCCGATCCATTGAATCATGACTAAGGAGGGCAGCTAAGAAAGTCCTGCCTCTTCTTTTCTGACCGTAGATATATGGCTCTATATCCCTTACAAAGGAAGAGGCCTTCTCTCTTAAGTCTGGCTCCTTTATCCCTGAGACAAACTCCTCAAGCCCCTGATAATCCCCTTTTGAATAACCATGTCTCTTCATTGCCCTAAGAAATCTCAGAAGGAGCCTCTTTTCACGGGATGTCTTTAGCCAGTGGATAATAAAACGGAGCATAAAAACAACAGATATGATGGCTGAGAATGAGGCCAGATATCTAATCAGGCCCTCCTTTTTGACCTTGAAATCTATGGAAGGTCTTTTTATCTTCCTGATGTTATTAAGCAGGGTTATCTGTTTTGATAGGTCATAGGTTATTACAAAGGCATTCCAGTAATAGTTGATTGTATCAAGTATGAGCCTTGTTTTGAGGATAATACCGCTGCCCTTCCCGATCCCCTCAGGCGACTGTGGAGTCGGATCGAACCTGAGCCATCCCTTTCCATTTATATAGGCCTCTACCCAGACATGGGCATTCCTCTGCGAGACGAGATAATATCCACCCATCTCATTATAATGACCTCCCCTGTATCCTCCTACAACCCTCGATGGAATATTGTTAAGTCTCAATAAGACTGCCATCGAAGATGCAAAGTATTCACAGTTACCTGCTCTTCGATTAAAGAGGAAGTCCCTTAAAGGGTTATCAGAGATGGATAAATCCTTCAGGGAATAAGTATAACCCCTCTTAAGATACTCCATAATCGCTACTGCCGTCTCTATATCATCCTGTTTATTCAGTCTCAATGCAAGGGCCTTTATATCCTCCATGCCCTTCAAAGGAAGTTGGAGGTATCTTTCCCTATCGATAGTTGTTTCAGGGATCAGGTCTGTATCGATAGATGAGGCCTCATACTTTATGCGTTTCTTAATATTCTCCTGAAGGGCAAAGGTGATCCCCTCTCCATATAGAGCCTTCCTGATATTCATATAAACAGGCTTATCGAGTGCAAAGAGATACCTGTTATCATAGGGTTCGAGATATATGGTCTGTTTTATTACCCTGCCTTTAATGGATGGAGCATTTCCCTTATCCTCCTCTTTCTTCTTCCACGACAGGCCATCAAAGTAATCAAAGACTATCCCCCTCCAGTAGAGCCGTTCATCTCCAATCCTCTCCATCTTAGCCCTGAAGACCGTTGAAGCATCCTCCTGGATATCCGAGACATTACCAAGTCTGACGGTCTCAGAGAAGCCTGATCTCGAGACCTCCCTGTTCAGGAAGTTCAGAAAAGGGTAACTCGTCCTTGGAAGGAATATAAAGAAGAAGGCTGTCATTGGTACGGCAATGAACGGCAGGAGGAGTGACCTCAAGATGATCTTCTTAATTACCGAGATATCCAGAAGGTCTTTCCCTTTTCCTGCCTCGAGGCTGTATTCACTATGGTATGTGAGCATGATGACACCTGCGGAGAATATAAAGGTATAGACCGCAAAATAGAGCAAAAAGGATATATCGAGAGTCAGGAGGGCAGAGCCTGAAATAAGGAATATCGATATTATATATATCTGAAGGTGGTCTCTCGGTTTTTTATCCTCGAGCAGTTTAATCCCTGATAGTATAAGGAGGGTCTCGACTGCGGTCGTTACGAGATTATCATTATCGATCCTGAAGACCGCAACAGAGATAACAAAAAGGGAAAGGAGATTCAAAAGCCATCTTGGAGGGAAATAATCCTTCCTCTCGAATATGATAGATAGGGATAAGAGGCCGATAAAGGATATTAAATAGGCGATATGTATATACCTTGATATAGATATAAATCCTGTAAGTGCCACCACATAACTGAGTATGGTGACGACGTCCCTGACCCTTATCCTATCTCTTCTCATCTTTAATCCCGTAAAGGGCAAGTTCCTTTAATACCTCTCTCTTTGCAGATGAGGTCTTTGAGATACTGAAGATCCTGCCCTTGAGCCTGACGACAAAAGGGAGCCCTGTCCTCGAATATCTGAGCACGAGATATGTTGCACAGGACAACCTCTCCTCAATATCCCTGCCCCTGAGTCTATCGATATCAATCATGGCAGGCGGTGTCGTCAGGCTCGATAGTTCCTTAGTCTTGAACTGATCCGTCTTTGCCGAGGCCTTCCAGTGTATATATCTGAGGGAATCCCCGGGCATATAATCCCTGAGGGATAAGAGGTCTCCCTCGTATCCGCTTTCTCGATCCTCTTCCTCTCCCCTTCTCCTTCTCTGAGATTCAAATTCGATCATTCCGCATTCCCTGGGTTCGGGAAAGACTATAAGATCCCTGTCGTTCTTGAGTCTCCTGCACCTTACAAAGAAATTAAACGGAAAGACCGAACAGACGTATATATCTCCGAGCCTCTTAACTCCCCTCGAGATAAAGGTGAATCCGATATAAGAGTATTCTGACCCTTGAGGCTCAACAAATGGGAAGAGGATACCCTTATCACCGATCCTCACCCTGATAAGAAAGGCAGGCAGGAATCTCCTTTTATTCCTGAGTGTGACCTTGAGCATCGTCTCCCTCGATGCGTAGACCTCATCAGGGATGCCGAGATCGACTTCGAGATTAGATATATTCCTCTTACCAAAGAAGCCTGATAGGGCCATGAAACTGAGAAAGGCAGAGACGATAATATAGACGAGGTTATTTCCTGTATTAACGGCACCGATACCGAGGAATATCGTCAGGATTATATAGACCCATCCTGACTTATTTATCCTTATAACAGAGGGACTGGAATCTCTTCGAGGATTGATCTTATGATCTCCTTCTTATCTGTGCCATCATACTCCTCTCTGAAGAGGATCCTGTGGGGTATGGTATATTCTGACAGATCCCTGACATCCTCAGGGATTACGAAGTCCCTGCCCTGAAAAAAGGCCCTCGCCTTTGCAACATTTATGATAGAAAGTATGCCCCTCGTTGATATCCCTGCAAGGATATACCTGCTCTTCCTCGTAGCCTCGACAATATCAAGTATGTAATCGAGAAGGCTCTCTGAGACAAAGATATCTCTCCTTATCCTCTCCTGTATCTCCAGAACCTCTTCCACACCCATAACAGGCTCAAGTGAGTAAAGTTCCTCCCTCCTGCTGCCACCTCGTAATATCTCCCTCTCAGCGTCCCTCGATGGATAACCGATGCTTATCCTCATCATGAATCTGTCCATCTGGGACTCAGGGAGGGGGAATGTCCCGAATTGCTCCACTGGATTCTGTGTGGCTATGACAAAAAAGGGTCTCGGCAGTTTATATGTCCTTCCTTCGATAGTCGCTTGTTTCTCAGCCATCGCCTCGAGGAGGGCGCTCTGGGTCTTTGGTGTTGCCCTGTTTATCTCATCAACAAGGACTATGTTATTGAAGATAGGGCCTTGATGGAATTCGAATTCCCCTGAATTCTTGTTATAAATAGAAAGCCCTGTTATATCCGTTGGCAAAAGATCACTTGTGCACTGTATCCTTCCAAAACTGAGACCGAGAAGCTTTGCTATTGCAATCGCAAGGGTCGTCTTTCCAAGCCCTGGTAGGTCCTCTATAAGAAGATGCCCTCTTGAGAAGAAGGTCAGAAGTGAAAGCTCCAGGGGCCTATCCTTACCGTGCAGATACTCAGAGGAGAGCCTTATTATCTCCCTTATCCTCTCCTGTCCCTTTGTAAGAAAGGCCTCCTGCATCTCCATAACCTGATGATTAAATTATAACCAATTCAGGTATAATTATTATAGTCCTGGAGGTGACGTCTGGAAGACCTGATAAAATTAATAGTTGCAGCGATCCTCGGTGGCCTTATCGGGATAGAGAGGCAGATAGGAGGCCAGTATGCAGGCTTTCGCACACAACTCCTCGTATGCCTCGGGGCATCCCTCTTCACTATAGCCTCTCTCCATGTACATAACATTTATGGAATAAATACAGATCCTGCAAGGATTGCGGCGCAGATCGTTGTTGGAATAGGCTTTCTTGGTGCAGGGACGATATTAAGATACGGTGTCTCGATAAGGGGGCTGACAACTGCTGCAACCCTCTGGACAGTAAGCGCTATTGGCATGGCAGTAGGATTTGGATTATATAAGATAGCCCTCTTCACATTCTTTCTCATATTCTTGAACCTCGTGATTCTGAAAAACATAGAGGATATACTGCCAAAGAATCGATACACCGTTCTTACAATCAAACTCAGAGGAGCAGATGAATTGAATATCTCGGATATCCTGCATGGACTCGATATCAAGATCCTGGATTCAAAGGTCAGATTCAATAAGAAAGAGCAGCTCATAGAACAGGAATTTTCGCTACGATACAGGGATTACTCCCAGTTAATGGATTTTCTGAAGACCCTGAAGGATATCCCTGATCTGCTGGAATATAGCATCTCATAACCATAACCTTCCTTTGCCGGCAGCGCTTATGGTAAAGTTGAAAACCTTTATCTTTTCTGTTACACTTTATTCATGATTAAGTATATTGAGGCAATTGAAGGGCTTCCAATAGAGATCAAACTTCCTCTGATGAAGGCCTTTGAACTCTTCAGGGAAGAGATAGCAGAGACTGTAAAGAGGTCTGACTTTGAAGGGCTCAAGGCGGTTGTTCAAGAGCTTGCCGAAGCTCAAAAAAGGACCGAGCAGAGGGTTGAAGAGCTTGCTGAGGCTCAAAAAAGGACTGAGCAGAGGGTTGAAGAACTTGCTGAGGCTCAAAAAAGGACTGAGCAGAGGGTTGAAGAACTTGCTGAGGCTCAGAGAAGAACTGAAGAGAGCCTCGAGTCATTTAAAAAGACCACAGAAGAGAACTTTAACAGGGTCTGGAAGGCAATTGATGAACTTGCCGAGGCTCAGAAAAGGACTGAGCAGAGGGTTGAAGAGCTTGCTGAGGCCCAGAGAAGGACTGAGGAGAGCCTCGAGTCATTTAAAAAGACCACAGAAGAGAACTTTAACAGGGTCTGGAAGGCAATTGATGAACTTGCCGAGGCTCAGAAAAGGACTGAAGAGAGCCTTAATAGGTTGATTAAGAGGGTTGACATCATAGAGGAAAGGCTTGAGGGTATATCAAATTCTGTTGGTTATTCCTTAGAAAATACTGCCTATAGGGCATTACCAGGGCTTTTAAGGAAGGAAGGGATTCTGGTATCTGGAAGGTTGATCAGGCGATACTGGGAAGAAAACCAGATAAACATCTGGGGTAGAGGCAAGAAGAGGGGAAAGGACATATTGCTCCTTGGAGAATCAAAGGTAAGGCCATCAAAAAAGGAGATAGACAGGTTTATAAAGATAGCTGAGGAGATAAAGAAAAAGGAAAAGACAGAGACCTATCTTCTCTTTGTAGCCCATGACTACCCACCTGCCATTGAAGAATATCTTAAGGAGAAGAAGATAAAATACTACTGGTCCTATGAGCTGGAGGCTTAGGAGGCGGAACTTTGAAGGGCTGAGGGCTGAAGGAATTCAAGATTCAAGACCCGACGCCGTATCTTAGCTATAGTTACACTTTATTCATGAGTCTTTCAATTTCTTCGTCCGTGAATTTTAACTGTCTAAAAACCCTTCTGCAATATACTGGATCTAAAGTCTTTTTCCCCATCTGAACAGGAGCCGAATATCTCCTGCCTTCTATTGTCCTTGAATATATTGCATGATCTGTTGAACCCTGCCTGACAAATACTGCACCGCCCCTCTCCAGCAACTTAACAAATTCCTTGCTGGACATAGAAGGCAATTTAGGCATATGAAGGTATCTCGTGCACTTCTAATGGCCTTAAAATCAAACCTTGCCCGGGCTCTTTATACCATTCAGGCTCCGTATCTCTCAGAAACTCAATCAATTCATCAATAGAAATAGGTGATACAATAGTCTCAGGATACTCTTTTATGTCTTCCAGATATAACTCTATCGCTGCTCTAAGGTTCTTCTCTACATCTGCCAGGTCTTCTCCCCTGGCAGAAACATTAAGTTCCAAACATATTGCGACATATTCAAGCTTACTTTTACGAACTATTGCGGTATATTTTTTCTCCATCTATCCTCCTTCATACATCTCAATTATGATTCAATTATATCATACAATCTCTTAAAACGAGATTCTTCACTTGTAGGGTAGACTTTGTAACCTCGTCGCCTTTCTTTATTCTAAAAGAACGCCTTCAGGATCAGGGAGAGAATAGCAGCGATAATTATACCCAGCATCCACTTGATTAGTCTGATGTCTAATTCAATCCTTGCTATCTTTAGTTCTATGGTATGGATATCTTCTTTGGTTGCAAGGCCTCTTTGACTGGACTGTTCTAACCTGTCGAGGATATCCACTAAGCTATCGGTTGCCTCATCCCCGAGCTTATCCCTTTGTGGTTTGGGTATGGTTATAACGCCCATGTCTAATATTAGCATATCGACAGAGACAAGGCAAGGAAACTTCGTTTCTGAGTGTATATACAAAACAGATTTAAGTAGCAAGTAAGACATGGGAGATATGCACTTGACCTTGCAGCCAATTCACATGATATTTCTAATCTCTTTTTCTATATCCTTAGAGAGGAGGTATCTTATATAAGCATTATAGGAAATTCCTCTCTTTCTTGCCAGGAGTTTAAGTTTTTTCAGGACAATCGGGTCAAGTTTTAACGAGACAGGTATCAGGCCAGGCCTTTTAAATGTATCATCGCACTCCTCTAACTCATTCCAGTAGTCACTTATTGAATGAGTTTCCCAGAATTCCCTTTCTTCTGACTCGCTTTTAAACTTCGGTAATTTGCTCATTATTTTCCCCTCTTTCTGTAGAGACGCCTTGTGGCATCGTCCATTTCCATTGCTGTTATAACCCTTGCCAATCCTTTACCTTTAAGAGAATACACCACGAAAAGATACCGCCCCCCGATAGTGTGCCCTAAAAGATACCTTGTCCCATGTCTGCCCTTTTTAATCCATGGCCTGTCATCAAAAGCTACCTCTTCGACTTCATCAGGTCTGATGCCATGCCTCGCTATGTGAGATATATTATTTTCATCCCACTCAAAGTCAACTATTTCCATAAATAATTGTATAAAAGAGTATTGTCATTGTCAATACCGAATTAACTTCCTGAATATAGGGATAGAAGCCTCCCCCTCTGGAAAAGCTTCTATTCCCATCTGGAAAAGCTCCTATCTTACTTTGAAAAAGCTCGTCGCCCACCTTTGGAAAAGCTCCTATCACTCCACCCCTTTTGGAAAAGCACCCCTCCCCCTTTGGAAAAGGAGGATTAAGGGGGATTTGAAGATGGAATGTTTTTTCTTTATAAAATCTCCCCTGGCCCCTCTTTTCCAAAGAGGGGAACTAAAGAAGCGAACCGCACCTACAGGCTGTTTTTGGAAGCATCTTAAGGGATAGATACTGGAAAGGACAGATTGAGATAACAACAAAGAAGGAGGCAAACCTCTAAGGGCTGAAGGCTGAAATTTGAAGGAATTCAAGGCTCAAGACTTAACCCCGCAGTCTTAATTTTTATCTTTTATAAACATCCCTTCTATGTCGTGCATGATAAACAATTACAACCTTGTTAGCAAGGTCGACCTGATAAATTACTCGATAATCTCCAACCCGTAAACGATAACTCGATTCCGAGCCTCTCATTTTTCTTGACTGAACCGGAAAGGGATTTTCTGAAAGATTTTCAATAGCGTCAAGAATCTTTGCGACAAACTGTCTATCAATCTTTCTCAAATCATGTTCCAAAGACCCTTTCGGTTCAATTCTAAATAAGCCCATCAGCCTTTAACCTTTTCTTCAGTTCTTCGAAGCTGATAGTCGGCTCACCTTTTCGCTCCGCTATAACAGCAAGATCATGAATATCTTCAAGAAGCTCCTCATAATCTTCCATCGGTAGAATGACTGCTTTCTTGATGCCAGCCTCATCTACAATAAATTGAGTATCCATTGCTCACCTCCTCTAAAATTATATCAAGGCAGAACAAGGGTAATCAATTTTAAAAAAAGAGTGCATTAAGACCCTAAAAGAATGCCTTCAGGATCAGGGAGAGAATACCAGCGATAATTATACCCAGCATCCACTTGATTAGTCTGATGTCTGATTTTGTTTCTGCTATTTCGAGTTTTACTGAATTTATATCGTCTTTCAGAATAGATATATCTTCTTTGGTTGCAAGGCCTCTTTGACTGGACTGTTCTAACCTGTCGAGGATATCCACTAAGCTATCGGTTGCCTCATCCCCGAGCTTATCCCTTAGTGGTTTGGGTATAGTTATAACGCCCATGTCTAATATTAGCATATCGACAGAGACAAGGCAAGGAAAATTCGTAGGGGGGCGAGGGGGGATTTAAATTAGAGCAACAGAGCAGCAGACCAGTAGAGCAGAAGTCAGAGCAGCAGACCAACAGAGCAGTAGAGCAGTAGGAGATTCAGGTAATGTCAATATATTTTCCCCCTTTGGAAAAGGGGGATTAAGGGGGATTTGAAGATGGAATGTCCTTTTTTTTCTTTATAAAATCTCCCCTAACCCCTACTGACACCCCAAAGAATCTACGATTTTTTGGGGACCCCCTCTGCTAAAGAGGGGAATTATAGGAAAAGCTCATATCACTCCACCCCCCCTTTGAAAAAGGGGGGCGAGGGGGGATTTAAATTAGAGCAACAGAGCAGCAGACCAGTAGAGCAGAAGTCAGAGCAGCAGACCAACAGAGCAGTAGAGCAGTAGGAGATTCAGGTAATGTCAATATATTTTCCCCCTTTGGAAAAGGGGGATTAAGGGGGATTTGAAGATGGAATGTCCTTTTTTTTCTTTATAAAATCTCCCCTAACCCCTCTTTTCCAAAGAGGGGAAATAAAGGGAGGATGACTAAAGAGAGAGGCGGACATTTGAAGGGCTGAGGGCTGAAGTTTGAAGGAATTCAACGCTCAAGACTGACCCCGCGACGGGATTCGCATCCTTTCGCAGCGGGAAGAGATAGGGTTAGGGCGGGCCTTCGGCCCGCCCCTCTAAATCTTCCGCCCCCACTTTTAAGAACTATTTGGGTGGCTCCTAAGGACAGTCTATGATAAAGCTCGCTTTCGCAGTGGCACCATTTGCGTCTGTAACTGTTATGGTCACAGTGGTGTCTTTTCCTGAAGCTATCGGAGAGTCATAAGCTATAGTGAATGTGCCTCCGCTCGTGTTGACAATAGTATAGTCACCACTTGTTGGAGCAGTAAATGATGTATTGCCAGGTGTGTCCGTCGAAACTAAGTAAGGTGTTACGCCACCACTTATAGTGTATGTCTTAGCATTATCTGGAGACGTCGGAGGAGCACATGAAACACCTGCAGTGACCACCTGGAAAGAAGGCACGACAGTTAGAGCAGTCGGTGTCGGTTCAGGGGCCGGAGCTGGGGGGGGGATAACAGTAATAAATACGCTTCCTGTCTTACCTCCTGCCGTTGCCTTGACCTCGCATGTCGTTGGGTCTGATGGAGAATTAAAGGTCGATTTTGCCATACCATCTGCTGTCTGGACAAATGGAGGATCCATCTGACCCTGGGGGCTGAAAAGCCCGCAATTTGCTGTGAAGTTCACTGTAGTACCATCAGGCGCAGGAGTGCCGATGGATGTAGTTACAGAAGCAAGGATAGTCGATTTACTATCAACATCTATTGTCGTAGGAGATGCTGTCACTGATACAGAAGAGATGGTTACAGGGCTCAGGAAGAGGGAAACCATATTTGCAGCGCCGTTGTCAGCCTCGGCAGTTATATTGATAACAGTGGTGAAAGACCTCAGTGCTGTGGGATCGACCTGAGCAAGAACTGAGGCCTGACCTGAACCATTAGTTGTTGCAGTATTTCCAAGAGGGAATGTCACCTCTCCGCTATCAGAACCGAATGTTACATTCCTGCCCGACACAATCTGTCCAAACTCATTAAAGACCGTTGCCCTGATAATAACCTGGTTATCGTTAGCCGCCTCAAAGAGCTTAAAGTCTGATGGTTCATTATATTTACCATCATTGTTACCATCTACATCAAGGGTCAAAAATGGCCTTGGCCAGAGCAAGAGATCATCCGAGAAAAAGACCGTCCTTCTGTCCCTCACGACCCCTGCAGATGTATTTATCTGAGCAAGGATCGTTGCAAATCCAGGGCTCGATGAAGAGAGGTTGACCCTTGCGAGGCCCTGACCGTCTGTCTTTGCTGAGGTCTTATCCAGTGACCCCACTGTCGAGAGGTTAGTAAAGGTCACATCAACATTAGGGACAGGGTGTCCGTTTCCATCAAGGACCTTTGCATAGAGGGCAATATAGGCATTCGTCTGTGCCACAAAACTGGCTGGCAGAAGTTGCACAACAGTAGCTCCTCCAGGGTTCTCTCCTGGCGGGACATCTGCAGAGCCTGACCCTCCTCCTCCACCGCAGCTAAAATTCAGAAGGGATAGGACAAGGAGGGCTAATAACAGGGTTCTCCTGTTGAGTAAAGGCCTCCTTGAATGGTATAAGGTTAACTTTTTCATATCATTCCTCCAGAATTAACAATTGTCAAAACTTCCTATCTGAAAATCAACCGTTGCCTTGAAGGAGAAGTCTGTCCCGAATTCATTCTTTCCATAGAATGTGTAGATGGCTGTGTAGTTATTCAGATATGCCATGCCAGAGGTGTACTGACCGCTCAGCATATCATTAAGATATTTCTCCTTCCTCTTGAGGTCTAAGAGTATCACAGTGGTCGTCACTGTGGAGACATCGTTACCTGTAGGAGGCGTTATTACGATGGTATGGTACCTCGTGTCTGACTCAATGGGTGGTGCACCTATTGAGTCATT
>Ga0334722_10005300_pt1 | contig 13062 bp, 13 predicted proteins | sample C3_bottom_MG_FD_207210 | JGI IMG/M metagenome (GOLD analysis project Ga0334722, IMG submission 207210) | Sediment microbial communities from Yellowstone Lake, YNP, Wyoming, USA - C3_bottom | ecosystem: Environmental > Aquatic > Freshwater > Lake > Sediment | place: USA: Wyoming | collected...
CTGTGGTCCACAGCCGTCACCTGAGAGTATTTTTTTAAATGAGGAGACACTCGAAAGAGTTTCCCCTCCTTCAAAAGGAGGGGAAAATGGTATTGCACAAATTTTGACTATAATAATCCGTTTGCCTTTATTGATCCTCCCTGTAAAATCTTCATCAGACTCCTTAGGTTGACAGCTATGCTTTATGACCCCTGTGTAAGTTCTTAACTTATTGTTAAACAGAGATCCACGGAGTCCCCATATCTATTGGTAATAAAGGGTCACAAAGAGAAAGTTATATAAAAGCTTCGACTTATTCTACACCACAAAAATATTCTGCATGAATTGAATTTCGATATTTGAATCTGTTTTTATTGTAATTTCATATTTCAATTGATTCTATAAGCAATGAGATTATTTTCCGTATCAATATTATTAATTTATGCTGTTACAAAGGCATATACCGGATTCCTTTGCGACAGCACTTCAATGTTAAAATCTGATAATCAGAAAAATGATAAGGAAGAATCTGTATTTAATGTCAAGATCCCCGAACCTTCCGGATTGGCTTTCTCTGCTTCAAAGGATGCTTTGTATACAGTAAGCGACAAGACTGGAGGAATATACAGGATCAGTTTCTCCGGAAAAGTAGAAGATGTGATTTCATCCGGGAAAGCAGATCTCGAAGGCATAGATGTGGACAGAAACAACGGAGATATATGGATTGTTGAAGAGAAGAAGCAACACATCTACCACCTGGATAAAAACGGAGTACTTATCGGCAAAATCACTGATGTTCATGTGAAGACAAAGGGTAACTCCGGATTTGAGGGTATTGCAAAAAACGGTGATAAGCTGTACATCCTGCTTGAAAAAGATCCCGGTACTCTCATTGTCTATGACATAAGCTCAAAAAAGTGGGATACTTACAAGCTTTCTTTTGCCAAAGACTATTCAGGAATTGATTATGATTCACGGGATAATACACTCTGGATTGTCAGTGATGAATCAAAAACACTTAATCACTGTAAACTTGATGGCTCGCTTATTGATAAACAGAAAATTGATGTCGAACAGGCAGAGGGCGTTGCCGTCGACAGGAGTTCGGGAATAGCATGGATAATAAGCGACGCCGGGCATAAACTTCACCGTATAAAGATTGAAATCTGAATCGGATGGCACAGGAGATTGAACGGAAATTCCTTGTTAAGGGAGATTTTAAAAAACATGCTGTAAAGCAGTTAATAATTAAACAAGGTTATCTCTCATCTGTAAGGGAGAGGACAGTACGTGTACGGGTTAAAAATGATCAGGGATACCTGACTATTAAGGGTATTCCTGATAATTCAGGAACCAGCCGCTACGAATGGGAAAAGGAGATACCTGTCAATGATGCGAAGGAGCTTCTTTCTCTATGCGAACCGGGATTAATAGATAAAACAAGGTACCTGGTGCCTGCAGGAGAACACACCTTCGAGGTTGATGAGTTCCATGGCGAAAATGAGGGACTTGTTATTGCTGAAATCGAACTAAGAACTGAATCTGATGCTTTCCCGAAACCCGACTGGCTGGGAGAGGAGGTCACAGGTGATTTAAAATACTACAACTCTATGCTTACAAAAAATCCCTTCACCAGGTGGTAAAGGGATTCGTATTATTTTAATCAGATTATTTAAGAACGTGCAATTCTCATCACTCTGCTGACTGCGTCGTCAATCTGAGCTTTGTTTTCAAGACCAAGCGTCATGCAATGAACATTTCCGCTTTTTATTACATATTTAAGTGAGGCTTCCCTCTGATCATCCTTGATCAGTTCGCCCATCCCGAATACCTTCATTGCTATTACCCCTTTACCATTTTTACGGGCCGTCTCAAGCACTTTCATCACCTCCTCAGGGGTACCATCCATTTTTGGTCCCTTGTTATTGATCCTTGCAAGAAGGACATCAACCCATGGATTGCTGGCAGCATTTTTCATGGCTTCAAGGTCATGGCAGGATATACCAACCGTTTTCAGGATTCCCTTCTCTTTGGCTTTTGAAACCTCATCCATGTAATTTCTGTATTCGGTCGACCACTGCCCCTTAGTCATGCAATGCAGGAGGAAAATGTCAAAGTAGTCGGTATTGACTTCGCTTCTGAAACGGTCGATGCTTGTCTGGAATGGCTCTTTCTTGTACCATCCCTCCTGGTCATAGACCATCACTTTGGTCAGGATCGATACTTTATCCCTTGGAATAACTTTCAGAGCTTCACGCACATATTCGTGTGATCCGTACATGTCGGCAGTGTCGAAGAAATGAATGCCCCTGTCATAAGCATGCTGTGCAAGTTCCACAAAGCCTTTATAGCCAAGCCTGGTCTGGTTTGAAACATTTTGCCATCCTGCAGAACCAGTGCCAAGAGCTACTCTTGAAATTGTCAAACCGGTATTTCCAAGTTTTACTTTATCAATAGTCTCGGCGGAAGGAGAGAAATCGTAATCTTTCATCCCCGCAGATATAGCGGCTAATCCGGCAAGGCCGGCAGCGCTGGTCTGAAGAAATTCCCGACGGGTTGTCTTTTTCATATGAATCGTTTTTTAAGTTATAACATGTTAATAACAAGGTGTGTTCGATCTGTCAATGTTTCCTGGTTCCGGGTCCCTGGTCCTTGGTAACTGGACTTTGGACGTCACCCGGCACAAACGCAAATATAACTTTTAAACGATTGACAGATGCAAAAAGTTCAATTTGAGATACAGATTATTATTCCTGGTATTGTAAGATTTTAAAAAGATTTTATTCCTCAATCAGCTTATTGATCTTTGAAATGAATTCTTCAACCTGTTCAACCAGAGGGAGCACAGTTTTTTCATCAAAATCGAATAGGTCGCCATAATCACCCTTTTGTCTGTAGTCAGAAAGTTGAGAGAAGAGTTTCCCAAGTCTTTTTTCAATCAATCCCTTTTTAACAAATTCATCACCGAATCTGGTTCTTGCGCCATTATGAGATTGTGTTTCAATATCATTTTTGAGAAGTAATGCTATTACCGCTTAAAAACAGGCATAATAGAGCCGGTTTACAGCCGTATTCCATTTCTTATTCTCAATCATTATCCTGGCATAATCAAATGATTCCAAAGATCTGTTGAACCTATATTTGAGATACTCTGACTTTTTGATGATTGTCATAATCTTATACCCTCTTTATTTACTGATTTGAAGAGCGGAGAATATTTCAGTTTATTTTGCCAGAAGGATAGGGAATATATGAAAGTTGAAATAATCTGACCAGATTCAAGTTCGATGTTGTAAAGTTCTTCTCTGAATTTGTCCTCGATATCGTTGGTAACTGACAGATCATTAATTAGTATAAGAATATCCCAATCAGAATCTGTTTTGTTGTTTCCTCTTGCACGTGATCCGAATAAAAATGCCTGGGCAGTTGGATCCTGTCCGTGAATTGCTGTGGAAATACTATCTAAAACAGCATCATTATTCATTAGAAGAACATTTTGTCAAAGGTAAAGAAAAATGTCCATATCTTATCGTCATAAGATTAGCCTTCAGTATATCTCAGGATATTTACTCTGACTTGGCAATGAATAAATTTATAATCTATTGCCCGTAGGGCATTTATTATTGTAGATTTGAAATTCTAATAATGCTTTTTACCTCGTAGAGGTTGAAGAAATCCTATTTTATATAATAGCTTCCTCTGCCTGACCCAACCAGGTTTGTCATCGACACACCATTAACAAATATCATTACTGTCCCTTTTCCCATGTTATTAGGATATTTGAATAATATTGGACCAGAGCCATCCAGATAAACATCACTCTTCCAGAGCAATGTTGGTCTGAACTGATATTCGGGAACAATTTCAACCTGCTCTTTTGTTGGCATATAATACTCAACTTCTGAACGAAAGATTCTGACTTGTTTTAAGTTATTATCTATATGTTCCGGTTTATCATTTGGATCAATTATCCCATTGATTCTATTGCCTCCTTTAGTTGTTACCATTACTACTCCATTTGTGGCGTTTTCTCCGAACATTACGAATGCTTGAGGTCCCCTGATTACAGTTAATATCATGTAAGTTACAATTAATTTCAGACCCTTAAGAAGAAATAGTCGAAGAATGGTAGTGAATCTTAGAAATTGTATATATTGAATATTAAGCAAGTTTTACAGCCATTTTTATTGCCTCAACCATGCTATTTTCATTGGCCTTTCCCGTCCATGCAATCTCAAATGCTGTACCATGATCGACAGATGTTCTGATGAATGGAAGTCCGACAGTGATATTTACTCCGGTGCTGAATCCAAGCAGCTTAAGAGGTATGTGTCCCTGGTCGTGGTACATTGCTACCACAACATCATATTTCCCGTTTACTGCCTGGAGGAAAACAGTATCCGGCGGAACAGGACCATCAACATTTAATCCTCTGGTCTTCATGCTTTTGATCGCCGGAATGATCTCCCTGATCTCTTCATCGCCGAACAATCCATTCTCTCCGGCGTGAGGATTTAGTCCTGCTACGGCAATCCTCGGAGATTTTCCCAGTAACCTTTTCATCGAAAGATCAGCGAGTTCTGTAACTTTCTCGATCCTTTCCCTTCTCAGTCCCGTAACAGCCTCAAGCAGTGAGATATGAGTCGAAACGTGTATCACGCTTAATTTTTTGTCATACAATAACATAGCGTAATCTTCGGTCCCGGTGAGATCAGCAAGAATTTCCGTGTGGCCTGCATATTTATGTCCTGCCAGGTGGAGTGCTTCTTTATTAAGCGGAGCAGTGGCAATGGCATCAATCTCTCTGAAGTTTGCGAGTTCAATTGCTTTCCGGAGCGATTCAAAGGCCGCTGATCCTGAAGCTGCGTTTACTATTCCTGTCTGCAGGTTTCCTTTTGCAATAAGTTTAAGATCCAGTATGTTAAGTGTATTATTACTGAACGAACATTCGGAAATCTTATTCACACCTATGAGTCTGAATGAACTTATTTTAAGCATTTCCAGAGCACCCTGCATGACATTAAGATCACCGATTACAACAACACGGCTCTTGTTTATCTCTTCATTATAAAAGCTTTTCAGAATAATTTCCGGACCGATCCCTGAAGGATCACCCATTGTTATTCCTATAACAGGAACTTTGTTTGTATTCTGTTTGTCAGCCATTCCTAAGAAAATTAATTATTTTTAAAATAGCATCCTCACCTCCGAATCCTCCTGCTTTTGTAACGACAATCAGATCACTGTATCTCTTATTGCTGAAATGTCCGTATGGAATACCGTGCAGGATTTCATCAGTTATAACAATGCCTTTAATATTCAGTGAATTAAGAGTCTTTATTGCGGTATCCCCGCCTGTAAGCACAACTCCATTCAGCTTATTCTTACGGATAATATCACCTGCAAGTTCTCCAAGGAAGTCTGCTATGAGATCACTGACCATAAAATCATCCATTCCCAGCTCTTTTCCTTTTTTCATGCATTTGCTTACGGTCTCAGGTGATGATATGCTTCTTATTATAAGATCGCCACCGGTCGAAACAATATCACTTACAATATTCAATAATCTCCTCTTCTCAATATTTTTACTGCCTTCTATTATTTTTTCAGCATCAATTACGACGATTCTTACATTCAATTCCCTGAAAGCATAATCTGTCTGGTCACAGGTAATTTTATTCACACTACCGGCAATGACTATATTGCTTTTTCTCTTCCCTTTGAATCCCAGGTATTTTACAAGCTTCTCAGCCAGTCCGGAGCATCCTGCATACATAACCTTTGATTTTATCTCAGCCAGAACTGATGCAATCAATTCAATATCAGTGTCACTTTTAGCATCAACAACAATTATCCGGTATCCCTCTTCAATTAATTCTTCAATGTTTGCAATCAGTATGGGTTTTCCCTTTCTGACATCTTCGAGTTTTATAACACAGCTCTTTTTGTCTGTCTGTTTTGAAATTATAGCAGGTATATAAGATTCTCCTGCAGGGTTCTTTGGATCGTTGGCATACCGGGTTTCAGCCAGAAGCATATTGTCTACATAAACATTGCCGTTAACAGTTGTTCTTCCATAGAGTGGGAGGGCAGGTACAATAAAAGTGGTCTTTATTTCGAGGGAATCCATCAGTCCGGATATTTCAGCTCCGATATTTCCCCTCATTGTGGAATCGAGCTTCTTATAGAAATGTCTTATATTTTCTGATCCTGCAGTTATTCCGGCGTCAAAGGCCTTCCTGTAGGCTGTCTTCATATCATCAAACCTGCTTTCCATATCTACGACAAGCACATCGCACTCTTTCAGGCTGATAGCAATATTTTCATTACCGGTAATAACAATTGTCTTAAGCTTCATTTTGCTGAACTGAACACCGGTATCCGCAGCTCCGGTGAGGTCGTCGGCAACAACCAGGATCTTCTCTTCAGATACTTTTGTATTACGTTTATTATCAGCCATTTAAAAAATCATTTCACTTATCTTCATCAATTATGTTATAAAACATATTCCATGAGAATCAGAATTTACAAAAATCTGATTCCTTAAATAATTCAATGTTCCTTTCAATTATCTCTATTATCCCGGAATCCTTTATCTCTTCCAGCACGGCATCTGAAACATATAGCTCCTCAAGATGAAGAGTGTTTTTGATCCTTACTATTTTCTCTTTTCCTTTTTCAATATATCCGCAGCCCCTGAGAGCAATATCAAATGCATCCCTGTCCGTTTCTGCGATTACCGGTATTTTTATTCTTTCATAGAAACTGCTTGTTATACCATTTGTATATGTTGACGGGAAATCGATTTTATTATAGAGTCTTCTTGGTATAACATCTGCCAGGCCTACTCCGATTGCGTTCCCATGCGATTCCCTGGTAATATCTGTAATAATTATTGACTTGACTGCAGGCCGTTCCGGTTCGGGTTGTCCGTAAATCTTCATTCTGCCGATGATATTGGGATCGACCCCTACACCGCTAATATTTTTGCCCATCTCATCAATTATCAGGAGGTCAATATTATTGGCTGGTATATAAGGCATATTGTCTTTTGCGGCTTTAAGAAGAGCAGGCTCCTTTTCAAAGAATTCATCTGCCCTCAGAGCGCTTACCATCATCGTTTCATCAAAAGAATTTTCGACTATAGCCAGACCACCGATAATTTTCCCCGTTGAAATTATCTCCTTCGCTACGACAGGTATGAGCTCAGCAAGTCCGTAAACACCATAACTGTGAATTGCTGAAGCCTGTCTTTCCTTCCCCAGTCCAATGACAGTCATTTTAACCAAACCACTCTCATAGTTACCATGGTAATCGGTATGTGGCTTTATCCTGTTAACCAGGATTACGCCATCAGCCTGAAAAGCATTCTTATCCATGTAGACACTGACAGGAGATTTTCCTTTAGGGAGTTCAACAACATCCATTGAAGATCTTACGGGAATACCAGTTGCCTCTTCTGATATCCCATAGTCAGCAAGTATCTGAGCCTGGTTTTCAGCTATTGCATTGCCATGACTGCCCATTGCCGGGACAATAAACGGAGTTGCATTATTTGCCCTTACAAATTCTGCTACCTCCTTAACAATAGTCACAATATTTTTTATTCCGCGGCTGCCTGAGGCAATAGCAATTTTTGCACCGGGTTTTATTAATGGTTTTAGTTTCAAAAGCTCCCTGGAGACTTCTCCTTTCACATCAGCAAGGCCATTTTTACTGAAATGCTGCCTGATTTTTGTAAGATGTATTTTCCCGTTCGTATTCATATTTTTCAGTTATAAATTACCTGTATTCATGACGTTTGGCTTTCCAGCCGGCAGAACCATATTCGCACAGCGATGCTGTTCCCTCCATCAGATCCCCGGCTACTTTGCCAGTGAACTCGATATTGATACGCACTCCATCTTTTGTATAGGAGCTTCGCATAAGAACATCCCTGCCGTTAAGAGTTCCCTTCAGATCACGCGGGCCTATATTGCCTGTATGTGTACCTGAAATCTCATTATTATTCTGTTCAATAAAAAGTGACTGAATGACTGTACTAGCAGAAAACTTCATTTCGAGATCCCATTGACCGCTAATATCTGATGCAGGAATTCCCTCATGTTTTTCAGACAATGGAGGATTTGATAAAATCTGATAAACTCTTTCAGCAATTATCTTTTCATCACCTTCTGCAAGCTGTGAAGAGTTGATTGTAATATCAGGATTCGAATTTGGAGGAAAAGGCAGAAAACTTCCCATGCCGCTCACTGCTATCCTCGGCTCACCGTCCCAAAGCAGCTGTTCAACATCCTCTCCTCCAAGCGGAATCTTTTTGATATCCCACTCAACAGTTAAATTCGGACTGTGGTTTGAACGTCCTTCAGTCTGTCGTATGCTGACATTTACACCAGGTATATTCTTTATCCGGGCTGCAATGTATTCAAGCCTGTTTGTCCATTTTTGATTTTCAGCCGCATGATCACGTTTGAACCACATCTCCACCGCTGCCAGCATTCCCATGATCTCTTCCCGTCCGACCTTGAATCCACGTCCAAATCCATGATGCGGACCCGTATTCATCCTGGCAGCCATTATAAGATCCTTTCTGCCGATTAGTAAGCCTGCACATTGCGGGCCATTAAGATACTTCCCTCCACTGTATGCCACAAGATCAGCTCCCTGGGAAAGATGAGGATTTGGAACATCAGGCCCTTCTGCTGCTGCATCAACCAGAATAGGCACTCCCAGTGGTTTCGACACTGAGGCGATCTCTTTTAGCGATAAAGGTCCCTTTTCTGATGCTGATCCTGCAAGCACTAATATCATTGCACTCCTCGGGCCCAGGGCTGACCTGAGCTCATTCATATCGTTTACCTGCACCATCCTGACTCCTGCAGCCTTAGCGCCTGCATCATAGGCTGATCTTGAATATGAAGGAATTATGACTTCATCTTTTTGCCAGACAATATCAGGTATCATCCATATCTTATCCGGATCGCCGCCGGTAACACAACCTGCTGTGGCTGCTGTTATTGCAGCTGATGCTCCGGCAGTAATACAACCTGATTCTGCACCGGTCAGTTCAGAAAGCCGTTTACCTACCCCATCCATCAGTTCATCAATCTGTACATAATTGAGCACAGCTTCATCCATGGCTTTCTGAACTTCAGGAAGAATGCGGCTTGCCCCCAGAACGGTTATTGTGCCACGGGCATTTATAACAGGTCTTACGCCGATAGACTCATATATACTTTTCCCAGTTTTTGCTGTACTTTTTTGGTCTTTCCAATCAGAGACCTGCAGAAGTGAATTACTGCCGATAACTCCTGCAACAGGCAGGACTGACATATTTTTTATGGCTTCTCTTCGTTTCATATTGATAAGATATTAAATCCTTTAAACGTAAATAACACAAAGAAACTCCAAAATGACGCAAGGAGAACAACGGTTCTGTCTGATTTGTATGCTCCGGGAGTTATAGCGATAACTACCAGGACTTTGAGATCTTTACGGTTAAAATTTCTATTAAATATATAATTCATTAATTAATTGTCGGGTATGTTTAATGGATTTATAACTTAAATTTGAAATAATTAACTCTTCGGGACATGAAAAGACCAAAATCAGTTTCACTGGTTCTCCTCTTAATATTAATCTATGCATCAGCAGCAGGTCAGGTTAAGGACCCGGGCAATAAGCTTAATTATCTTTTTGAGAGCGGGACGAATGGTTATAATACTTTCAGGATACCGGCTATAATTACGACAAAGAACGGAACACTTCTGGCATTTGCGGAAGGCAGGAAAAAAACCTCTTCAGATACCGGTGATATTGATCTTGTAATGAAACGCTCCGAAGACAACGGGAAAACCTGGAGCGATCTTATTGTGATATGGGATGATGATGAAAACGTCTGTGGAAATCCGGCTCCCGTTCAGGACAGGAAAACAGGCAATATATTTCTCCTTTCCACCTGGAATCTTGGCAGTGACCAGGAACCTCAGATAATTAAGAAGACAAGCATGGATACCAGGAGAATTTATCTGCTGGTATCATCTGATGACGGCATTACCTGGTCAGAGCCATCCGAAATAACCTGGTCGGTGAAAATGAGTGACTGGACCTGGTACGCTACAGGACCATGCCATGGAATTCAGATCACAAAAGGTCAGTACAAGGACCGGTTGATAATTCCATGCGATCATATTGAAGCCGGAACAGAGAAGTACTTCTCTCATATTATCTACTCTGACAACAACGGTAAGACCTGGAATATTGGAGGAACGACTATTCAGGATCAGGTTAATGAGAGTTCTGTTGCAGAACTTTCTGACGGCAGCCTTTTGCTGAATATGCGCAATTATGACAGAACCCGGAAAAACCGGAAAGTTTCGCTGAGTTATGATGGCGGACTTACATGGAGCGATATCAGGTCCGATCCTGCTCTTATCGAGCCGATATGCCAGGCCAGTCTTCTTTACTATCCAAAAAAGAAGGCCCTCTTTTTTATAAATCCGGCCAGCGAAGAATCCCGCGAGAAAATGACCCTGAAGATAAGTTATGATGAAGGAAAGACTTGGAGCGTTTCCAGGATTTTACATGCCGGTCCTGCTGCCTATTCTGATATTACAATTCTTAATACAGGAGAACTTGGTTGTTTTTATGAGGCAGGTGAAAAAACTCCGTATGAAGGGATTGTGTTTGAAATAGTATATGTCAGATAATTACTGGCAATAATTTTTTATTGATTCGGATGCCCGTTTATAACCGGTATCAAGAGCTGTCTTCAGATCCTTACAGCCATCATCCTGTTGTCCCATGAATATCTTAGACAAACCTCGCCAGTAAAATGCCTCGCTCTTATTGATTACAGGATATTTTGAATTGATTGCCAGATCGCAATCGGCAATAGCGCCTTCATATTCTCTTAAGAAAAACCTGGCGGATCCTCTGTATATGAAGTATCTCAAATCGGTCTGATTGCTCTGTTCAATAGCTGCTGTGAAGTCATCGATTGCTCCCTGGTAATCCTTAAGAGCCGACCTGGTCAAACCTCTCCTGGAGTAAAGGTCAGGACTCTTCTGATCGTTCATAAGCTGCAATGCCTTATTGAAGTCTTCAAGCGCACCTGGAAAGTCATTCAGGTTAAACTTCGCATTACCCCTGCTTTCATAAGCCTGCTGAATACCCGGATCGATATCCAACGCTTTCGTAAAGTTCTCGATTGCACCCTTGTAATCAAGCTGATAAAACTGCTTTGCCCCTGCATCATAATAATCCTTGGCTGTCTGGCAGTTTCCTCTATTAAACAACAATAATAAGAGCAGAAGATAAATTATCCGCTTCATAACTGATGAAAATTAAGACATGACAAAGTTATGATTTTTAGAATTTATTATAAAATGGTCACGTGGGATAGATGTGAAGTAAGTCCCCTGAAGTTTTATTTCATGAAAGGAATAAAGTAAAATTAAATTAAATATCAAGAGGAGGTATCTCATCTGATTCTTCTTCAAGAGGGACGGTAGTCGGTATCTGAAAAGCTTTTATCCTGGAAACCAGTAAAGTAATCCCCAGTCCGAAAATACCTATAACTGCAAATGAATAACGGAGACCTGCCATCTCAGATATGTATCCGATAAGGGGAGGACCCATCAGAAATCCTAGGAAACTTACGCTGGACACCGTTGCCAGTGCAATCCCCGGCGGGACTTTTGTATGCTTTCCGGCTGTACTGTAAACTGTGGGCACAATGCTTGATACCCCTAACCCAACCAGCATAAACGCAATTGTGCAGATAACCAGGTAAGGAAAAAGAACTGATATAAAAAGACCTGTGGAAATCATTACGCCGCAGATCTGAAGCAGCTTAAGTCGTCCGATTTTTGAAATCATGTAGTCAGCTAAGAATCTGCCGGTTGCCATCATTATCATGAATGAAGTATAACCAAGAATCACGAGTGAGGCAGGCGCTTTCACAATATCTTTGAAATAGATACCGCTCCAGTCGAACATGGCTCCTTCGCTTGCCATGCTGCAGAATCCGATTATTCCAAGCTGAAGCAGGATACCATCAGGCTTTGAAAAGAACTTACGGTGCGGTTCATCTTTGTGCGTGCCTGTTTTCCATTTTATCAGGTAGGGATAATTTATTCTGAATATGGTCCAGACCAAAAGAATTACAATAAGAAAGTGCCAGCGCGGAGGCACTTTAAGGTTTATCATTAACAATCCGATAAGTGCCCCCGTAAATCCTGCAAGGCTCCATCCTCCGTGAAAAGAAGCCATTATTGGCCTTTCATAAAGATGTTCGGCTGCAATACCCTGGGTGTTAATTGAGATATTATTAAGATTACCTGCAAGTCCGAACAGGTACAGACCAATTGCCAGCTGCCATCCTTCCGTTACCCAGCCAAGGTTATTCATGCAAATTGTGTAAAGAGGAAGCGAAAAAAGCAAGACCCGGTGACTTCCGAATCGCGTAACTAGTCTTCCCGAAAAGGGCAGCATTGTGAATTGTCCTGCCGGAAGTGCAAAAAGGATGCTGCCAAGCATTCCATCAGAAAGATGCAGGGCAGCTTTTATATCAGGTATCCTGCTTGCCCATGACGCAAAACTGAGACCTGTGCAGAAATATACCAATGCCACAGCTATCCTGATGCGTCTTTTTTCGGAGACTGTTACTGATTGACTTGTAATTGTATCTGAATTGCCTGTCATGTTTTTTGGAAGACATCGCAAAAGTATTAAAATCCTGAAATGTTTTTAGTCAGAGTGCAATGAACTTTCAGTTCTCCTTCCCTTGGCAGTTTGAATTATATTTATTTATGATAAATATTCATTAGTGTTCATTTAAATATTATTGATTTCCAATTATATATAATTTGGTATTTGATATATTGATTATCATAGTTTGTAAGTAGCTGGTTTTGAAATATTTTACTAAGGTGTTTTCGATTTTTAATTGTCTAATTTGTAAGCTAAACTTAATCAGAGGGTGTCTCAAAAGTCTAAAATTACAGTAATGCTTTCTCTGTGTCCCTCTGTGTAACAAATAATTAAGAACTTACACAGAGATCACAGATTTTCCACTGAGTT